>JAEEGL013738824.1_pt1 | contig 10433 bp, 11 predicted proteins | sample 9134231 | NCBI WGS metagenome assembly JAEEGL01 (sample SAMN16246548, study PRJNA631951) | gut metagenome | biome: gut microbiome; feature: rumen; material: fiber-attached | host: Bos | place: Iran: Karaj | collected 2018-10 | reverse complement strand
GGCTTTATCCGTGCGGAAATCGTCGCGTTTGATCAGCTGATGGAATGCGGCTCGATGGCGGCGGCAAAGGAAAAGGGCCTCGTCCGATCCGAAGGAAAGGATTACGTCATGCAGGACGGCGACGTCGTCCTCTTCCGTTTCAACGTCTGATCTGTCGGACAACCGGCTTCTGCTGTTTTTCGGCCGGCGTCCGATTCGAAACGTTCACAATAAAGGAGGAACAAAAAATGAACGCATTTGAATACCATCTTCCGACCAAAATCATCTTCGGCAAAAAAGCGGAAGAAAAAGTCGGCGCCGAGATCGCCTCGCGTGGAATCCGGAGGGTCCTGATCGTCTACGGAGGAGGAAGCGTCGTGCGCAGCGGCTTGCTCGCGCGCATCGAAGAATCGCTGCGCAATGCGTCGATCGCGTACCTTCCGTTCGGCGGCGTCGTACCCAATCCGCGCCTGGAGCTCGCGAGAGAGGGCGTTGAGAAGGCAATCGCTTTCGGCGCAGAGCTGATTCTGGCCGTCGGCGGCGGCAGCGTCATCGATACCGCAAAGGGGATCGCCCACGGGGTTGCGAATCCGGGAATCGATATCTGGAAATTCTGGGCGCGCGAAGCGACGCTTGAAAAGACGATCCCGGTCGGCGTGATCCTGACAATTTCCGCAGCCGGAAGCGAGACGAGCGATTCCGCCGTTCTGCAGAATTCCGAAACGCACTCAAAGCGCGGAATCAACACGCCTTTGAACCGTCCGGCGTTCGCGATCCTCGATCCGGAGCTGACCTATACGCTTCCGAAATATCAGATCGCCTGCGGCGCTACGGATATCATGATGCATACGATGGAGCGCTATTTTACGCAGGACGACGGCAACGACCTGACCGACGCCTTTGCCGAGGCGCTGCTGCGCACCGTGATCGAAAACGGAAAAGCGGCGCTTGAAAATCCGCAGGATTATCACGCGATGAGCGAGCTGATGTGGTGCGGAAGCGTCTCCCACAACGGCCTGACCGGCCTCGGCGGAACCGGCGACTGGGCGACGCACCAGCCCGGGATGCAGCTCGGCGCGTTTTACGATATCGCCCACGGCGCGAGCCTTTCGATCATGTGGGGCTATTGGGCGAAATTCGTCCGCTCGGCAAAGATCGACCGGTTCGCGAAGTTCGCGCGCAACGTCTGGGGCGTAGAAGCCGAGGACGACGATGCGGCGGCGCTCGAGGGGATCGAAAAGACGCGGCAGTATTTCGCTTCGCTCGGGATGCCCGTCAAAATGAGCGAAGCGCCCGAAATCGGGATCAAGAGCGACGAAGAGATCCGCGCGCTCGCTTTCGGGACGACCTGGGAAGGCAAACGCACGATCGGCGCCTTCAAAAAACTCGGCTATGAAGAGATCTACGAGATTTTCAAAGCCGCGAACGAATAAGCGAAGAGAGGTAAATGAAATGAAATACGAGTATAAAACCAGCGGCACCTGCTCGCAGAAAATCGAATTCGATCTGACCGACGGGATCGTTTCCAACGTAAGATTCACCGGCGGCTGCCCGGGCAACCTCAAGGCGATTTCCTCGCTTGTCGACGGAATGACCGCCGAGCATATCATCGAGCGCTGCGAAGGCATTCGCTGCGGAATGAAGCCGACTTCCTGCTCCGACCAGCTCGTCCGCGCGATCAAAGCGGCGCAGGCGCAGCAGAACGGTTGACCGCGTGATGAAGCTCTGCTCCTGGAACGTAAACGGCCTGCGCGCCTGCCTGCAGAAGGGCTTTGAGGAATTCCTCCGCCGCGAAGAGCCGGAGATCCTCTGTCTGCAGGAAATCAAAATGAATTACGATCAGCTCGACCGCGAATTTGAAGGATATGAAACGGTTTTCAACAGCGCCGAAACGCGCGGCTATTCCGGAACGGCGATCCTCTCGAAGCGAAAGCCGCTTGCAGTCTCCTTCGACATCGGCGACCCGAAGCACACCGGAGAAGGGCGGAGCATCACCTTTGAGTTCGAGCGCTTTTATCTCGTGGCGGTCTATACGCCCAACGCGCAGCACGAGCTGACGCGCCTTTCCTACCGGATGCAGTGGGACGACGCCTTTAGGGACTACGTCTGCGCGCTCGACCGGAAAAAGCCGGTTGTGATCTGCGGCGATTTCAACGTCGCCTACCGGCCGATCGACCTTAAAAACCCGGCGGCGAATCGCCAGAACGCCGGTTTTTCGGACGAGGAGCGCGGAAAATTCGCCGAGCTTCTGGCGGCCGGATTTACCGATACCTACCGGTATTTCTATCCGGAGAAAAAAGACGCCTACAGCTGGTGGAGCTACCGCTTCGCCTCGCGCGAGCGGGACGTCGGCTGGCGGATCGATTATTTCCTCGTTTCGAACCGGCTGCAGAGCGTGCTGCAGGACGCGTTCATCCTCAAAGAACAGCAGGGAAGCGACCATTGCCCGGTCGGGATCCTTTTGCGTGAAGACGCGATCGGCGCGTAAGGAGAAACCATGGATCAAGTAAAACTGACCGTTCTGGAAAGCCGCTGCCGCAGCGGCCTCTGCAAAGCGGGCGACGAATGGATCGTCGACGAAGTCTGTCCGCCGCTGTGCATGGAGCTCTGGCACGCGGCGTACCCGTACGTTTTTGCGCTTGCGAACGGCGCCGCGCTCGATCTCGGCGAAAGCCGCGCAAAGGAATTTACCGTAAAATGTCCCGACGAAGGCAGAGTCGTGCTGCGCGGAGCGCTTCTCCCCGAAGAAGCTGAAACGGAGAAAGAGAAATGAACGAAGAACTTCGAAAAAAGCTTACAAAAGAACAGGCCGACGCCTATCTTGCGCGGATCGGCCTTTCCGCCGAGCGGAAAACGCCGGATCGGGCGTATCTCGACGAACTGATCCGCGCCCAGCTTCGCGCCGTCCCCTTCGACTGCGCCGACGTCTGGGTCAGCGGGAAGGAGCCTTCGCTCGCGACGGAAGATCTTTACCGCAAAATCGTTGAAAACCGGCGCGGCGGCTACTGCTTCGAGCTCAACCTGCTGTTCTGGCGGCTGCTCGAAGCCCTCGGCTTTACCGCGTACCCGGTGATCGTCCACCTCGGCCGGCCCGGCGCGGCGCCGGAAATCGGCATACCGGCCCACTGCGCCGTGATCGCGACGATCGACGGGCTCGATTATTTTGCCGACGTCGGCTACGGCGGCCCGGTTCCGGACGGCTGCGTTCCCCTCAACGGCACGCTTGTAAACGGCCACGTTTCCGGCAGAAACGGCGCGTATACCGTCGTTTACAGCATGGAGGCGGACGGCTCGAAGACCGCGCGCTTCACCTTCAAGAACGCGCCCTGCGATCCCTGCGAGATCGTCCCGCTCAACTTCTTTGTTGCGCGGCGCGAGAATTCCGGCTTTGCCGCTACGCTGCGGCTCAACCTGCGCCTCGACAACGGCTTTGCAGAGCTCGGCGGGCAAAAATTCCGCTTCCGCCGCGGCGATACGCTGATCGAAAAAGAGCTCGAAACGCCGGCACAGGCAAAAGATGTCGCGCGCGAATACTTCGGGATCCCGGAGCTTCCGGTGCGCGATTTCTAAAAAAGCTTAAAAAACGAACGTTCCTTACGGATCAAACCGGATCCGAAGCGGCGGCCTTGGGGCCGTAATCTTTCGGATCGGTCAAAAAAGTACAGGCGGTACGGAGATTTTTTCGGGTAAAATTCTCCGTACCGCTTATTTTGTCTTGACAAGTTCAAACAACTTGTATATACTAGTTATAAAAGAAGCGTTGAGCGCAAAATCACGAGTGAATGGAACCGTTCACCTTCAAAGGCAGGGAAGAACAATGCCGTCGGATCGCGAAAAGCTGGTTTCATCGTTTGCACAACTGAATACGAAAGCGGTTTTGGAGAGCGTCAACGCGCTCCTTGCGGCCGAAACCCCGACCGAAGAGATTTTCGCGCTGCTGCGCCGCGGGATGGCGCTGGTCAACCAAAGCTGTACCGCCGGAGAGTATTACGTTGCCGATCTGATCATGGCGAACAATATCTACCGCGAAGCGCTCGACCGGATTACGCGCGACAGCCCGCTCAAAGGGAGCGGCCGGATCGGCAAGGTGCTGATCGGAACCGTTCAGAACGATATCCACGATCTCGGAAAAACGCTGATCGCGCTGCTCCTTCGAAACAGCGGCTTTGAAGTGATCGATCTCGGCGCGAGCGTATCGCCGGAGCGCTTCTGCTCCGCGGTGATGACGCAGACGCCGGACCTGCTGGTGCTTTCCGGAACCATTTCCGGCAGCGAATTCATGATGGCGCGAACGATCGAGGTGGTCGAAGCGGCCGGCGTGCGCAGCTCCATCCGCATCGTTCTGGGCGGGAACTGCATCGACGAGCGCCAGGCGCTGATGATCGGCGCCGACGCCTATTCGCGCGATATCCTCGATTGCGTCCGTCTCTGCCGTCAGCTCGTGCTGGGGGAGGAATAATATGGAGAGCAATTACGTTTACCGCAATATTACCGACGATCTGCGCGCGGCGATCTCAGACGGAACGTACGCGCCGGACGAACTGATTCCCTCGGAAAACTCGCTTGCCGCCCGGTACGGCACCAGCCGCGTAACGGTTCGCAAGGCGCTTCATATCCTCGAAAACGAGGGACTGATCCGCCCGAAGCACGGAAAGGGATATTTCGTCCTTTCCCCGGAATACAACCGGTTCCTGCTCGATTTTGTCGACAAACCGGCCTCGGGCAATTCAAAATATCTGGAAATCAACGTGATCCCTGCCGGAGAAGCGCTGGCAAAGCGCTTTCTGGCCCGGGAGGATACGATGCTGGTCGTGATTCGCCGGCTGCTGCTGGACGACGAAACGCCGGCTGCGTACGATGAAAAATTCTTCCCTTACGTCCGCGGAGAGCCGCTGATCGAGCGGGAGCTCGAATACGAGCATTTCCCCGACGTTTTTACGGATAAATATATCCCCCGCGGGATCTGGACGAAAATGGAGATCGAAACGGGAAAAGCGCCGCAGAACGTCGCGCTCGTTTTCGGATGTGCACCGGGAGAAACGCTCCTCTGCGTATCGCGGACGGTCTTCAACAGCGAGAACACGCCGATCGGGTTCGGCCGGAGATGGTATTCTCCCGCCGGCGTGCTGACGGCGACCTCGAATTATTCCCAACCGGAGCGCAAGGCGTCCGAGCAGCGCGGCGGATGATCCGGAACCTCCGAACGGCGCAAAACTCGTTTTCCGGCGTTATTCCCCAAAGGAAACATCCGGCTTTCACGAAGCGGAAAACCGCGCAGAAATGCCGGAAATCGGCGGAAAAGATCGGCGCCTGTTCTTGACGGGGGAAGGGTTTCTTGCTATAATGGCAATAGGGTTTACAAGGCGGCGCTATCTTGTGTATACAAGTTGAGCTCCGCAGATTATACAGACGGGTTTTCAGGCGCGGTTCGTTTTCTCCAAAAAGCGGGTCCGCGGCGGTAAAATCCGATCCGTGTGCGGCAGCAATCCTTCGGCGGTAAAATGATTCAGGTGGTGCCCCGATGTTTAAAGTCAGTTTTCCTCTTCAGAACCGAACGGTCGAAGTCGAAGCCGGAACGACGGTTTTGGCGGCTGAAATTGCCGCAGGGATCCGTCCGAACGCGCCTTGCGGCGGGATGGGCGTCTGCGGAAAATGCCAGGTCGGAATTCTCGGCGAAACCGGCGAGCGCGAAACCGTCCTCGCCTGTGAAACGAAAATCGACCGCGATCTTACGGTTTTTGCCGCCGGCGAAGCGCACCATAAAATTTTGACCGACGGCGCCGGCGCGCTTTCCGAAGTTGCTCCGGCGGTCCGCGCAGTTTCCCTGAAGGTGGAAAAAGCGACGCTCCAGAAGCCGACCTCCGATTGGATGCGGCTCAAAGAAGCGGTCGAGGCCGCGTGCGGCGTCTCGATCCGGCCGGATCCCGTATTGGCGGACGGACTCGGAAAGACGCTCGAAGCGCTCGATTATGCGCCGCAGGCGATCCTTTGCCGCGGCGAGCTGCTGGCCCTTCGGAAGGAAGGGCGCCTTCTGACCGCGGCGGTCGATATCGGAACCACCACCGTGGTTCTGTATCTGGCGGACGGAGAAACCGGCGAACTGCTCGCGACCGGCAGCATGCTCAATCCGCAGACGGAATTCGGCGCCGACGTGATCAGCCGCGCCAACTACGCGATGCAGCATACGCCGAAGGAACTTTCCTCGGCGATCCGTGCGGCGGTCAACGAGCTGCTGGACGGAGCCCTGCAGGAAGCGGACGCTTCGGCGCAGGACGTCTATTCGCTTACGATCGTCGGCAACACCTGCATGCACCATCTGTTCCTCGGCATCGATCCTTCGAGCCTCGTGCTCTCTCCTTACGTTCCCTCGATTGCGGAACCGCTCGTGCTCGACGCAAAGGAGTACGGCATTTCGATCAACGCGCGCGGAAAACTGTTCCTGCTGCCCTGCATTGCCGGATTCGTCGGCGCGGATACCGCTTCGGTGATGCTCGCCTGCGAGTACGACCGGCGCGAAGCGCTGACGCTCGTCATCGATATCGGAACCAACGGCGAACTCGTCATCGGCGATAAAAACCGGACGGTCGCCTGTTCCACGGCGGCGGGGCCGGCGTTTGAAGGCGCCAAGATCACCTTCGGCATGCGCGGCGCGGCCGGCGCGATCGATCACGCTTCGATCCGCGGCGGAACGCTCAGCTTTTCCGTGATCGGCGGCGGAAAGCCGCGCGGGATCTGCGGCTCCGGGCTTCTGGATTTTGCCGCGGCGATGCTCTCGGCCGGCGTTCTGGATGAAACGGGGCGAATTTCCGATCCCGAAGATCTTCCGAGGGAATCCCGTGCGCTGGGAAAACGGATCCGTACGGTCGACGGCCTTCGATGCTTTGTGATCGCCGAAGAGAACGAGAGCGAAACCGGCGCGTGCATTTATCTGAGCCAAAAGGATATCCGGGAAATTCAGCTTGCGAAGGGCGCCATGGCGGCCGGGATCGCGCTGATGCTCGAATACCTCGGCAAAAAGGAAACCGATCTTCAAAAGGTGCTGCTCGCGGGAGCGTTCGGCAACTATATGAATCCTGAAAGCGCCTGCGCGATTGGCCTGATCCCCGCAAAACTGCTCCCCAGAATCGAAATGGTCGGCAACGCGGCCGGCCGCGGCGCGCTGATGTGCGCGCTCAACGAGACCTGTTATCTGCGTTCGGCAGAAATGGCCGCAAAGACCGAATTTATAGAACTCGCATCCAATCCGAATTTTCAGGATCGCTTTGTAGAGGAACTGATGTTCCCGGAGGAAGAAGAATGACAGCGCAAGATAAGGTAATTGAACTCGCGAAAGAAGCCGGCTTCGACAACGCCGCGAAGCTCGATCCGAAGACGATCGTGCTTCACGAGCAGGTGCGCGAAATGTGCGCCGAAGGAAAATGCAACGCCTACGGCAAAAACTGGACCTGCCCGCCGGCGTGCGGCGACCTCGACTACTGCCGCAGCGTGATCGCGCGATACTCCGAGGGCGTGATCATCCAGACGATCGGTCATCTCGAAGATTCGATGGATTACGAGACGATGATGGATACCGCCCACCGCCACAAGGCGAACTTCATGAAGCTGGCGCCGCAGGTCAAAGCAATCTATCCCGAGGCGATCTGCCTCGGCGCGGGCGGCTGCACCGTCTGCGAGAAATGCAACTATCCCGAACCCTGCCGTTTCCCGGAAAAAGCTTTTTCCTCCATGGAAGGCTACGGAATGCTCGTCAGCGAGGTCTGCACGGAGAACGGCGTCCCCTATTATTACGGTGAGAATACAATAGCATTCGTAGGATGCTGTTTATTGGTATAAACCGAAAGGAGAAAATCAAATGATTATCATCGGCGAAAAAATCAACGGTTCTATCCCCTCTGTTGGAAAAGCAATTGCGGAAAGAGACGAAGCGAAGCTTCGCAAGCTGGCCGTCCAACAGGACGACGCGGGATGCGACTATCTCGACGTGTGCGCATCGGTTCCGGAAGATGTTGAGGAAGAAACCCTCAAATGGATGCTGGAGCTTGTCCAGGAAGAATCGGATCTGCCGATCTGCCTCGATTCCCCGAGCCCCGATACGATTGTGAAAACGATGCAGTACGTCAAAAAGCCCGGCCTGATCAACTCGGTCTCCATGGAAGGCGATAAAATCGCAAAGGTGTTCCCCGCGATCGCAAACACCCGCTGGAAATGCGTAGCGCTCTGCTCGGATGAAAAAGGCATCCCGGCGACCGCCGAAGAGCGCATCGAAGTGTTCAAACGCATCTTGGCAGAAGCGGACAAATACGGGATCGCCCACAGCCGCCTCTTTATCGATCCGCTGGTCGAAATGCTCTGTACTTCGGAAGACGGCATCGCGACCGTGGTCGAAACGATCAAGGGGATCCGCGCAATCGACGAAGACGTTCATATCGTCGGCGCGATCAGCAATATTTCCTTTAACCTGCCCGCAAGGCCCCTGATCAACCAGACCTTCGTTACGCTCGCGATCGCCGCGGGTATGGACGCAGGCATCCTCGATCCGATGAACCGCGGTATGCGCGGCGCGATCTATGCGGCGGAAGCCTGCATGGGCCTCGACGACTACTGCATGGAATACATCGGAGCGTTCCGTGAAGGAAGGATCGGACCGCTGCCCAAAGCGTAAGCCGAAGGCAAGGTCTGTTGCAATAACCAAACAACATAATAAAAAGGATTAATTGGAGGAAAAAATCATGTCAAAACTCGAAGAAATCGCATCGGCTGTTGAACGCGGCAAAGCGAAACTGGTCCCCGGCCTTGTTGAAGAAGCGCTCGACGAGGGTATCGATCCCGTTGAGATCCTCAACAAAGGTATGATCGACGCCATGGGCGTTGTCGGCGAGAAATTCAAGAACAACGAAATCTTTGTTCCGGAAATGCTCGTTGCGGCGCGCGCCATGAAAAAAGGCGTTGAAGTTCTCAAACCCGCCCTCGGCAGCGACAACAACATCTCCATCGGCAAAGCCGTGATCGGAACGGTTCAGGGCGACCTCCACGACATCGGCAAAAACCTCGTTTGCCTGATGGTCGAGAGCGCCGGCTTTGAGGTCCAGGATCTCGGCGTCGACGTTCCGCCGGAGAAATTCGTTGAAGCCGCCGCGGATCCGGCCGTCAAGATCGTCGGCGTATCCGCGCTTCTGACCACCACGATGCCCGCGATGAAGGCGACCGTTGAAGCGCTCAACGCCGCGCCCGAAAGAGCGAACTACAAGGTCATGGTCGGCGGAGCTCCGATCACCCAGGAATTTGCCGATGAAATCGGCGCCGACGCTTATACGGCGGACGCCGCGACCTGCGCGAGCGTTGCAAAAGCGTTCGTAGTCGGCTGATTTCCCGCAGCGCCCATAAGGGCGCACAACACGAAAAAACAGGAGGCAAATGTATGGACAGAATCCCCTTCCGCGCGGAAGAACTTGAAATCGTAGGACAGACCGTGAATCTGGGCAGAGGCTCGTTCCCGCTGCTCAACACTCCGATCACTCCGCGTGAAAATTTCCTCATGCTCCTGCGCGGCGAAGAGCCGCTCTGGATGCCGCTCGCGAGAGACGTTCTCAGCGTAACTCCGGCGGTTGTAAAAGATAACATTGCCCGCGGTTTCGTTCACGATACCACCGGCTTCGATCCGAACAAGGACGGCGGCGGCCCGGATATGTTCGGCATCGAATGGGAATGGGTTCCCCAGGTCAACGGATCGATGGTACGCCCCGGCAACCCGAAGGTTCCGGATGTCACCGAATGGGAAAACTACATTGAATTCCCGGATCCCGATTCCTGGGATTGGGCCGGCAGCGCAGAGCTCAACAGATCTCTGATCGAACAGAAAGACCTGCTCTTCGGCGCAACGATCCTCAACGGCCTCTTTGAGCGCCTGATCTCGTTCTGCGAAATGGACGAAGCGCTCGTCGCCATGATCGACGAAGACGAACAGGAAGCGGTTCACCGCCTCTTTGACAAGCTCGCCGATTTCTATCCCAAGATCATCCGCAAGTATAAGGAATTCTACAATATCGACATCCTCACGTTCCACGACGACTGGGGTTCGCAGCGCGCGCCGTTCTTCTCGCTCGATACCGTTCGCGAGATGCTCGTCCCGTACCTCAAGAGAATCGTCGACGCGACCCACGAGCTCGGCATCATCTTCGAGCTGCATTCCTGCGGCAAAAACGAGATGCTCGTCCCCGCGATGATCGAAGCCGGCGTCGATATGTGGAACGGTCAGCCGATGAACGACAAGAGAATGCTTGTTGAAAAATACGGCGACAAGATGATCTTCGGCGCTTATCCGACGACCCTCTCCAACGATTCAACCGTGGAAGAGGTCCGCGACGCCTGCGAAGAATTCATCGGATTCTTTAACAAATACCGTGTCTACGGCGGTTATGCCAGCAACGCGATGTTTGCCCCGAAGGTAAGAGAAT
>JAEEGL013549262.1_pt1 | contig 10433 bp, 9 predicted proteins | sample 9134231 | NCBI WGS metagenome assembly JAEEGL01 (sample SAMN16246548, study PRJNA631951) | gut metagenome | biome: gut microbiome; feature: rumen; material: fiber-attached | host: Bos | place: Iran: Karaj | collected 2018-10 | reverse complement strand
GTGATTGTGTTCCTATTTGTGAAAATGGTTATTATCCAAATGGGAGATGTAAACCAAAAAAAAATAATACAACAACAGAAGTCAAAAAATGTTCTCCTGGATATTATTATTCCAAAAAATATAAAAGATGTTGTAAAGTTGCTATTAAAGGAGGACCATGTGGACCAAAAAATCCAAAACCAATAAAATTTATTGATAATTAAATTTTTTTAATTCTTTTTTTGAAAATAAGTTTTTTTTGAAAATAAAAAAAAAAAATAAATTTTATTTTTTTTTAATGAATGAAATGAAAAAATTATTTGTAATTTTTTTATTGATTATTTATACTAATTTTTTTTTGTTTATTTTTGGAAGAATTGTTGAATTATTTTTTTTTATTTTGGCATTTCTAAGACAAATTGAACATTTACTATCAAATGAACTTATTTCTTCTGTTTTTTTCTTTGAATTTTTTTTTTCTTTAATTTTTTTTTTATTAACTTTATTTTCATTTTCTTCTTCTTCTTCATTATCTTCTTCTTCTTCTTCTTCATCTACTTCTTCTTTACTATCTTCTTCTTTATCTTCTTTATTATCTTCTTCTTTTTCTTCTTCTTCTTCTTCTTCTTCATCTTCATTATCTTCTCCATCTTCTTTCTCATTATTTTTAACTCCTTTTTTCTTTATAATATTTTTTTTCTTTTCATTTTTTTGTTCTTCTTTTTTACTATTATAAGTTTGTTTTAATTTAGAAACAAAAGAACTATAATTTGAGAAACTTTTAGATGATAATATATTAGTAGTACTTTTATTAATATGATTTTTATTTAAACTAAAAGAAGGTTTCCAATTATCATCATATAGTCCTTTTTCAATTTTATCTTTTATTTTTTGATACTTTAATATTTTATAATCAAAATATGATTTTAATAAATCTTTATATTTATCATTATATTCATTTTCATTATTATTTATATAAGATAAATTAGGTAATTTTTTATCATTATGAATTAAATTTCTAATTTTAATTAAGTCTTTTTTTTTCATTAAACTTTCATTTTTTTCATCAAAACAATATTTATTTATATTATTAAAAAAAGCAATATAAGTAAAATTCTTAAAGAAATTATTATTAGCAAATTCTAAATTTTGTTCAACTTTCTGATATCTTAATTGAGTATTAAAACCAATTAAATCTTGTCTTTGACAAAATTCTCTATCATAAATTTCATCATCTAAATAAAAATTATCTCTACTATAATTAATAATTTCTTTCCAAGGAGAAATTTCTTTTTGTTCATATATATTTTTCCAATTCATATCATTAAATAATTCATGTTCTTCTAATTCTTTAAATCCTTCTTTAAATCCTAATCTTTTATAAGAACTTCTTTCTAATAATCCATTAATAAAATTACATAATTTATCACTATATTTACTATTTTCATATAAATGAATTTTTTTAGTTAAAATTTGTTCTTTTAATTCTTTTTTATTTCTCCCATTATAAGGTTTTCTTCTAAATATTATTTCATAACAAATTACACCTAAAGAATAAAAATCAGAATAATATTTTTGTTTTTTACCAAATAAACATTCTGGTGACATATATTCTGCAGTCCCACTTATTTCATAATTACTATCTGAATTTAATTTTGCAATTCCAAAATCAGTTAATTTTGCATAGCCATTATTATCAAAAATAATATTTTCTGGTTTAATATCTCTGTGAATTATTCCATTTGAATGAATGTAATCTAATGAAAAAAGTAAATTTGTTAATAAAAATTTAATATGATATTCTGTTATTATATATTTAAAATGATCTAAATGAAATCTTAAATCTCCTCCTTTTACTAATTCTAATAATAAATATAAATTGTTATAATCTTGAAATGATGCTATTAAATTTATTATGAATTTATTATTTAATTTTGATAGAAAATCTCTTTCAGAAAATATATTTGATACTGAATTATATGTTAATAGTTTTAATTTAGAAATTTGTTTTAATGCAAATGGGATTTTTGATTTTTTATGAATAACTTTCCATACATTACTAAAACCTCCTTTTCCTATTATATATTGAAAATCAAATTGGGACGTTGATACTATTAAATAGTATTATTTTGTTTACTTTTTTCATTTTTTATAGATGATAATAATGAATTATTCATATTAATTTGTCCCATTTAATTTTATTATTTTTTTTTCAAAAAAAAATTATAATAGTTTATTTATATTTTATATTTATAATTACACAATAAATTTTTAAACCTTTTATTTAAACTAACTTTTAACAAACTGACAACTAATTTTATTGATTTATGTTTAACAAAAATATATATATATATTTATATTTGGTTTTTAAAAAAACCATTTCTTATATTTATAATAAGTAAATCTTACGCAGCCATTATTTCTATAGAACCAAATGAAATAAGACTTTTTTTTCTCTCTTTACAATGAAGGAAACTTTTAGTTGGTCTTAAAATTGATTTAAAAATATTTAAACTAGTAGAAGAAGAATAATGGCTATTTGTTCCATTATTTAAAAATTGTAAATTTTTCATTATTAAATGACTATTATTCCTTCTTTTGAAAGGAGAATATATTCTTTTATTTTTTATTAAAAATCTTTTTCCAATATCTCTTTTATCATAATCAAGAAGTCTATATAAATTTAAAATATTTGGAATATCAATTATATTCATATCATCTTCAATTGGATAATTATTATCTAATATATTAGTTTCTAAATCTGTCATAAAATAACCTTTTAATCTTTTATTACTAAGATTATTTTCGAATTTAGAAATAAATAAAACTTGACATTTTAAAATATCACAATATTCAAAAAATAAATTTTCTTCTAATCCATTTTCATATTTAACAATAAAAATTAGTAAATTACTTTCAATTGAAGAATATATAATGTAATTTTCTTCCAATTTATTTAATATATTTTTTACTTTTTTCCTAAATAACAATAATTTAAATGCATCTTTTATCATATTTGATGCATCAATTCTTTTTTTTAACATTGATTGAACTAATCTATAAGGTTTAATAATTTTCCTTGTTTTTTTCCCTAATGAAAATTTTTTTATTTGACTTGATAAATTCTTTCTTGAATTAATTATTTTTATTAGGATGTAGATTGATTTAAAAGAATTAATAATTCTTTTAATTATAAGTAATTTTGAAATTTTAATAATAAACTTTTTTTCCATTTCTAATACCATTTATTCCTAAATTAAATAAAATAATTGTTTACTGTTATTTAAAAATTATTTACAGTTTTTATAATAAATATTAAATATTATTTATTTATATTTAATATAATAAGTTAATTTCTTCATAAATTAAATTATTAAATATTTTAAATCATCAAAATTAAATAAACATTTATATATATTCAAAATATTTTTGATTATAAAACAAAAACTAAGTTAATAAAGTATTATATTAAAAAGAAAAGAGAAAAAATTAATTATCCTAAAATTTGTAAAAAAATTTTCAAATTATATTTATAAAGCATTCATTAAATAGATTTGTTTTAACGATATTTCTAAAACTGTAAAGTATACTTTTTTTTCTTTTATTGAAGTGAATTTAAATTCTTCTAAATAATTTGATTTGTTTTTCCTTATATTAAAACAACCATATATAAACATAATAAAAATTGTTATTTAATTTAGATTACTTTTTGTAAGTAATTTTTAAATAAAAATTATATATTTTATGAATAATTTAAAAATATAAAAAATGATTGAAGAGGAAGATAATTTTGAACAAAATAATATAAATATGAATAATCAAGATTCCCAGAAATATGGAAGTCAAAATAATGATATTATATTAAATAATCAACGGAAACAATTAGGTCCAAATGAAGAAGTAACAATAACAAATTTCTATAAAAAATCATCATATCCATTAATTGCATTAATAACAGTAATATTAAAACTATCATCAATAATTTCTTATTTTATATTATCACTATTTATATCCAATGAAGCATTAATAATGATAATTATTATTTTATTAGGTTCAGCTGATTTTTGGATGACTAAAAATATTTCAGGTAGAATTTTAGTTGGATTAAGATGGTATAATTTATTAAAAATTGAAACTAATCAAGAAATTTGGAGATTTGAAGGTAAAAATGAAATTAAAGAAGCAAATGCAGATAGAGTAACTTTTTGGACTTCTTTATATTTATATAATTTAATATGGATTTTTTTATTTCTTTGGGAATTAATTAGAATTAATTTTGTTTGGAGTTTTATTTGTCTTATTTTATGTATTCTTGCTTTTACTAATACATATGGCTTTTTTAGATGTTCAAGTCTACAACAAAAAGGTGCTGTTTATGTTGCAAAGAAATATTTTGTTAATGATAAAAAATAAAAATAAGTTTGATTTATTATTTTTTTTTTTTTTTATTTAATTAATATTTAAATTTTTAAAAGATTTTAATAATTTAATTAAATAGATTAATTGTATTAAATTTTGATAAATTTGATTGTAATTCTTCTTTTTCATTTATTTTTGCATTAAATTTATCAAAATTTATTAACATGGAATTCATTTTAATTATTTTATTTTGAAGGTTTTTTTTCATTATTTTAATATATTCTTTAATATTAATATCCCTATCTTTATATTGTTGAATTATTTTAGCTTCTTCATTTAAAGAATTCCCCATTTCATAAATATTACATATTAATTCATCGACACAAATATTTTGAATTTTTTTTATTTCTTCTAATAATTTACTATGTTTTTTCTCTAATTCTATTATATATTCCTTATTTATATTCTTTTTTTCCATACTTTTACAATGAATATTTTCATCATCTGATTCTAAATTTTGTAAAATTTGACTTTTATTTTCTTTTAAATTAATAATATCCTGATTTAGTTTATTTTTTTCTAAAGTATTTTCATAAAAAGTTTCTTCTTTATCATTATTATCATTATCATCTTTTTTATTATTACATTTATTTAATAATCCTCCAATAAAATCTTTATTAATACTTACACTTTTTTTTTCAGTTTTTGATTGACTATTATTTTTATTTTTATTTTCTTTTTTTAATTCCTTTACTCTATAAGCATATCTTAAAGTATTTAAAGTATGATCAGCATTAAATGAAGAAGGACTAATATTTGCAATCATTAAAGTTTTACAATTTCCAATAAAAGAATCTCTTAAAACTAAAGTTAATTTACTTCCTCTAAAAGGGAAATATTTTTGATTATTTTCCATTGCTCTAATACACTCTTTTAAAGTAAGTAAACTTTTATTAATTTCAGCTCCATCAATTCTAGTTTTTTTATTTATATTAATTTTATCTTGTTCTCTTTCACTTCCAGCTAAATCAATAAAAGAAATTTTTCCATTAATTATATTTTTTATTTTATTTATTATTTTTATTTCAATAATTCCATGTGAACGACTTGAATTATTATTTAATCCTGTAATTCCAATTGTTCTAATTTTTAAACCAAATTGAATTAAATTAATTAAAGAATCAAAATCATTTACTTCTTTTTCAGTTAAACCAATTATATTTATATTTTGTTTACCATCTTCTCTTATTTGAAGTATATTTCTATTATTTAATAAATCATATAATTTACTACAATAAATTTCATAAAATGAAATATGAATTTTTAAATTTAAGAATTCTTTTTCTTTTAAAAGTGAAAAAATATCATATGAAGCTAAAACATAAAATCCAGGAATATAAATATTATCATTATTTAATTTATTAATATTATTTCCCATCATTGTAAATGTTTTACCAGAACCAGTTTGACCAAAAGCAAAACAAGTAATTTTTGTTTTATTGTAAAATGCACTTTCTATTAATGGTCTAACAGTTTCTAAATATATTTTTTCATTTGTTGAATTTTCATCATATACTGAATCAAAAATAAATTTATGAGAATCAATATATTTTGTTAAATCTAATGAGGTTTTTATTTCTTTTACTATTAATGTATATGGATTTTCAATTTCTATTATGTCATTATAACCTTTATCTAATTCTTTTTTGTTTAAAGGACGTTTTCTTACTATTACTTTTATTTTTGGAATATTGTCTGAAAATTTTTTTTCTTGCTGATAATTCATTTAAATATTTTAAATATATGAACAATTTTAGTTGAACTAAATAATTAATATTTAGAATATTTAATTATTTTTTTAATGTGTAAAATTTTATTAGAGTTTATTTTGTTAAAATATAAAAATAATTATATATTTTTGGTAATAGTAAAAACTAAAATTATTTTCTATCAATAAAATTGATATAAATTTTTTCTAATTAATGAATGGGAATGGTTATAATATTACATTTAAATTGAAATATTATTATATATATAGTGTTTTTCAGATTTTTTTATATATTAATTTAATTAAACTATTTATATAAAATATAAAATTAATTTTTGAATTTTTTGAAATAAATAATTTTCTTTTAATTAAAAATGGAACAAAATCCTTTAATTTTCAATAATATTCTTCGGCAAAATAATCCTCAAATTATAATAAATCAACCTTTTAAATTAACCTTTTCAAATATAATAAATAAAATAATATTTACAAAAAATTGTTTTATAATTACATTTGTTTTATGTATTTTAATAAATTTTTTAATTTATAATATCTTTTTTCAATATAATAAGGATACTTTTTCATTTACAAAATTTGAAAGTGAGGATAATTATTTTTGGTTATTATTTTGGATGATAAATATTGAAATAATTATGATTTCTTGGAATTTTTATTTTTTTCTATTTTCAGCTATTTTCAAATATGATTTTTCAAAAGGAAATGGAACAATAAGATCATCAATTGTAGAAGACTTATATAAAAATCCATTAGGTTTTGTGATTATAATATATTATTATGATAGTAAATTTTTAAAAAATTCAATAGATAATAGTTTTTGGATGATGATAAGTATGGAATATTATTTTATTTGTTTTTATTTAATTCAATTTTATCAACATTTTGATATTGAAATAGAATCAATAACAAATTTTTCTTCTCCTTCCTCAAAAAAAATGATACCAAAAATAAAACTTTTAAGTCTTTTATTTTTACTAATTACAATTTTTTTTTCAATTTGTGTATATATTTTAATAGGAGGATTTAATCAATTTTATAAAACGATTATTTTAGGAAAATCAATTTTTATTATATTAAAATTAATAGAATTATATATAACAAGAGTTCAATCATTTTATTTTTTACAATATGAAATAATAACAAAAGAAAAATATTTAATAACAAATTTAAAAAAAAAGACATTTCTAGAATTAATAACAATGGCATTTGTATATTATCAAATAGTAGTAATATTTATTTATTCAGAAAGTAAACCTTTTTATTTTACAGTAATATCATTTTCAATAATATTAACTCAAGGTTATCATGGAGTTTTATATTATAAAAAATATAATAATTTAAAAGAATATTATAGACATTTAGATAAATCTCTTCCAAAAAAAATAACAAATGATGAAATTTGTATTATTTGTACTGAAAAATTAAAAGAAGCAAGAGTCTTAAATTGTAATCATTATTTTCATTTAATTTGTTTAAGTAAATGGCTTGAAAATGGAAGAAATACTTGTCCAATTTGTAGAAAAGAAATTAAATTACAAGATGATAATAATAATAATGTTAATTTAAATAATAATAGAGATCAAGGTAATCAAAGAAGAATTTTTTCTCTTGGATTTAGAATAAATAATTCTTTATTTAGTTGGTTACCAAATATTTCTATGAGAATTGTAAGATTTAATAATCAAGGACAAAATAGACCTCATATAAATTAATATTTATTAATAAAAAAGATATTTTTTTCAATTATTAATGTATATTTTCATTTATAAATTTGAATATATGAATATTTTTTTCATTTGATTGAGTATAAATTTTATTAAAAGTTAATTCAAAAATAAATTAAGTATAATTCGATATTTTTATTTCAATAATAGTTATTTTGATATTCTAAATTTTTTTATTTTTTTATATTTTTTAAAACAAAAAAAAAAAAAAAAAAATTAAACCCAAATAACTTAACTCAAAAAATTCTTCAATAAATAAAAAAAACTATAAAAACCAATTTAAAAAAAATAAATAAAAAAACACCTCACTTATCCTCAAAAACCATTTTAACAACTCCATTATCCCCATACCCATCAGGATTCTTACTTTGAAAAAGAAAACTAGTTTTACACATATCATCTAAATCCCTTTTAGCTTTCCATCCAAGTTCATCGAATATTTTTTGAGGATGACAATACAACTCATCAACATCCCCTTCTCTCCTTCCTTCAATAACATAAGGTAATTCTTTCCCACAAGCTTTCTCATAAGCATGAAGAACATCTAAAACACTATACCCAATACCAGTACCTAAATTATAAATAAAAACATTTTTATGATCACCAAAACCTTCAATTTTACAATCTTTATCAAAAATTTTCAAAGCATCAACATGACCAACACTTAAATCAACAACATGAATATAATCTCTAACACCAGTACCATCTTTAGTTTTATAATCATTACCAAATACATGTAACTTATCTCTTTTACCAACAGAAATTTGAGCAATATAAGGCATTAAATTATTAGGAATACCTTTAGGATCTTCACCAATTAAACCTGAATCATGAGCACCAACTGGATTAAAGTAACGTAATAAAACGACTTTAAATTCTTTATCTGAATGTCCTATATCAGTTAAAATTTGTTCTATCATTAATTTTGTTCTACCATATGGATTTGTTACTGATTTTAAATCACCTACATATGATTCTTCTGTTATTGGACTTTTTGCTTTCATACCATATACTGTTGCTGAAGAACTGAAGATTATATTTTTACAATTGTGCTTTCTCATTACTTCTGTTATGTTCATTAAAGAGACTAAATTGTTGTAGTAGTATTCTAAGGGTTTTGTACCTGATTCTCCTACTGCTTTGTATCCTGCGAACATTATTACTGCGTCTATTTTGTTTTCGTTGAAGATTGATGATAAGTTTTTTATGTCGAGAAGATCGATTTCGTAAAATTTTATCTTTTTTTTTGTTATTTCTTCTACTCTTTCTATTGCCTTTTTTGAAGCGTTGTATAAGTTGTCTACACAGATTACTGTGTGACCTGCGTTTAGAAGTTCTACCATTGTGTGACTACCGATGTAACCTGCTCCACCTGCTACTAGGATGTTCATTTTTTTTTTTTTTATTATATTTTATATTCAAATAAATTTTTTTTTTATATTGAAAAAATATTAGAAAAATTAATATGTAAACAGTAATTTATTTTTATTAATATTTTTTTTTAATTATTTGTTGAATATTTATTGGGATGTATAAAGTATTTTTAATAATTTTTTTCTAATTATAATATAACTTATTATTTATAATATTTTAGTTAATAAATAATTAATATTATTATTTAAAATAATAAAAAAATGATTGACATTCTTCATAATAAAAAATTTAAAAGAAAAAATTTAATTATTTTTATGGAAAATTTAATTTAAATATTTACTATTAAATATTTTATATGGGATTTCTAAATATTTTTCCCTTCAAAAATTTTTTTTAAAAAAAGTTATTTTATATATTATTATTTATATTTATATTTTTAAATATTTATTATTCAATAGAATTTATAAATCAAAATATATAGTTTTTTATTCAAATTCATCATTATTTTTTTGTCTTGGTATTTTTTTTAAATCACAATACCATTCATAAAATTTATCTAATAATAAAGGATAATAAGAATCACAATTATAATTTTCAGGGAAAGATGAACCTTCTTCTAATAAAAAATCTAAAAAACATTCCCATTGATCTTTATTTAATCCTTGATTTTTAGTTTCTTTTAAAAATTGAATAAAATCTTCTGAAATAGGATAATCTTTATAAAATAAATCTTTATAGTAAACTTCAACTATATCTATAGATAAGAGTTTTGAAGTATTAAAAACAAATAAAAATTTATAAAAACTTTGAAAATTTTTTGAATTGAAATCAAATAAATTTTTTTTAATTTTAGGAATTTTATTTTTAATATCATATAAACAATTACAATCGAAATATTTTAATCCTTTTAAATATTCAGACTCTGAAACTTCTTCCATTGATTGGCAATTACATCTAAAGAAAAAATATGTGATAAATATATCTGTATATATATCAATTTCTAAAGTTTTTCCCATTTTTTCCATTCCATTAATATCTATTTTATGGGTTTTTGAATCTGCATATTGTATAAAATCTTTTTTTATTAATTTTTCATCTATTTTATTACGATTCATTTGATTTTAATATAAATTCAAATATTTAATTCATTTATATTACCTTTTTTATAATAATATTTTAATTGACAAGAATTTATAATCTTTTTTTTTGTT
>JAEEGL013121348.1_pt1 | contig 10433 bp, 10 predicted proteins | sample 9134231 | NCBI WGS metagenome assembly JAEEGL01 (sample SAMN16246548, study PRJNA631951) | gut metagenome | biome: gut microbiome; feature: rumen; material: fiber-attached | host: Bos | place: Iran: Karaj | collected 2018-10 | reverse complement strand
TAAGAATAAAAATAACGGAGTTGTAAATATAAATAATTCAACATTAAATGTGTCGGGAAGTATTACATATATGTATGGAATATATAATGATAAAGGAAAAGTAAATATTATAGATTCAACATTAACAGTAGATAATCAAATTACAAATACAAGTTATGCAAGTACATATGGATATTATAGTAATAGCACAGTATTCAATGAACTATATATGGAAGGAATTACTTTTAATGTATATTCAGAGGGACCAAATGGATATGCTCTATGTGAAACAAATTATTCTACATCAAAATCAACATTAAAAAGTGGAACAGTAAATGTTACATCAAATAAAAGCTATGCATATTATGCCCGTTTTGGAAATAATACAATAGAAGCTGGAACAGTCAACATAAAATCGCAACAATCATATGGATATGGGCAATCTAATGGTCAAATGAATATATCAGGTGGAGAGTTGAATGTAATAGGAAAGTATGGTGCTATAGGGCTAGATTATTCAACAAACAAAATAACAAGTGGTAAAATAACAGCAAATCATACAGAGACATCAGTTACATATTATACAGGTGATGGAATTCGAAATGGAACAAGTACAATAACAGGTGGAGAAATCTACGGAAGTACATATGGAATAAGAGAGGGAACAACAACCATAGGATTGGATGATGGAACAATAAATACAACATCTCCAAGTATAACAGGAAATTTGTATTCACTATATGCTGGAAATGTAAACTTCTACGATGGAGTTTTGAAGGGTAAAACTGAAGCATATAAAGAAGGAGCAATAGCAAGTGTTGCTAATGCTACTAACATTGATTTATCAAGTGAAGAAATAGATGGAGAATTGTATTATACTGCTTATTTAGTAGAAGAAAGAATTATTGCAAAAATAGGAACAGTAGAATATACTAGTTTATTAGATGCTATAGAAGCGGCTACAAATGATGATACTATAGTTATAGTAAATGACTTTATTCAATATAATCCAATTATTATTGATCAAAATAAAACAACAGTAATTGATACAAATGGAAAAACAATAAAGATTAATTCTACAATAACTAATAATGGTTCACTAAGAATGATAAATAGTTCAAGTAATAAATCAACTCTTAATTATTACAAAACTGATTATCTATTTATAAATAAACCAACAGGAAACATGGTAATAGAAGGTGCTATAATATCAGCTCAAAATGGTTTTAAAAATGAGGCTGGAGGAAGCTTGAGTATTAATAATACAATTCTTACTTCTTCAAAAACTGCTATTAATAATGTTGGATCTCTAGTCATGAATAATTCTGATATTACTGGTGATGAATATTCAATATATATTGTAGGAAGTGGAATTAGCACAGTTGATAATTCAATAATTACATCTGGTCAAAACAGTATATATAATAATGAGACAGCAACAATTGAATTCAACAATACTGAAACACACGGTTACATTTATAACGGCAATACTAATGGAACAATAAATTTTGTTGGAAGCAATATAGAAAGAACTACAGATTCAAGTGCAATAACACTATTCTTAAACAAAGGAAAGTCATCTATCTCAAGTACTGTAATAACTTTATACGATAACAATACAAAAGAAAATTATTATTCAGGAAATGATATAGCAATTCAAAATGATGGAATTCTTGATATTAAAGATAATAGCGAATTTATGGTATCAGTTAATAATAGTTTAAAATATAAGAATCGTACTATGTTTGGTATTTACAATAATGGAACATCTGTTATTGAAGATTCAAGCATTAATGTTGATGGAAATACATATAGTACTAGTTATCCATCATATGGAATCTATAATAATGGTGGATCATCAACAATTAAGACAGGTTCAATTACAACAACAGGAATTGTTGCATATGGTATCTATGTTAATACTGGAAGTGTAACGATGGGTATACCTGAAGATCCAAGTTCACCTAACTATGGTGGCGAATTAGCTAATGTATCACTAATAAATCCAGTAATACTTGCTGATGGATTAACAACAGGAATAGGCGTAAAAAACATTGGTGGTCACTTCAAATACTATGATGGAAAGATAATGGGTAATACAAGTGCTAAACCAGACGTTGCATCAGACATAGAATACTTATATGAAGCAATTGATTATGTGGATGAAGAAACAGGATATCAATACTGTATTCTAAAGTGGATGAGACCAACAAACGGATAAAATAAAAGAGCATGAAATTGCTCTTTTATTTTTTTGATTTAAATATCTTAAGGATTATTGAATAGTAAAAAATATATGTGATATAATTTAATAGGATAATATGTTTACAAGATAGGATATAACAAATGAAGAAAATGATTTATTAAAAATAAAGTATAATTACTAATTAATGATTCATCTGATTTTTATTATTTTAAGGAATTGTGGAGATAGTTATGATAAAATTCGATAAAGAAACTTTAGGAACATTAAAAGGAGTTGTTTTATTACTGATAGTATTAGTTTTAGTAATACTATTATCATCGTTATTTATTAAAAATAAAATAACTGGATTAGAAAAAGCATTATTAACAGAACAAAATGAAAAAGCGATGCTATATGTTGATAGTATTGATATAAATGATACCCAAACTGATTCTTATATTTTATATGCATTGGAGTATTCATATAACGAAAATGACAAGGATACATTAACTTATAAAGAAATTCAAACAATTATTAAAAATATATTTGATAAAGATTTATCAGAAGATAGTTTAAATGCTGTTGGTATAACACCATTATTATTAGACAACAATGTTATACATAAACCTGAAGAAAAATCATATTCAATTAATAAAAAGAATATGACTCAACGTCAAATAGCTAATATACCTATAAATATATATAAACAAACTAAGGTTAAGAAAAAAAGGTCTAAGTATATTGTTGAATACGAAAAAATTACTATTGAAAATCCATATGATATCTTGAATTATTATAATGATTTATCGGCATCACAACCAGATCAAGAACCATATGATACTACAGCAATAATGAATTATTTGACTGCTAAAGGAAAAATGAAAGATATTAAATCTGTAGTAAATGATAAAATTATAGAACAATATGGAAAAGTATATGATAAAAAGATAATTGTAACATGTGAATTAGAAGGTACTAAATTTATAATCGAGGATATTAAAGAAAAATAATATTCTCTTTTTAATAAGCATATGATAGGAATTTACTCATTAGAAAAATAAAGATATTAATGATGTTAATAGTAGCAATACTATTAGATAATCGGTAACACATTCACTAAACCTGAAGTACCATCAATAGTAGAATACTTATATGAATTAATAGATTATATTGATGAAGAAACAGGCTATAAGTATTGTATACTTAAGTGGATGAGACCATAATTTAAATATAAAAAGAGCATTATTAATGCTCCTTTTTATGTTATAATTAATTCACGGATGTGATTATATGATACTAGTAGTTGTAGGACCTACAGGAGTAGGTAAAACAAAAATGAGTGTAGAACTTGCTAAAAAGTATAATGCTATTGTAGTAAATGCAGATTCTATGCAAGTATATAAAGAATTAAATATAGGTACTGCTAAAGTAACAGAAGCTGAAAAAGAAGGAGTGCCACATTTATTATTTGATATAGTTGAACCAACTGATATGTATACCGTATATGATTATCAAAAAGATTTAAGAAAAGTTCTTGAAGAAAATAAAGATAAAAATATAGTTATAGTAGGTGGAACTGGTTTATATATAAAAGCAGGTTTATATAACTATGAATTTACTGAAGAAGATGAAGAACAAGATCAATTTGAAGATTTAACTAATGAAGAATTATTAGCTAGAGTAAAAGAAATAGATCCCAATACAGATATTCATGTTAGTAATAGAAAAAGATTAATAAGAAGATTAAATAAAAAAGGTGAAGAACATATAGTTGATACTTTATTATATGATGCAACTTTTATAGGATTAACAACTGATCGTGATACTTTATACGATCGTATTAATAAAAGAGTTGATATCATGGTTAAAGATGGATTAATTGAAGAAGTTAAATCTTTATATGATAGAAATATTAGATCTAAAGCCATCTTGACAGGTATAGGATATAAAGAATTATATGATTATTTTGATGGTAAATGTACTTTAGAAGAATCCTTAGATTTAATTAAACAAAGAAGTAGAAGATATGCTAAAAGACAATATACTTGGTTCAATAATCAAATGGATATTAACTGGTTTAATGTAGATTTTAAAGACTTTAATAATACAGTAAATGAAGTAATAGATTTTGTAGATAAAAAGGCAAATTAATTGCCTTTTTTTATTTACTATTTATACATAATTTTATATAATTAATATAGTATGGATGATAGGTGATAGATGTGAAACGTAAAAATGAAAAAAAGACAATTGCATATTTATTAAGCATATCAATTATCTTATTAGTATTAGGATTATATACTGCATTTGCATCAATTAGTTTTGCAAGTCCTTTAAATGGACCAGTTAAATATGATGTATATTTTTCTGAAGTAGGAACTAACAGTGATGTATTAAATAGAACTATTGTTAATACTAATAGAATTGATATAGGTCTTACTTTTAATGAATATGGAAAAGAGTATATTGCAAATACTAGTTTAAATAATGATAGCAATGTAGATACTAAATTAAATGAGCTAAAAATGACTAATTTAGAAGAAGTTAAAGTTGCTAAATCAAATGTAACTGGAATTGAATATACTTTAAATGATTTTATTTATTATAAAGTTTATTATGAATTTGATTCACAAATAAATTCAATTGAAGCTCCTAATTCAATTAAAGAAGGAGACTTATTAAGAAGAAATACAACAAATAATATTATTATTAAAGTTGGAATTAAAGAAGAACATCAATTAACTAAAGATCAAAAATATGTATTTGAACATCAATTAAATAAAGAATTAGATGCTAATCTATTTTTAGAAGCTATATTTTTAGAAGAATAGATTAAGGGGTACTAGTGATGAAAGCAAATAGGAAAATATTATATACAATTTTACTTGTTTCTTTAGTGATATTAGCATCTGTATCAAGTTTCTTTTTATATTATTTTTATAAGATGAGAAATGATAACTTATCATTTAATAAAATTGATATTCAAGAAAGTTCTACAGTATCTTATAATGTTTTAACAAATGATTCTAAATTCTATGATGCATCTGTGAATTCAAAATCATATATAACAAAAGAAATAAAAGATATTAAAACATATTTCAATTATATTTTAACTTTTTCATCAGATGTTTCTATAGATTACAGTTATATAATTGAAGGAAAGATAGTAGGAAATTCTAAAGGTACAGAAGATAAAATCTTAGATAAGACTATATATAAAAATGTACCAACTGTTAAAAAGTATTCAGGAAGAATAATTAATTTAACAGATACATTTGATATAGATTTACCTTATTACATTGGTGTACAAGATGAATTTATTAAGCAATATGGAGTAGAGTTGGATGGATATGTAGAATATGACATCACTATTACATATGCATATTCATCAAATGCAATTAATAAATCTAAAACAGATAAAAAAGAATTATCTATTGTTATACCAATAAATGATGTTTCAACAAAACCTATTGTACCAGTTAGTAATATAAATACTTATTCAGAGTATTCAGATTTAACTGAAAAAGATAAAAGCACATATTTAGCAATATGTTTAGAATTATTAGGTTCAACTGTTTTATTTGTATTAACAGCAATACTAGTATTAAGAAGATTATTTAGAAATGCTAGTATCTATAGAAGAGAACTACAAGAATTATTAAAAAAATATAAAAACTATATTGTTAAATTAAAAAATATGCCTGACTTTGATGACATTGATGTATTATTTGTAGATGAATTTGAAGATCTATATGATGCATGTATGGTAACTAATAAACCAATTAATTACTATGAAGTAGTAAAAGATAAAGTTGCTATATTTGTAGTTTTCAGTGATTTTAAGGCATATGTTTATAAAGTAAATATTAGAAATGAGGAAGAATAAATGGACAATGAATTATTATTTAGTGAAGAAGTAAGAAATATGGATGAATTAGTTGATGCATTAGATAATGCAAACAAACTAAGTGTATTAGACAGAGTTAAAATTGGAGTTATATGTTTCTTATTTGATAAAGATGGAAGATTAATACTTAATAGAAGAGGACCTGGAGCAAGAGATGACATTGGCTTATTACAAGCTTTAGGTGGATCAGTAAATGGATCAGACATGGATTTTAGAGAAGCAATGATGAGAGAATTAAAAGAAGAAGGAGGATTAAATCCTAGTAATGTTCAATTAGATGCATTCTTAGGTGCATACTTAGATGGAAAAATCGATCATCATACAGGAGACTTTGTTAATTGGATTATCTTAGGATACAGAGGAACTCTTGTATCAGGTGAAGTTAAAAATATGGAACCTGATAGATGTGTAGGAATTGAAAAATATGAATTAGATAAAGTTCCTTTTACAGAAGTTGGAACTACAGCTACAAAATTTATTAAAATGATGCAAGAAAATAAATAAGAGAATAAATAATAGAAAGGAGAGTATTACATGAGATTTTTTAAGAATCCAGATGGCACACTTAATGCAATTAATATTTTTGTTTTAGTGACAGTAATAACTTTCTTACTATTATTATTACTATGTAAAAGCTTATTGTTTGATAAGCAAGTAGGACCTGCAGGAAATGTTATTACAACTACAACAACTACTACATGGAATTTATGCCAAGATTGTTCAATGTCTTTAAAGAATGAACAAATTACTATGGAAGCAAATACTAATGAAAAAATAAAGAATATTCTTGAAACAAAGAATATAAATATTAGTAGTATAAAATTCACATCTTCTAATAAAGACATAGTAAGCATAAGAACAGTAGAAGGCGATGTAACATTAGTTGCAGGAAATGAAGTTGGTAAAGCAACCGTAACAGCTTCGTATGATGATAAATCAGTAGAATTAATAGTAAATGTTAAAGCTTCTAAAATAACTGAAGCATCATTTGCTAATAAAATATATTATGCTTATGTTGATAAGAAGACAATATTAGATATTAATACTTCTCCTAAAAAAGCTTCATTAAAATTATTAAGTTTAAAATCAGAAGATGATTCAATTGGTTATTTTGATGAAGATAATAATTTCATAGGTAAGTCAGTTGGAGAAGTTAAAGTATATTTAGAACAAGATGGAGAAACAACAAGTGCAACAGTTCATGTTATTAAAAACATGATTCAAATTAAAGTTAAATATGATGGAGTATACAAAGAAATGTCTGAATTCAAGTATCCATCAAATATAGATTCGTTTGTTGAAATATGTGTTAAAATAGAAGATAATAACAACGAAGGTTATAAACAAGATTCTATAACTTATAATGTTATTAGTTCAGGTAAGATTGAAACAACTGTATCAAGTGAAGGTGAATATACATTAGATAAAAATGCTTATATATTTAAAGCACATGTTAAAATTGATCAAACAAGCGAAAGCACAGACAATTATTCAATAATAACATTTAGTTTACCTGACGGTTCAAAAGCACAGTTAAAGATTACAAAAGAATAGGTGATAAAATGGCTATTTGTTTAAAATGTGGTAAAAGTGTAAGTTTAATGGGAAGAGAATGTCCTTATTGTCATACACCATTAACTTATACTAATTTAGTAGATGACAGTATTAAAAATACAAAAGAAAATAATATAGAATATGATTCAAAAAGTAATGCTGTATTATATAAATCATTATTTATACCATATGGAATATATTATTATTTAACAAAAAAAGATGAATTTCCACTTAAAGCATCAAGTGCTTTAGGAGGATTAATGATAGGAACAATATTTACACTACTTATCATTATATTGATAATGGTGGCTACAATATTTTAAGGAGTTGAGTTTATGAACAAATTTATAGAAAGGTTTAAAGTACTAAAGAACAATAGACGTGTTTCATTAGATTATAGAGCTAAATTTGTATCAATTGATGTAAATCTCTTTCTATTGATAATGTGTATATTCTTCAGCGTATTTTATTTAGTTAAATCTGCATGGGTATTGGCGGCAATTGCTATTGTTGAAGCAATTGTATATTTTGCTTTTTTCTTCTTAATGGAAGAACATTATGATGCATGGGTAAACATGTGTTTTATAAGTATATTATTATTTACAGTAGTAAATAGTTTATTTACAGGATGGCAAGCTGGATTTCAAAACTTTCTATTTGCTGAAGTAGTTGCATTCTTCTTACCAAATATTAGATCACAAAAAAATGTAGGAAAAACGTTCTCAATTACAACATTATTTGTTGTTGTATATATGGTTTTATTCGTATTGTTTATAAGTGGCGTTGATTTAAAACATATATTTAATGTAGAAGGAGTTAATGTATTATACTTTGTTAATACAATAGCATCTTTCTTTACTATAATGATGTTTGCATATGTTTATTCTACTCATTCAGAAAAAAGATTACATGATCTATCTAGAAGAGCTGATTTTGATGAATTAACAAAGATTTATAATAGATATGCAATTAATCAAATATTAGAAAAACTAATATCTGATTATGAATATGATCATAAACCATTTAATGTTGCAATTTTAGATATTGATTTCTTTAAGAAAGTAAATGATACATATGGTCATAATGCTGGTGATGATGTATTAAAAGGAATTGCTACAATGTTAAAGAAATATTCTAAAACAGGAGCAACAGTTGGTAGATGGGGAGGAGAAGAATTTGTTATTATCACTCCATCAGGTGTAGATAAATCTAAATTTATAAAAGATCTAGAATCAATCAGAAAATATGTAAATTCTGGAGAATTTGTTTCTAATGATCATAGAATTTCTATTACTGTATCAATCGGAGTTGAACACTACCATGAAGGTTGGGGAGCAAAAGAAGTAGTAGAAGCAGCAGATAAGAATTTATATCGTGCTAAAGAAACAGGAAGAAATAAAGTAGTATACTAGGTGATAATATGAATGATAATAAGAAAATATATGTTATAAGTAATTCTAATACAAAATTAATTGATGATAATGTTTTAAAACGTCAAGAAGAATTACAAAGAAAGCAAAATAATACTAAAACAATGATGTCTATTATAATTATTGTAGTTGTAGTAATATGTATTATCTTATTAGCGCATTTGATAAATGGTGTTGGTAACGAAGTAATTAGTAGTCAAACTACAACTTCACCTGTTACATTAAATTATTCAACAACAACATCATCTGAAAAAGTTATATATGAACCTAAAAGTACTGTTCAAAGTGAGGAAGTATATACACATTCAAGATAGAATAGGAGGGTAAAAAATGGGCTTATTTAAAAGAAAAGAAAAACTCGAAAAAAAGAAAAGAGAATCACAAATTTCTTTATACAATAAATTTAAAGCTGGCATTGATCCACTTTCTAAGAAAAGATTAGAAAGTATTGATATGTCTTTAGCTTTAGAAGCATCTAGATTTAAAGCAATAGGTTTTACCCTAACTGAATTTGGATGTGCAAATGAAAATGTAATATTAAAGCGTAATCAATTAGGCTATTATGCATTAGAAATATATTCATTAAATAGTAAAAAAGAATTTGAATATTATCAATATGGTTTAAATCTTATTGAAGAATATAAAGATGAATTTAAGAAAATAAATGAATTATATACTGAAAAAGAAACTATCATGAATGGTTTATATAATGCTGTGGCTGATAGAAAAGAATTAGAAACAATTTCTAAAGAGTTAGGATATGGAGAAGCATTAGAAAGACAAATATATGAAGCTGATCCTAAACATCCAAGCAAAGAATATGTTCAATTAGTTAAATTTTTAAGAATAGCAAGTGTTGGAGATAAGAGAGCATTAAATTTATTATTAAATAAATGTTTTAATGAATTACAAAAACATTTTGTTAAGGGTGTTAGATTAGAACCTAAGATGATAGGTGTTAGATATAAGGATTTTGCTGAAACAAAATCATATGGTGTTTTTCTTATTGATGATAAGATGAATGAGACTAAATTAGTCTATGAAATTTTCAATGGAGAGATCACAAAACAAAATTATTCTAAGTATTTAATTGATGAAAATCCATATTTAGATATATATATGAGAATTATAAGCAAAGCTATTAAACGTATTTTCGTTATCGAAAAAAGATAAAAACAACGAAATTTCGATATAAAAATGCGTTTTTTTATTGAAAAAATATTGATTTTATAGGGTTTCATTGGTATATTTAACTTGTAGGTAGAAAACCTGCTAGAAAATAAAATTACTATGGGAGGTAATGAATTATGTCAAAAGGAGATTTAGTAGAATTCATTGCTGCAGAAGCTGGAGTTTCTAAAGCAGAAGCTGGTAGAGT
>JAEEGL013037691.1_pt1 | contig 10433 bp, 7 predicted proteins | sample 9134231 | NCBI WGS metagenome assembly JAEEGL01 (sample SAMN16246548, study PRJNA631951) | gut metagenome | biome: gut microbiome; feature: rumen; material: fiber-attached | host: Bos | place: Iran: Karaj | collected 2018-10 | reverse complement strand
TGAGGCCCTTGCCGGTGAGAACGCCGTTTTCATACGCGTCACGGATGCGCTTGTACTGACCGAACAGATAGCCGATCTCGCGTGCGCCGACGCCCATGTCGCCTGCCGGAACGTCGAGGTTCGGACCGATGTGGCGATAGAGCTCGCTCATGAAGCTCTGGCAGAAGCGCATGACCTCAGCATCGGACTTGCCGGCAGGATCGAAGTCGGAACCGCCCTTGCCGCCGCCCATCGGCAGAGAGGTCAGGGAGTTCTTGAAGATCTGCTCGAAGCCGAGGAACTTGATGATGCCGATGTAAACATTGCTCTGGAAGCGCAGACCGCCCTTGTACGGACCGATCGCGGAGTTGAACTGGACACGGAAGCCGCGGTTGACCTGCGTCTTGCCGTTGTCATCCACCCACGGGACGCGGAAGATGATCTGGCGCTCCGGCTCGACCAGTCTGTCGATGACGCCTGCCTCAACGAGGTCAGGGCGCTGCTCGATGACCGGCTCGATCGAGGAAAGCACCTCTGCGACGGTCTGATGAAACTCCGGCTCGTTGCGGTTGCGCGCAACAACCTGCTCATAGACCTGCTTCAGATAGGCATTTTTGAATTCCATTGTACTCAATCTCCTTACAAATTGAATTGGGACAACGTATCGTCCACCTATTATTATACCGCATTTTCACCCCATTTGCAACTGTTTTTTTGTCACATATCTGATCGCGTATTTACTTTGATTATCCGTAATATCGCGTAGTTTTCGCCGAGATACTGTCGTATTGTCACACTTTGTTTATGAAGTTTCTGTGAACTCTGTCAAATTCTTATCAAGGGAAGCAGCGATGCAGAACGGACTGTGCGATCCTGCACGCAGGCTGTCCGATCATCCGCAGACCCGCCGCAGCGGCGGCTTTTTTTGGCTCCGAAAAGCCATATCGCACATTCACAGCAAGATCGTCATAAAAATCACAGCATAGCGCCGTGAAGTGCCCGCTGTTTGCATCGGATTGTTGGAGAAAGCGCCGATTTTTAACAAACAGGATTGACAGAATGCGGGAAATCGGTTATACTATAGAAGGTCCGAACGAATTGGCTGCGGGCGGATCAATGGTACGATTCAATTTTATGGTAACCTCTTTCCTTCCGGGCGGCAGCAGCCGCCCCTTTTCTTTTGCGAAAAAACCGCGCTCCGGTCGATTGCCGAAGCGCGGTTTTTTGTCAGATATCGTTGCGCACAATATCCTCATAGCTTTCGCGGCGGACGACCGTTCTTGCCTCGCCGTCCTTCACCATGACGATCTCTGCGCGCGGGTTGCGGTTGTAATTCGACGCCATCGAATAGTTGTAGGCGCCGGTCGTGAGCACTGCGAGTATATCGCCGGGCTCTGCGGGCTGAAGCGCCATGCCTTCGCCGATCAGGTCGCCGCTCTCGCAGCACTTGCCGCCGACCGTGACCGTTTCTGTGCGCGGCTGCCCTGCCTTGTTCGCGAGCAGTGCCTCGTACTGCGACTGATAGAGCGCATAGCGGGGGTTGTCGCACATGCCGCCGTCGACAAGCACATAGGTGCGGACATTCGGGATGACCTTCTTCGCCATCACGGTGTAGAGCGTCACGCCCGCGCCGCCGACGATCGAGCGCCCCGGCTCAAAGAGCACGAACGGCTCCGGGAAACTGCGTTCCGTGCAGGTTGCCTTGACCGCCGCGAGAATGGCGCGGACGATCTCGCTGAACGGCTTGGGGTCGTCGCTCTCGACATACCTGATGCCGGGACCGCCGCCGAGGTTGACCTCTGCGAGCGTGATGCCGAGCGCTGTGCGCACTTCGTCCATGAAGCGCACCATGACGCGCCCCGCCTCTGCAAAGGGCTCCGTCTCCAGAATCTGCGAGCCGATGTGGCAGTGGATGCCGACCAGCTCAAGATTGGAATATGCGCTTGCCGCTTTGACCGCCTCAAGCGCCTCGCCGGTCTCGAGCGCAAAGCCGAACTTCGAGTCGATCTGACCGGTCTGGATGAAGCTGTGCGTGTGTGCGTCAATGCCGGGCTTGATGCGGAGCATGATCTTCACAGTCTTGCCCACTGCCGCAGCGATCGCGTTGAGGCGTGCGAGCTCGGGCAGGTTGTCGCAGACGATGCGCCCGACGCCCGTATCGACTGCCATCTGCAGCTCGGCGTCGCTCTTGGAATTGCCGTGCATCACGATCTTTTCGGCGGGCATGCCAGCCTTGAGCGCGGTGAAGAGCTCGCCGCCGGAGACCACATCTGCCCCGAGCCCCTCGGAGTGCACAATGCGGTAAAGCTCCATGCAAGAGAGCGCCTTGCTCGCGTAGCAGATCAGCCCTCTGCCGCCGTATTCGCTGTCGATCACGCTGTGAAAGCCGCGGCAGCTCTCACGGATCATATTCTCATCCAGCACATAGAGCGGCGTGCCGTGCGTCTTCGCGAGCTGCACGGCGTCGGCACCGCCGATCTGAAGATGTCCTTCGTTCGATACAGTCAGATTGGGGTAAAGCATTTGGATCATCCTTTCTGTTTTCATTCATCCCCGCAGAAAAATGCATATCTATATAGATAATCAATGCGTTCCGGCTCAGCAGCCGCCGCGCGCCTGCGTCATGTAGTCCTGATACAGCCGTTCGCAGCGGTCCTCGAGCTCTTTGTAGATGCTCCGCACGGTCTCATTGTCCGAGAGCCGCAGATACTGCTCCGATCGGATCAACTCAATCAGCACCTTATGCCGCTCGTAATCGGCGCACGCATCGCCGGTGCGGGCTGCCAGCATGTCCTGATAGCAGCGCAGAATCTCGATATATTTGCCTTTGACCTCGCGCAGCCTGCAGAGCTTTCTGGTTTTCTCATAGTGCGGCACGATCATCTCCGCCTGCCGCAGCACTGTGCTGTACATGCCCTTGACCTTTTCGTAGGAATACTTTGTCTTTTTGAGCGCGGTATGCAGATGCCCGTACAGCTTCGGCTTATCCGCATTGATTTCCGCAAAGATCGCGCGGTTCTTGCTCAGGTCTTTCATCTCGGTGACGGACAGCCAGCAGATATAGTTGTTGTCCGCGACCCCGACAATGATGACCTGCTCACCGCCGGTATAGTACACCTGAATCCTGCGGTCCGCCGGGTCGGGCAGATAGCGCGGTTCGGCGGCGTTTTCGGGCGTCACGCAGTTGAATTTTTCAATGCTCATCATGCACCTCAGAAATACTGATAGAGCTGACACTGCAGCATGCCGTTATAGAGCTTTCTGCGCTTGCGGGCTCTGCATCCGAAGCACTGCTCGAATTCGGTATCCGGCGTGATGATGCTACACGGCGCCTCCGCGGGAAACACCCTGCCCATCACGCGGTAAAGTGCTCTTGCCTGCTCGACATCGAGCATGCGCTCGCCGTAGGGCGGGTTGCAGACGATTGTCTGTCCGGGCTGATACACAAAATCGGCGACGGCGCGCTGCGTGACCGTGATGCGGTCGGCGACGCCGGCTTTTTTTGCGTTCTCAGCGGTCAGTGCGACGGCTGCGGGGTCGATATCAAAGCCGAATGCGTGAAACGCCGCATCCCTGTCGATGCGGGCGCGTGCGGCTTCGCGGGCGTTGAACCACGCCTTTTTCGGCATCTGCTGCCAGCGCTCGCAGGCAAAGCGGCGGTGCAGCCCCGGCGCGATGTGCAGTGCCCGGCATGCGCCCTCGATCAGGAAGGTGCCGCTCCCGCAGAAGGGGTCGCAGAGCACCGTGCCCGCGCGCACATGCGACAGATCGAGAATGCCTGCCGCCAGCGTCTCGCGGATCGGTGCGGCATTGGCTTTTTCGCGCCAGCCGCGCTGATAGAGCGGCGTGCCGGAGGTGTCGAGATAGACCGTGCAGAGGTCGTTGCGGATGGCAAACTGAATCTGGTGCACAGCGCCGGTCTCCGGGAGCGTCTGCGTGCGATAGGCGCGCTGCAGGCGCCCGACGGCTGCCTTTTTGACGATTGCCTGACAGGCGGGCACGCTTTTCAGTGCGGAATTGAGTGCGCTGCCCTTGACCGGAAATGCGTCCTCTGCGCCGATGAACTGCTCGAGCGGCAGCGCCGAAACACCGTCGAAGAGCGGGTCAAAGGCGGTTTTGCCGCGCTGCGCCCCGACGGGAAACTGCCCCAGCACGATCAGCACGCGCTCGGCAGCGGTCAGTGACACATTGGCGGCGGCGAGCATTTCCCAGTCGCCGGAAAAGCTGACACGACCGTCCTCCGCGGCGATCTCCGCAGCGCCGAGCCGTGTCAGTTCAAATTTCAGGACGCTTTCCAGCCCGAAATGGCAGGGGCAGCACATGCGGATGTGCTGTTCCAAGATCAGGTTCCTCCGTTGGTCTGCGCGCCGGGGCTCGCGATCTCCTTTGCAGGCTGCAGCCCGAGCTCGCGGTTGTCGCAGTAGGGCGCGTTGGTCGATTTCCACCAGCCCTCGACACCCTTGCCGCAGCCGCCGTTGGCGATCTTGCCGGTGGAGGTGCAGACATAGCCCTCGCGGACCGTGCTGCACTCGGGGAAGTCGTTGCCGGACCAGTGCTTGCTGATCCAATCGCCCATGATGTTTCTCCAGATCGCAGGCGTGTCGATACTGCCGCGGTTGCGGATCTCCTTGTTCTCCTTGTAGCCGATCCAGCAGCCGCTGACGAAGTCGGGGTTCAGACCGACAAACAGCTTATCGCACCAGTCGGTCGTCGTACCGGTCTTGCCCGCCAGCGGCACCTTCTTGCCGCCCTTGGTGATCTGCGCCTTCTTACCGGTGCCGTCCGGACCTGTGACGACGTTCTGCAGGAGCTTGTTCATGACGTAGGAAGTCTCATTGTCGATCGCCTGATGCAGGTCGTCGCCGCCGACATAGACCAGATCGCCGTCACCGGATTCGACGCGGTCGATGATGTGTGCATTGCTGAAATAGCCGCCGTTGCCGTAGACCATATAGGCATTGACGAGGTCCTTGACCGTAACGCCCACACTCAGAGCGCCGACGGCGAGCGGTGCGTTGTCCTTGTCCTTGAGCACAAGGTTCAGACCAACCGTCTCGGTCGCGTAGTCAAAGACATTGTTGATGCCGTAGTTCTTGACCAGTGTTGCGGGGATCGTGTTCTTGGAGACCTCGAGTGCCTTATAGACAGGCACCTTTGCGCGGGACCAAGAACCGAAGCCCGTCTCCGTGTAGTTGGAGGGCCACGGGTTGCCGGTCTCGGGGTTCGTCATGATCGGTGCGTCGAGAATCTTCGTGCCCCAAGAGATGCAGTCGTGATAGAGCGCATAGCCGTAGGACGTGACGGGCTTGATCGCGGAACCGGGCTGCTGCGGTTCGGTCGAGGCGAAGCTCGTGCCGAGAGAGCCCTTCTTCTCGCCGATCATGCCGACCGTCGCGAGGATCCTGCCCTCGTAGTCGATCGCGGTGAAGCCGCACTGCAGCGGCAGCACCTCGTCCTTGCCGTCGACCTTGCCGTCATATTTGCCGTCGTGGTTCAGGTCGCGGTAGTAGTTCGTTTTCGCGGCGGTGGTCATGCCCTTGAGCAGATTGTTCATGTCGAGAAATTTCTCTTCGACATACGCCTGCATGTCGCGGTCAACGGTCAGATAGATCTGATAGCCGCTCTTGTTGATGATGGTCAGGGCGCGCTGCATCGTGACGCCGCGCTCCTCCATCAGCACATGTGCATACTCGCGCAGTGCCTCGTCAACGGTCCAGGAGGTGCTGTTCTCCTCGGTGATCGCAGCGCCGTCCTCATCGACCTTTTTCTCCTCCTCGGGGTGCAGGAGCTTGTACTCCTCAGTATCCGTGAAGACCAGATGCTCATTGAGTGCGGTCTGGTACTCGTCGAAGGTGATCGCGCCGTTGTAGTACATGCGGTAGAGGATGTACTCCATACGGTTGCGGTTGACCTCTCTGCCGGTGTTGACATATTCGTCGGTGACATACTCGGTCTGCGTGACATCATTGAAGGAACGCTTGTAATAGCCTGCAAAGGGATTGTTGATCTCCGGGCTCTGCGGAATCGCGGCAAGGCAGGCGCCCTCTGCGATCGAGAGCTCCGAAACGGTCTTGCCGAAATACTTTCTCGCAGCCATCTCGACGCCGTTCGCAGCGCCGCCGAAGCCGATATAGTTGATATAGGTCTCGAGGATCTCGTCCTTCGTGTAGGATTTCTCGAGCTGCATGGCGCGGTAGACCTCGCGGATCTTACGCTGCGGGCTCGTCTCGTTGTCGCCGGTGAGATTCTTGACGAGCTGCTGCGTGATCGTCGAGCCGCCCTGCTCGGTATTCCAGAACTTCAGGATCATGTTCGCGACGGCAGCCGCGGTGCGCTTGTAGTCCACGCCCTCGTGCAGATAGAAGCGCTCGTCCTCGCCGTAGACGAAGGCGTCGCGCACATGCTGGGGCACGTCCTTCAGCTCGATCGGGATGCGCTGGATCGACTGGTTGACGTTGTAGACGTTGATATACTCTCCGTTCGCATCGCGCTCGAAGATATTGGTCGAGAAGCTGGTCGTCAGCTCCTGAATGCTGACCGACGTCTGCTCCTGCATGTAGTTGACGACATAGGCGGTCGCCGCGATGCCGCAGATCGTGCCTGTGATCGCGAAGAGCAGGAAGAACGACAGAAAGCACACCAGAATGATCGAGAAAATCTTCTTGATGATCCGCAGGATCAGCGGGGTGCGTCTGCGGCGCTTTTTCTTTTTTCTGCGGGGTGCCGGCGCTTCCAGCGCGGCTGCGGTGCTCTGACTCATGAGAATGAAACTCCTTTCGGATACGGCGGAATGCCCCGCCGGGCTCAAATCCGTGCATTGCATAGCAATACAGCATTATTATACCACATTTCTCCGCTTTTTTCAATAGCTGAAAGATGAAATTTCTATTGCGGTGCCGGACGCATGAATTTGTTGCATAATCCGCGCAAATCTGGCAACAATGACAGTGTGCGATCCGTCGGCACAGATTCTACATTCTGAAAGGAAGATGCTCTATGTTTGGAACCAGAATCGGCATGACCTTTGCAGGTGCCGCGATGCTCGGGGCAGGCGCGGGATTTCTGCTTTTTCTGCCGCTGATTCATGCGCGGCGCTCCGCCGCTGCCGCACCGGCGAAGGAGACCTCGGTCTCTGCAGGTGCGCTGCCGGAGCTGTCGCTGCCCGACCCCGACAGTGACACCGATCTGCCCGCCCCGGGCTACCTGCTGCTGCTGAAGGAAAATACGCTCTATCTCTACGAGGAGGGCAGCCGCGAGGCATTTGCCTCCTACGAGCTGCCCGCGGGCATTCCCGACTGCGACCGCATTCTGCTCGAATACGGCATGAAGGTGGCTTCGGAGGACGAGCTGCGCGGCGTGCTGGAGGACCTTGTATCATGAACGGGATGCGGCGTGCGAAGCGCTGCATCGTCGGTCACGCTGCCGAGACAGCCGTTCCGGTGCTGTGCGAGCTGGTGATCGGGCTGGCTGCGCTGATCGCGGGCGGGCTGCTGCAGCGCTGCATGACCGACTGCGGGCTGCTGGACGCTGATGCACTCACGGGCGGGCTCTCGCTGTGGGACCTCTGGCTGCCGGGCTGCGTGCTCGCGGGCATCGCCGCACAGACCCCGATGGTACTCACGCGCAGCCGCATGCTGGCGGAGCTCTGCGGCGTGCTCGATGCGGACGACCTCGGCTTTCTGAATTGCTGCACGGAACCGTGGCTCTGGGGCAGACTGCTGGTCCTGCGGCTGCTCTCGGCGCTCGTGCTGGCATCCGCCTGTGTGCCCGCATGGCTGCTGCTGACCGCATCGGGAACGGTGCTGCGGCTGTCCGTCGGCATGGAGGAGGCAATTCTGCCGCTGATGACCGCCGTGCATCTGCTGCTGGGCGGTCTGGGCACGCTGCTGCTGCCGCTGCGGGTCATTGCCGCGCAGGCAGCGCTCCCCTATTGCTTTCTCAAAAATCCCCACGTTCCCGCAAAGCATCTGCTCGCCGATGCCTTCGCGGAAACTGCGGTGCATCCGCTGCGGACAGCACTGCGCCGTCTGGGCTGTCTGCCGCTGACGCTGCTGCCGCCCGCCGCGATCGCCTGTCTGCCGCGGGTGCATGCCGCAGAGCTCATCGAAGCCGCACATGCCGACGCCGTCAGTCTGCACAAAAGCCGGATGAGGGAGCTCCGCAGTCGCCGCAAACCTGCACAAAGCGCGCCGGTTTCCCTTGCGCATTCCAGACCGTAAGGCTATAATAGAAGCGGGCATTCGCCCTACAATTCAGAATAATAACGAGAAGGAAAGGAGGGCTCATTCTGTCAGTCACAAACGGTCTGCTGTCGGTGTTCGGATGGCTCGGGCACTGCGGATTAGGCGTGTTCAGCATGATCGGACGCAGCTTCTGCGCCGTCGGTGCGGGCATTGCGGCGTTTTTCCGCGATCTGATGCACGGCGTTTTCCGCATTCTCAGACGGGTCCGGCGCGTGCTCGTCACACCGATCCGGCTCCGCGGCGATATCGCACGCAGGGTCGAGCGTGAGTGGCACAGCGCTGCCAATGTCAGCGGCTTTGCAAAGTTCAAGGCTGTCTGCCGCATCTTCATTGCACTGTTTCTCAGTGAAAACGGCATATTTGCGTCGTTTTTCCGCTATGCAGTCCCCGTGCTCTGCTGCGCCTTCCTCTATTCCGTCGTGCGCTACGGCACCTCGCTCGAATACAGCATCGCGGTGACCTTCAACGGCACGCCGATCGGCATCATCGCCGAGGAGGAGGACTACACTGCCGCCGAAGAGATCGTCCGCAAGCGCCTTTCCTACACCGAGGACGAATACGACATGCAGTTTCAGCGCGGGATGCAGCTGACGGTCAGCCGCAGTGAGGACGAAATCCTCACGCCGGCACAGCTCGCCGACCGCATGCTCCGCAACGCCGAGATCGAGCTGATCGACGGCTGGGGCGTCTACCGCAACGACGAATTTCTCGGGGCGGTCGCCGACACCAAGCCGATTCAGGATGCGCTGATGGAGCAGCTCAACGACTATTACGAGGAGCTCGAGGGCACCGCCGACGATCTGCACTACGCCGACAGCATCACCTATGAAAAGGGCACATACCTCGCTGAAAACCTCACAGATGCGAAAAAAATCGCAAAGCAGCTCACCGCCGTCACCGAGAGCACGAAGACCTATTACGCACTCGCCGACGACACGATCTACTCGGTCGCGATGCGCTTTTCCACAACGATCGACCGCCTGCGCGAGCTCAACCCCGATCTGCCGGAAATCCTCTCCTTCAACAAGCAGGTGACCGTTCCGGTCAGACAGCACGCTCTGCCGATCGTCTTCACGAAAACGGTCAACACGCATACCTTCGTGGATTTTGACACGATCCGCACCGAGACGAACCGCCTCCCGGTCGGCAAAACGAAGGTCACGGTGCGCGGCATCAAGGGCGAGCGCCGCAATACCGTCGAGGTCTCCTACACCGACGGCACCGAGACCGGCAGAACGCTGCTGCACTCGGAGATCCTCTCGCTGCCGCAGGACGAGGAGATCAGCGTCGGCACCTATTCGCCGAAGCCCGCCAGCACTGCGACCATGCTCGCAGGCACCGGACAGTTCGCGTGGCCGCTCAACGGCGGCTACATCAGCGACGTGTTCATCAGCAACCGCAACCACCGCGGGCTCGACATCGCAGCCCCGACGGGCACGGAAATCTACGCTGCCGAGGACGGCATCGTCACCGTCGCGACCATGCAGAGCAGCTACGGCAACTACGTCAAGATCGACCACCAGACCGGCTACGAGACGCTCTATGCGCACTGCAGCCTGCTGCTGGTCTCGGCAGGCGACGAGGTCGAGCGCGGACAGATCATCGCGCTGGTCGGCTCGACCGGGCATTCGACCGGACCGCATCTGCACTTCGAGGTCCGCCTCAACGGACTGAATTACAACCCGGCGGACTATCTGCGGGTCAATGTTGATTGAGCAATGTTTCTGATTTTTCAAGTGTATTGATCGATATTTCAGACAGATTTGACATATTTTGACACTTTTTGAAAAAACACTTGACAAGACTGTTCTTCCGTGATATAATAATAAAGCTGATTCGCGGAAGAACAGTACGAATGCTGGATTAGCTCAGTTGGTAGAGCAGCTGATTTGTAATCAGCAGGTCGGGGGTTCGAGTCCGTCATCCAGCTTGAATATGGGAGAGTTCCCGAGTGGCCAAAGGGGGCAGACTGTAAATCTGTTGCGTCTCGCTTCGGTGGTTCGAATCCACCCTCTCCCATTGAAAAAGCACTTGCCTTTCGGCAAGTGCTTTTTCAGTGAAATTCGCCTGTCAGCGGGAGAAATTGCGTCTGCGGCAAAGTGAAATCCTGTCGGGTGAAATCGCCTCCGGCGGTGAACGGCGGATTTCATTTCACCGGATGACGCAGTCATTCGATTTCACTGCGAAGCAATTTCACCGCGAAGCGATTTC
>JAEEGL012824017.1_pt1 | contig 10433 bp, 10 predicted proteins | sample 9134231 | NCBI WGS metagenome assembly JAEEGL01 (sample SAMN16246548, study PRJNA631951) | gut metagenome | biome: gut microbiome; feature: rumen; material: fiber-attached | host: Bos | place: Iran: Karaj | collected 2018-10 | reverse complement strand
TTATGTTGAAGAGCTGTTTTGATCGATCGGGATATTTTGTCTGAACACGATATGAATAAAACAATTATGGGCGAACACGCGCGTTGCGTATTCGCCCATATTCTCATTTGTTCCTTCGGCAATGCCGCGGGCTGATCAATCCGGCTCTGCGGCGCCCGAGCCGACTGCCCTTATTTCTTCCGGGGAACTCAGCGGGATCAGCGCGTCCGGATCCTCCTGCTTTTCGAGGGCGCGCCCGAGCGAGGCCATCGCGCGGGAGAAGGCCCGGATACTCTCGTCGTCCAGCGGGTCGAGCGCGGCAAAGAAGCCGTCAAAAAAGGCGTCCCTGACCGTCCCGCAGAAGGCCGCGTACTGTCTGCGTCCCGCCTCCGTCGCCCGCAGGATCACGTTCTTGCGGTTGCCGCTTTTGTGGTAGCGCTCCACCAGCCCCATGGCGCAGAGATTCTTGACCGCCTTGGACAGAGAGCTCTGCGGGATGCCGAGACGCTCCGAGAGCCTGCACATGCAGGAGTCGCTCTGTCCGTCGTCCACCAGCGTCTCGAGGATCTGCCACTCCTGCTGGTTCAGCGCGATCCCGAAGGGGCCCGGCACGCGGCAGAACATCGTGCGCGAAACACTGTTCCCATGTAAGACGATGGCCGCGATCAGCTCCCGATAGCGCCCCATCCATGCGGTTTCCACCTTGCGTCGCCCCCTCTCCCCGGCAGGTTAAAAGGATTATACTATACTCGTTTCCGTTTGGCAACGCCCGCGAAGCGTCGGGAGGAACAAAAAAATCCTGTTGTCTTGTTCAAATTTGTCAGTAGACAGGAAAAACTTGACAGTGTATCATAAAGAATGGAAATATATTCTGCAGAATAATTATTGGCGCGGGCCATACCGGGAAAGGGGCGTTTGACGATGGCGGGTTCCGACTACGATCTGAAAAGCATCCTTGACATTGCGCGCTGGGAGCCTGTGCAGGACCAGCTGGCCGCTCTGACCCGGACGGCCATCATCACCATCGACTACAAGGGCAGCCCTGTCACCAGGCACAGCGGCCGCACGGCCTTCTGCACCGTGATCCGCGAAAACCCGGTCTCCTGCAAGCGCTGCTACCGCTGCGACGCGCTGGCGGGCCTCGAGGCCGTGCGCATCGGCCGCCCCTTCATCTATCTCTGCCACTGCGGCATCGTGGACGTGGCCGTGCCGATCGTCGTGGGGGAGCAGTATCTCGGCGCCGTGATGTTCGGCGAGGTGCGGCTGCCGGACGGCGACCGGGACGGCGAGGTGCGGCGGCTGGTCAACGAGATCAGCTCCTTCCGCGCCGAGGAGGCGGACGCCCGGCAGGAGCTGCTGGAGAAATACTGGCAGCTGCCGGAGATGGAGTACAGCCGCATTGCGGAGATCGCGGATCTCATCAACGCCATCGTCCGCTACATCGTCGGCCGCGCCGTGCAGGGGCGCAGCGACCGCCTCGCCGACGAGTGGATCATGAAGCGCGGCCTGCCGCCGAGCCTCAACTGGCGCCTGAGCGCGGAGGGCGGGCAGACGCGCGACCCGGAGCAGTTCCCCGTGGCGGAGGACAGCCCGGTCTATCCCGCCGTCTCCTATATCTTCGCCCACCGCGGCGAGATGGTGCGCATGAGCCAGATGGCGGAGCTCTGCCACCTGAGCGGCAGCTACTTTTCCAAGATCTTCCTGCACGAGGTCGGCGAGAATTTCACCGACTTCATGAAGCGGCAGAAGGTCGCCTGGGCCAAGGAGCTGCTGCGCGGCAGCGGGAAGAGCGTCGCCGAGATCAGCGACGAGCTCGGTTTTCTGGACAGCAGCTATTTCATCCGCGTGTTCAAATCCGTGGAGGGCATCACGCCCCACGCCTTCCGCCAGCAGAAGTATTATTCCTGACTTGCCCCGTGCTGCTGCCTGCCGCTTTCTTGACTTTTTCCCACAGAGGGATACAATGGACAGCAGAAAAGAGAACCGGCGCGATCCGCTTCCCTTTTCTGCTGTCCGTTCATTTTCCGATATGGGAGGAAGCCGAATGAAAAAAGCCTGTATCAAAACGATCGCCTTTCTTGGCATATGCATGCTGCTTTTATCGCTGTCGGCGGAGGCGTTTGCGTCTGCCGCCGCAGACGGAAGCCTTGCACTCGGAGACGGCAGGGTCCTTACCTGGACGCTTGAGGACGGGCGGATGACCGTCAGCGGGGAAGGGGCTATCCCGGACTATGATAAAGACGCTGAAAAACCGTGGCAGCGGTATTCTTCGACGATCCGAACGCTTGTGATCGGGGACGGGATCACCAGAATAGGAGATCGGGCCTTTCAAAGCTGCAAAAACATCGAGACCCTGACCGTTGGGAAAGACGTGGCGTCTATCGGAGAGTGGGCCTTTCAAAACTGCGTTTCCCTTTCAAGCTGCGCGATGCCCGACAGAGAAGTGGAGATCGGGAAGGGCGCCTTCCGAAACACCGGCGTTGAAGCCGACATCCTGGCCGCAGAGAACAGCGCCTATCAGGACAGCCCGTACTGCCAGAGACTGCAGGAGCTCAGCCTGAGCGGGAATTACCGCGCCGACGTCCTCACGGTCGCGCGGTCTCAGATCGGCTACCACGAGGGGGACAGTACTGCCGATTATGACGGAAACAATGCCTGGGGAAGCCAGAACTACAGCGAATACGGCAGATATCTCGGCAGCGGGGCCGCCTCATGGTGCTCTGAATTCGCCAGCTGGTGCCAGCGTATGGCCGGCGTACCGCTGAGCATCGCCGCCAACAGCCGGTCGGCCTGCGCAGAGGGCTTCACCTCCGGGACCTCCTCGCGGTATTATTCTTGGGCCGAGACGATATACGGAGGCGGGACGTACCAGCCGCAGAAGGGGGATATTATCCTCATCGGGAGAGCGGACGAGGCCAATCCGCCGGACGAGGCCCTGTCCCATACCGCGATCCTGAATGAAGCCTTCGAAGCCGACGGACTCATTGTGTTCAACAGCATCAGCGGAAACAGCTCCGACAGCGTCGAGGAATGTGATTATCTGGTCGAAGCGCATTCCGGCAGCATCATCAACCGGGACAACAGAGTCGTCGCCTATATCGTCGCTCCGGATTACGAGGCGCAGGTCAAAACGTATCGCGTCTGCCTTGACGCAAACGGCGGCACAGCCGCGATCAGCCAGAAGACGGTCGCAGAGGGAGGCGTTTACGGCGTCCTCCCGCGTCCCGTCCGCGAGGGATACCGCTTTGACGGCTGGTATACCGAGCCGGTCGGCGGGACGCTGGTCAGCATGGGGACCCCCTGGCGGCAGACCGCCGACCAGACCCTGTACGCACATTGGCTGTAAGCCGGTCAGAGCGCCGGAGGCCTGCCGCACAGAGAAAATGAGCAAAAACGACCCCCAAAGCCGGGTGCTTTGGGGGTCATCGCTTTTGTCCGGGGAATTCACACGACCTGGAACAGATAGAACTTGAGGTAGTCGGTCTCGGGCACGCTCCAGAGGATGGGGTGGTCGGGGGCCTGCTGCCGCGCCTCGATCTGCCGCAGCTCCACGCCCGCGTCCCGGGCGGCGGCGCGCAGCATCTTGCGGAAGTTCTCGTCCTCCATGAAGTGGCTGCAGGAGGCCGTGGCCAGATAGCCGCCCCGCGGCAGCAGCTTCAGCGCCCGGTAGTTGATCTCCTTGTAGCCGCGCTCCGCGCCGCTCACGGTCCTGCGGGACTTGGTGAAGGCCGGGGGATCGAGGATGATGAAGTCATAGGGGCTGCCGCCCTGCCGCTCCAGCACAGGCAGCAGCTCGAACACGTCCGCCGTCTGAAAGTCCATGACGCCGTCGAGCCCGTTGCGCACGGCGTTCCGGCGCGCCATTTCGATCGCGGCGGCGGACACGTCCACCGCCGTCACATGCGCCGCGCCGCCCTTCGCCGCGTTGAGGGCGAAGGAGCCGGTGTGCGTGAAGCAGTCGAGCACGCGGCGGCCCTTCGCGAGCCGTGCGACGGCGAGGCGGTTGTATTTCTGGTCGAGAAAGAAGCCGGTTTTCTGCCCGTTCTCCACGTCCACGCTGTAATAGACGCCGTTTTCGCAGATCTCGGTCAGCGCGCTCTCCGGCGCGGGCAGACCGGGCAGCGCAAACCAGCCCTTGCCCTGCGCCAGCCCCTCCAGCGAGCGGATGGCCGCGTCGTTGCGCTCGTACAGGCCGCGCAGCTGCTGCCCGTCCTCGCACAGCATCTCCACCAAAGCGGGGAAAAGGAAGCCTTTTATGCGTTCGATCCCCACCGACAGGGTCTGCGTGACCAGAAGATCGTGAAATTTATCCACCGTCAGACCGGGGAAGCCGTCGGCCTCGCCGAAGACGACGCGGCAGCAGTCCAGATCCGCGCCCATGACGCTTTTGCGGTAATCCCAGGCCCAGCGCAGGCGGCGGCGCCAGAAGGCCTCGTCAAAGCGCTCGTTGGCGTTGCGCGAGAGCAGGCGCAGGCGGATCTTGCTCTTCTCGCTGAAAAAGCCGGTGCCGAGATAGCGGCCCTTCTCGCTGACCGCGTCGGCCAGCGCGCCGTTTTCGCAGGGCTCGGCGGCCAGGATGTCGCTCTCGTAGACCCATGGATGCCCCTCGGCGAGCCAGCGGGCCCCCTTCGCGGAGACCGTGATTTTCGGAAACGCGCGTTCTGCTTTCATGTCGAGCCTCCTGCTGCTGTCTTCGGCTCATTGTAACATAAAGCGGCGGCAAATTCAATAAAGCGCGCCGCCGCGCGCGTCTTGCAATTGCCCCGCCGCCGTGGTATGGTAAAGAAAAAACGGGAAAGGACCATGAGACATGACGATCGACGAGAGCACGAAGCTGACGGATATCCTGGAGGCCTACCCCTGGCTGCCCGAGGAGCTGGGGCGGACGGATCCGCGCGCCAAACCCTTTCTGGCCATGATGCGCACGCCGCCGGGCAAGGCGATGCTGAAGCGCTTCACCGTGGCCGACGCCGCGGCCTATCTCAAGCGCCCCGCCGGGCGGCTGCTGGCGCGGCTCGAGGAGCTGCTGCGCGGCTGCGAGAGCCGGCACTGAAGGGGAGGCGGGAGCATGGACAAGCATCAGCTCAGGAAGTATATGGAGGCGGACCCGGACGCCAAGCTGCGGGACCTGGTCAAAAAGCTGCTGTATGACGAGATCGTGGGCCTGCGCATCACCCCGGGCAGCAAGCTCAACGTCAACCAGATCGCGGCCTCGCTGGGCATCTCCCGCACGCCCGTGGCCGAGGCGATCACGAGCCTGGCCGAGATCGGCTTTGTGATCAGCCATCCGGGGCAGCCGGGCAGCTTCGCGCTGGACCTGAGCCTGACGGACATGATCGACCTCTACCGCGTGCGCGACGCGGTGGAGAGCACGGCCGCCGCGCTCTGCGCCTACCGGGCCGACGACGCCGTGGTGCGGGAGCTGAGCCTGCTGGCCGAGGCCTTCAAGGAGAGTGTGGAGGCGCGGGACATCCGCGGCATGAAGGACACGGACATGCCCTTCCACCGGCTCATCATCGAGTCCTGCGGCAACCCCTATGTGATGCAGAGCTATGAGCAGATCCTGCCCAAGCTCATCATGTACCAGGCCTCCATGCTGGAGATCATCGTCCAGCAGGACAATACCGCCAACCCCTGGCTCGCTGGCGTCAAGTACAACCACATCTCCGTGGTCTCGGCCATCCGAATGCGCATGCCGGAGCTTGCGCGCCAGAGCATGGCCGAGCATGTGGGCGCGAGCCTGAATTTCACGAGCCTCTCCGGCGGCGGCGTCGACCCCTTCCGCGCCCTGCGGCACACGTAGGATAGCTCTTAGCGCTTAGCGCTTAGCCCTTAGCAGAAAACGGAGCACCGGCGACGCCGATGCTCCGTTTAACATTTTCCAAATAGCTAAGCTCTAAGCTCTAAGCACTAAGCTCTAAGAACCAACCCCTCAATCGACCCGCTCATCGCCCCAGAAGAAGAGGGCCACGGTGCCCGGGCCGGTGTGGGAGCCGATCAGGTTGCCGACGCTGTTGATGAGCACTTTGCCGTTGAGCTTCGGGAACTTCTCCTCCACCAGATCGGCCACGGCGCGCGCGTCGGGCAGGCAGGCGGAGTTGGTGAGGTAGCACTTGCCGCTGTAGTCGTGCCCGCCGCGGGCGTGCTCCTCCATCTTCTTGACGCACTCGCGGATGACCTTCTTCTTGGTGCGGATCTTGTGCCGGGGGATCAGCCGCCCCAGATTGTCCATGTTCATCAGCGGGCAGATCTCCAGCAGACCGCCGAAGACCGCCGCGGTCTTGGAGATGCGGCCGCCCTTGACGAAGAAGCTCAGGTCGGTGGAGAAGAACCAGTGGTGCAGCTTCAGGCGGTTGTCCTCGATCCATTTGGCGCAGTCCTCCGCGCTCAGACCCTCGTCCCGGCGGTCGGCGGCGGCGTCCATCAGCAGGCCGTAGCCACCGGAGGCGGCGAGGGAGTCGATGATGAAGATCTTCCGCTCGGGGAAGCGCTCGCGCACGATCAGCGCGGCGTTCTGGGCGGAGTTGATCGTGCCGGAGATGCCGGAGGACAGGCAGACGTGGACGACGTCCAGCCCCTGCTTCATAAAGCCGGAAAAATAGTCCACATATTCCGAGATGCTGATCTGCGAGGTGCGCGTATCGGCCCCGGCGGCCATGCGGGCATAGAACTCGTCATAGGGGACGGACTGCCCCAGATCGTCCGGGTACTCCACCCCGTCAAGGAAGTAGTGGAAGCAGATGTAGTGGATGTCCCTCGCCTCGAAATGCTCCCTGCTCAGATCCGCGGGGGAGCAGCAGCTCAATACGTAGCTCATCGCCGCACGTCCTTTCCTTCGGTATTGTATGCTGTAAGCATAGCGCGCGCCGCGCCCCGCCGCAAGCTATTCCGCCCCGCGGGGACTCTACGCTTTTTCGCAGAGAAAACGATCCGCGGTAGACGCTGCTCTACCGCGGATCCTTATCACTCTACGATTTGTAGAATCATTCATTTTTTGGCTTTTTCATCAGGAAGCGCGGCCGCTTCCTGATGTTGCAGCTCAGGAAGACCAGCACCTCCGCCAGCGCGCAGACCAGAAAGATCTGCCAGGGGTTGGCGTCGACGAAGAGCAGGTACACCGCCACGAACACGCTCAGCACGAACAGCGCGATCACATACTGCAGATGGCGCTTTCGGCCGAAGACGCAGATCAGCACCAGATAGGTCAGGACCGACGCCGGCAGCGCAACCGCGAAGATCTGCCAGCGGATCACGCCCACCAGCCAGAGCGCCACGAAAGCCGTCAGCGCCAGCGTCCACACGCCGAGCACCGCCACGGCGAGGATCATGCTCACGCTGTAGCTCTTCTCCGGCACCCCGTCCGTATCCGGCGCGGGCTCCCATTTGTCGTGGGAGGAGAGCAGATCGTCCACCGTGACGCCGAAGATCTCCGCGATCTGCGTGAGCACGTAGGCGTCGGGGATCGCCTCGCCCCGCTCCCATTTGGAGATGGTCTTGTCCGAATAATTGAGGGCCGCGCCCAGCTCGGCCTGGGTCATGCCGGCGCCGGTGCGCAGCTTGATGAGATTGCTGGCCGTGACCAGCTTGAGTTCCGAAAGCTCCATAGTAATCTGTCCCGTGTCAGTCTCGCGTTCTTCTTATCTTGAATATTTTAACATATTCGCCGCCCCTTTGCAAGAGCGGCGCGCGGCCCGAAAAAAGAAATGGACAAGGCGGGCCGGATGCGGTATAAAGAACACAGATATACATTAACTGGAAAAGGGAGGAAAACGCCATGTTCGAACTGATGCAGGTGAGCGGGAAGACCTGGTATATCCAGAGCCCGGCCAAAATCGGCCTCGCCGCGCTCGGCGGCGGGGAGGTCTGCCTGATCGACAGCGGCAACGACAAGGACGCGGGCCGCAAGCTCCGCCAGATCCTCGACGCGAAGGGCTGGAAGCTGCGGGCGATCTACAACACGCACTCCAACGCCGACCACATCGGCGGCAACAAGTATCTGCAGGCGCAGACCGGCTGCCGCGTCTACGCACCCGGGATCGAGCAGGCCTTCACGCGCCACCCGATCCTCGAGCCCTCCTTCCTCTACGGCGGCTACCCCTGCAAGGAGCTGCGGCACAAGTTCCTGATGGCGCAGGAGAGCGCGGCGGAGCCGCTCACGGAGGCCGCGCTGCCGGAGGGCTTTTCGATGCTGCCGCTGCCGGGGCATTTCTTCGACATGGTGGGCTTCCGCACGCCGGACGACGTCGTGTTCCTGGCGGACTGCCTCTCGAGCCGCGAGACGCTGAGCAAGTACCGCGTCGGCTTCATCTATGACGTGGCGGCCTATCTGAAAACGCTGGAGACGGTCAAGGGCCTCGAGGCGAAGCTCTTCATCCCCTCCCACGCCGCCCCGGCGGAGGATATCGCGCCGCTCGCGCAGTACAACATCGACACGGTGCACGAGATCGCGGAGACGCTGCTCTCCCTCTGCGCCGAGCCGAAGTGCTTCGAGCAGATCCTGCAGCGGCTCTTTGCCGTCTATGAGCTGAGCATGAGCTTTGAGCAGTACGTGCTGGTCGGCAGCACTCTGCGCTCCTACCTCTCCTGGCTCAAGGACAGCGGCCGCCTCGCCGTCAGCTTCGAGGACAATATGCTGCTTTGGCGGAAGGCGTGAGTTTTGAGGAGACGGGAGTATAGCGCCTAGCGCCTAGTGCGTAGCGCTTAGGAGACGAGGGATGCGAATAGCTCTTAGGCAGTAGCACTTAGCGCTTAGGAGACGGGGGACGCGTCGTAGTTCCGCTTCACGAAGCGCCCGCTATAATGAATAATGAAGAATGAATAATGAATAATTGCGGTGCCGCTGTGCGGCAGATCGAATGGCGTGTAGGGGCCGACGCCCTCGGCGGCCCGATGGAAACGCGGAGAACGTCCGTTACGACGTAGGGGCGGCAATCTGCCGCCCGCCGACTAACACCCCACCCTGTAGGGGCCGACGCCCTCGGCGGCCCGGAGTTTCGCATCCCGCCCGTAGGGGCGACCTTCATGGTCGCCCGCCCTGTCATTGCGAACCAGTGACCGATGTCACTGGTGTGGCAATCCGTTTTTTTCCTCGCAGGGGCGAGGATCTGCGGGCGACCGTAAAGGTCGCCCCTACGGGTTTTTCAATTCGCCGCGCAGCGGCACCGCAATTCTTCATTTTTCAGTATTCATTACGCACGGGCCGCCGGGCTTTGTGCTTGTTGGATATGGACGCGGGGGACGGATTGCCGCGCCGGTGACGTCGGTCACCGGCTCGCAATGACAGGACGGAGAGCACGCAGGGATCGACAGAGGACGCCGTCCCCTACAGGGCATGGCGCGGGACGGCGGGCGGCAGATTGCCGCCCCTGCGGGCGTGTCCCTCGTCTCCTAAGCGCTAAGCGCTAGGCGCTAAGCGCTATGCTCCCGTCTCCTCAAAACTCACAAGGGGATGCGGCGGGCCGCATCCCCTTGTTTCCCGTATCGCTATTGCTTTTTTGCCTGCGCCTTCTGCAAAAAGCGCTCGCTGTCGACGATGAAGCGCTCGTGCCGCCCCTCGCCGATCAGCTCGTCCCCGGAGTAGGCCGCGACGCGGAAGACCAGCCGCCTGCGGTCGATCTCCAGCAGCTCCGTCTCGGCGCGGACGGGCATGCCCACGGGTGTGGCCGCGAGGTGCGAGACCTCGATCCGCGTCCCCACGCTGCCCTGCCCCTCCGCGAGGAAGGGCTGCACCGAGAGCATGGCCGCCTTTTCCATCAGGGCGATCATGCAGGGCGTGGCGAAGACCGGCAGCGCCCCGCTCCCCGCGGCGGCCGCGGTGTTCTCCGGCGTGACCGCGGTCTCGGCGCGGCCGCGCAGCCCGGGCGTGAGCGGCATTATCTCAGCGCTCCCTTGATCACGTCGGCCAGCAGGTGGATGCCCCTGACGATCTTCTCATCGGGCGAGCAGGAGTAGTTCAGGCGCATGCCGTTGTTGACGTCGCCCTTGGGATAGAAGCCGGAGCCGGGCACGAAGGCCACCTTGTTCTCCAGCGCGACAGCCGCGAGATCGCGGGTGTTGACATAGTCGGGCAGCTCGCACCAGGTGAAGAGGCCGCCGTCCGGGTCGGTGAACTTGACCTCGGGCGGGAAGCATTCCCGCATGGTCTGGATCATCAGCTCGCAGCGGTGCTTATACACCGGCAGGATCTTCGCCACATGCTCGTCGATATCGAACATATCCAGATACTTGGCGATCGCCATGGCGTTGTCCGTCGAGGTCTGCAGCACAGCCGCCTGGGCAATCAGGCCGAGCTTCTCGGTAATCACGGAATTGGCTACCGTCCAGCCGATGCGCAGGCCGGGAGCCAGGATCTTGGAGAAGGTCCCGAAATAGACGATGTTCTCTTCCGGGTCCATGCTCTTGAGCGCGGGCAGATACTCGCCCTTGAAGCGCAGGTCGCCGTAGGGGTTATCCTC
>JAEEGL012685269.1_pt1 | contig 10433 bp, 6 predicted proteins | sample 9134231 | NCBI WGS metagenome assembly JAEEGL01 (sample SAMN16246548, study PRJNA631951) | gut metagenome | biome: gut microbiome; feature: rumen; material: fiber-attached | host: Bos | place: Iran: Karaj | collected 2018-10 | reverse complement strand
TTGACGAGTTCACCAAGAAACTCCTTCGGGGCTTTATGGTAGAATACTTCACTGACCAGCTTGATTTACAGACTGCCCATTCACGTTGCGAAAAAGTGCTGACGAAGTTCCCTATGGTTCCAAGCAACATCGAGGAAGCCTACTTGCATGTATTGAACAAAGCTGCGACAAACTTCCTGAAGAATGGCATGTTGACCGATGATGAGCAACAGAAGATAGACGATTATGTGAGTTATCTCTCCTTGCCTGTGAATAATCTGCCAGCAACTTACCAGAATAGCGAAATAAGCAAGTTAGGCCAGGTCTCTATCATCAAGAGCATCCAACGTGGCGTAGTTCCTCGTACCAATTTGCCAGCACCGATTATTCTTGGTAAGAATGAGTCGATACTATGGACTTACAATGGAGTTAGCCTCTATCAGGAAAAGGTGACAAAGGAATGGGTTGGTCGCACACAGGGTGTGTCATTCCGTGTGATAAAAGGTGTTTATTATCGTGTTGGTGGTATGAAAGGACATCCCGTAGAGCACAGTTCTATGGAATTTCAAGGAAATGGTTCACTCTATGTTACCAACAAGAACCTTATCTTTTACTCCCAGATGAAGAGTGTTAAAGTTCCATTCAATAAGATTGTGGGCATTACACCTTACTCCGATGGTATAGAAGTACATAAGGATGGTGCCAATCAAAAGCGAATGACCATGCAGGGATTTGACCCTTGGTTTATCATGAATCTATTGTCACAAGTTGGAAACATATAACAAATGAGTTCATATGGATATACACATTGCACTTAAAGAGATTCTTGTTAAATATGGCATAGAGTTAGTTCGCTCAAACATCCTTGTGAACTATCTTGCTGATGAAAACTGTTTTCATGAATTTCGTTCTGCTAAAAACATCCTAAAAGAGATATTAACTTCATATGGAGAAAGTATTTTTTCAATCAAAATAAAAGATAAGCCACATGAGCTTGAACTGATAAAATACAAAAGTGAATTTTCCAAAGCACACGGTTATCAAACAGAGATTGTCAATTATCTGTTTGACTGCATATCCTATGGATTATCATGGGATAATACCGTTGCGTTTAGTCTCAAGAAATTAAGAGAAACTAATTTAGGTATAGAAAAAGCAAGCAAATCAAATAATAAACTTCTTTTTTATGCAAACTTATATCATTATTTTGGGATTAATATTACATGCATAAAAGGAAGACCAGAAGACAAAGTAACATATTTGTATGATGATCCGATAACAGGAGTTGAGCTTAGACACCCATTCAAAGAGCCATCTGATCCTAATTGGAAAAACTACTTTAATGAAGAACAAGACATCGATTATATTCATAACCAAGACTGGGAAAATGCGTCTGGAATTGGTGCTGTTATTGGATTTAATGGATTACGTGCATTGGATTTTGATGACGTATATTTCTTGAATCCGAATCATCGTAATATAGAGAAATTTGACTTGTTTGTAGGCAAAGTCCTTGACCTCTTGAATTTGCCATCTGATTATCAATGGGTCGTGAAGAGTGGTAGCGGCTGTGGCTTTCATGTCATCTTTAAGACAAAAGATATAAGTGACTTACAATGCGATTCCGTCGGATTTGTCCCATCCCACAAAGCCATTAGTGAATATGGGAGATTTGAAAGATTGGAATTAAGGTGGAAAGACCATTTGGTTCTACCTCCTTCCAAGTCCATTGGATATTACGATGAAAATCTACTGTACTTCCCAGAATGCCAATGGTATATGTATTATCACGGAAATTTCCCAAACTATGCCCCACAAGAAGTAACCATTGATAGCTTAAATAACCTATTAAACTACTTATCATCAGTTGTTAGTATGGCTACTTATGTTGGATCTGCGCAAATTATAGGTCACAAGAAGCTGACTACAAAGATTGATAGTTGGGGGGGAGATCACATAGAATTCAAAGCTACTGAAAACTGGGCAAAAGCCTGTTCTTCTAACGACTCAGAAGAGTTAGTTTTGTACTTATTGAGAGATACATACAAGCAACCTGAACGGTTAAGAAAAGCTGTAGAAATGCTAAAGGATTCTGACACCCCTATTAGTCATTATAATTTAGCAAGCCTAATTGCAAATAACATAATTGAAGGCACTAAAACAGAAGCAAAGAATCATTATCGGATTGCACAAGAATGCAAAGATATAGAACAGGAAGACGTTAAGACGTTAGAATATTATATTGAACGAATGAAATAATATGGAATTATACAAGGCAATACATACAATCCTGAATCAATACGGCAGGGATTTGATTGCAGAGGAAAGACTTATCAATTTCCTCTCAGATTTCCATGCCTTTGATGTAAGGGCTACAAGGCGAGTCATGCAGACCTTCCTTCAAATGGGTTATGGTCAGCAGGTACTTGAACTTGATATGCAAGATTCTTCTGATAAACTATTGAAGATAAGCAATATATCATTCCAACTATTACAGGAAGGATTTCAGAAGAAACACGTTGCCTATGTAATGGATTGTGTATGCTATGGCTTGGGCTGGCAAGGAGAACTGCCAGAGGAACTGAACGATAGTGAAGAGGAAGGAAATATCATTGACAAAAGCTACGTAACAGTCGGTAACGTGTCTTTTGCGATGGTAAGCGTTACTGGAGGAACTTTCGACTTGGGAGCCACACCAGAACAGGGACTATATGCTGCTTTCGATGAGAAACCATCTATTCAGGTATCAGTCAGCAGTTTCTATATAGCAGAAACACACGTAACACAAGCCCTTTGGACTGCGGTCATGGGAGATAACCCAAGCCATTTCAAAGGCGATAATCTACCAGTAGAAAGAGTGTCTTGGCAAGACTGTCAAGAGTTTATCAAAAGACTGAACATTCAGACCGGCATTAAATTCAGGCTGCCGACCGAGGCAGAATGGGAGTATGCAGCTCGTGGCGGTCAATACTCAAAGCACAAGAAATATGCTGGTGCTAATGATGATGCCATGTCTGACTATATTTGGCTAAAAGAGAACAGCCAATCTCAAAGCCATGAGGTGAAGACCAAATTAGCCAATGAGCTTGGTCTGTTTGACATGAGCGGAAACATATCCGAATGGTGCAGCGACTGGTATTTCAACTCATACGCCAACAATGGTGAAAGGGTTAATCCCAAAGGCCCTGCATCAGGCGTGGCTAAAGTGTACCGTGGCGGTAGTTGGGATGATAAGCCCATGAATTGCCGTGTTAGCAAGCGGTTTAGCATGAATCCGATATTTAAGAACAAGCTGGTCGGTCTGCGACTGGCTGCAACTAACATATAGAGGTATGAAGACATACGATAAGGAACAGTTGAAGGCAATCAATGCCAATGGTGGCTACTACCTTGTACTTGCCCCTCCAGGATGCGGAAAGACCGACATCCTTTCTGAGCGTATCGTAAGAGCAAAGCAGCAAGGCGTAGGCTTTGAGGATATGTTATGTCTGACATTTACGAACCGTGCATCAAGGGGAATGCGCGACAGGGTAAGACAGAAAGTAGGTGAGGAAGCATGTAATATCTTCGTTGGTAACGTTCATAGATATTGCTCAAACTTCCTTTATAATAACGCATTGGTTCCAGAGAACTCATCCATTATCGATGAAGATGACTTGGCCGATATACTGCTGAGTTTCGATCCAACCCTATTCCTTAACAAGAAAGGCAATCCAGACAAGATGAAGGTCTCTCTTGTTGACAACATCGACGCATACATCACCCAACGGAAACTAAACCATCCGACTTCTGCCATCTTTCTGCCAGAACAGTTTGACCGTTATTATCAGGTCGCTAAGAATGCGAACTTTGACCCAAACAGGATTGATAGTCTGAACCAGATGGTAAAGTATGCTCTGCTTTATCATCAGTATAAGACAGAACGTAATATCATCAGCTTCTCCGACATCCTGATACTGGCTTATGAGGGATTACGCAAAGACACAGAGCATGAATACAAGAGATACCGCTGGATTCAAGTGGATGAGGTGCAGGACTTGAATGCCCTGCAGACAGCCATCATTGATGAACTCCTTGACAAGTCACAGGAGTTTACTGTCATGTATCTTGGTGATGAGCAACAGGCTATCTTCTCTTTCCTTGGTGCAAAGCTCGGTCAACTGCAACTCCTGAAACAAAGGTGCGCTGGCCATATCATGACACTTGGAACGAACTACCGTTCACCCAAATATCTGCTCGACATATTCAATACCTATGCAGAGGAGGAACTTGATGTAGATCCGTCGTTATTGCCACAATCTACTCGTGACATCGAGCACGAAAAGCTTGACCTCATTCTCACGGGCAATCCTTCAATAGAAGATGAGGACGAACGCATCACCAGAATGATAGAATACTATCTTCGCTATGATGACGAAAGAGTGGCCATCCTTGTTCCTACTAACGATGCAGCAGATAGAATCAGTGAGAAACTGAATAGTGAGGGTATCACTCACTTTAAGATTTCCGGCACAGATATGTTCAAAACGAAATCTTATAAGACCCTCTCTTCATTCTTCTGTGTCAATGCCAACGACTTCAACAATCTGGCATGGGCAAGACTCCTTCATGGTATTGGAGCCATAAGGACTGGTGCAAGTGCCAGAGGTTTCCTTGCCAAGCTGAAGAACCTGATGATGACTCCTTCTGACCTGTTTACGGATAAATCGTATGTAGCTCGTTTCAATGAAGAGTACGAGACCAAGGAGTTCGTTTTCTTTGATACGGAAACAACAGGACTCAACGTATTGGAAGATGACATTGTGCAGATAGCGGCTTTCAAGGTGAACAAAGGACAACGAGTTCCTGGCTCAGACTTTGTTATTTTCCTGCATACAGATAAGGAGATACCTGCAAAGCTCGGTGACATCGACAATCCTCTTCTGGAAGCGTATGCCAATAATCCGCATTATAGCAGAGCGGATGGCTTGCAGATGTTCATTGATTATATCGGTGATTGCCCCATTCTCGGACACAATGTAAACTACGACTACAGGATTCTTCAGAAAAATGTAGAGAGAGAATTGAACGAGCAGGTCACTTACGACATATACGATTCCCTGCATCTTATCAAATGTGTGGAACCGAACCTACGCATGTATAAACTGGTATTCTTGCTGAAGGAACTGAAACTCGAAGGAAAGAACTCGCATCTTGCAGACGAGGATATAGCAGCAACGAAAGCCTTAGTGGATTATTGTTATCAGAAATCCCAAGCCATCATTCCACAGCAACAGGCATTCGTTGCACAAATCAAGGTAAAGAATGTCATTGCTAAGATGATGCCATTGCTGCCTCTGATCGAGAACCTTCAAGACCATTTATATCAGCCAGTCCAGACAATAGGCAGAACCATTGCTGACGAATTGATGACCATCTATGATGAAATGGTGTCTATGCAGTTGATTCAAGGGTTGGGTAATAAGTTCAATGTCTTTCTCCAGTTTGTCCAGTCGGAATGGGTGGACTACGAGCATGAACAGACCATCTTTGATGAAATCTGCAACCATATCAATGATATGACAGCCAGCATCAGCGAAGGTGACTTGGTAAATTCAGAAGACCTTATCCATGACCGTATCTTCATTATGACGGTCTATAAAGGCAAAGGACTTGAATTTGACAATGTGGTCATCTTAGAAGCCAATGATGGTACATATCCATACTTCATGGTCAATAAGATTCTGGCTGCACCATATCGCTATGAGCCAGAGGAAGTTGCTCAGGCAGAAATAGACAGGAAGGAAGATGCCCGTAAATTCTATGTGGCTCTATCACGAGCAAAGAAACGCTTATGTATCAGTTACACAGACCGTAATGCGTGGGGCTATCAGACCCAAATGACCCCCTTCATGGATTGCATTGAGAGATACTTCGTTACAGGTCGTGCCAATGCGACTCCAAAGAAGCCCATTGTTTCGGAACCGGAAAAGAAGGAGATTGTACGCAGAAACATCAATGGCTCAGACATTACGTTTGCACAGGATAAGCTTATCTCTTTTGAGGAAGATAGTCACACATACAATGTGATAGGTGGTGGAGAAATGAGACCAGTAAGTTCTGTGATAGCCATGTTCTTTGAGCCTTTCAATGCAGAGGTCGTCAGCATCAGAAAGTGTCGGGGCGACTTAGTAGCAGCAGCCAAACTCAGAGAAGAATGGGATGCCAGAGGCTCTTTTGCAAGTCAGGCAGGAACATTCCTACACAAACAGATTGAGAACTTTTTGAATGAGAAGATAGAGCCACAGACCTTCAAGTGCGATGTGGAATACAACGGAAAGTTCCTTCATCTGAACAAGCGTGTCGATATTTCAAAAGAATGGTCATTCTTCAAGGCATTTGACGAAGCCACTACCTATCAGCCATTCAGAACGGAATGGTGCATCTATGACAAAGAGGCTCGTATGGCAGGAACTGTCGATTTGATTTGCGCCCGTCCTGATGGCACATACGAACTATACGACTGGAAGCGTAGCAACAAGGTTGATCCAAACGAGACCAATCAATGGTCTAAAGGCATCAATGGCTTGGAGCATCTTCCTGATACATCATTTTATCATTATTGTCTTCAGCAGAATCTATATCGGTATATGCTGGAGAAGAACTACGGCATCAAGATTAGCAGATTGAATCTGGTAGTCTTGCATCCAGATTTCTCGAATTACAACATTGTATCTGTTCCCTTTATGGACAGGGAGGTTGGCATCATTATCAACTATATAAAGACTCATTGAAAACGGCATGGAAATGAAGATGAGCAAACAGGAAATATTGGAAATGTACCGAAACTTTTCAGCCAAATTCAGCAATAAGCTCTTATATAAGCTTGTTGATTCCAAAGGGAATGACAATATTGCCATATCTCCTTCAAGGCTTCAGAATGTGTTGGTCTTGGTTGCCAATTGGGCATCACCCCAGATAAGAAAAACGATTCTTGAAGGAATCGGCAGTGAAGTAATGGAAATGGATGAAGCAAATGTCCTTTGTAACAAGGAACATCTGCATCTCACTTCTTGGAGAAAGGGTGATGGCGACTACATTCCAACTATTGAGACAAACACTTTTCTGTGGATGAAGAAAGGCTTAGAACTAAAGGAAGATGGATTGAGCAGTGTTTCTTCGGATTTCGATGTGGCATTGAGGGAGGTTGACTTTTCCCAGCCTGAGACAAGAGACATCATCAACCAAGCCGTAAATGAAGCCAGTCATGGCTTAATCAAAGAGATAAACTCTGATATACAGCCACTCACACAGATGCTTCTTACTGACATCCTGTATTTCAAGGCTAAATGGGATGAGAGGTTCTATGAAGAGGACACGGCAGAACGTATCTTCTATGGAACGAAGGGAAAAGAAAAGGTTCCCATGATGAGGAAAACTGATGCCCTTATGTACAGTGAAACCCAGACTTGTCAGGTGGTACAACTGCGTTATATGTGTATGTCCGAACAAGACAAATGCTTCACTATGCGTATTTATCTGCCAAAAGAAAAGTGCTCTATACCAGAAGTTCTGCAAGAGTTATGGAACAGTGAGTTCTATTTCGACATGACGGAAGAAGAGGTGAAACTAACATTGCCTAAGTTCACCATCAAGTCGAATGTCGATATGAAGCAAGTCCTTCGACAGATTGGATTAGAGTGTATCTTCGAAACAGCAGATATTGTCCCAGGACTCGTCAATGATGTTCGTATCGATAACATTTCCCAACAGGTAAAGATTAAGGTGGATGAGAATGAGACGGAAGCTGCGGCATTAACGGAAATGTGTGTCGCCATGGGGCCACCTCCAACAGAAATCAAAGAGCCTGTTGTCGTGAACGTGAATCGTCCTTTCATGTTCGAGATAGCAGAAGAATATAGCAATACCATCCTTTTCACAGGAATTATAAATAACATTGGAAATGAGGCAGTTTAAGGTAATCAATCAATTGAGACTTATTGATGGTGTTCTCATGTGCAAGAAGCCATCTGGTCGTTCCCTTCAAAAGGCTCACTTCAAGCAAGGTGATTTGGATGGAGCGTGTGGCGCATATTCTGTGGCTATGGTTCTGAACATTCTTGGGGCGTTTGAAGCAGAAGACATTTGTTCTGACAATCAGATTGACAAGAGGACTTCTGAATGGAAACTAATCAAAGCCCTTAATGAAGAAGGATTATATCGTGACGGATTAACCTCTGATAGGATTCAAGAAATTCTATTGGAGAATTATCGAAGCCGTGTTACAGTACAATGTGCGAGTAAGGCGAGCAAACATGATATAGCGGAAATAACCAAGAACTGGATTGACAATGACAGTCCTGTCATATTACGTCTGGGGTTTGACAAGAATAATGGACATTGGGTGGTTGCTGTTGGCTATATCGAAGATGAACATGGAGTTCTGACCGATATTCTAACATTAGATCCAGGCAGTAAGTCACCATCGTATGCTTTATGGAATGGAATACTCAATCTACACAAAGAACCTCGGAAGAAGTTTGGCTATAGATATGTTTCCGAAGAAAAATACATGGTAGATTTTGATGAAGCAATAATAATCAGAAAGAAGTGATTTGAAATTGAAACCAAGAATAGGGATATGTTAGGCGCAATTATAGGTGACATAGTTGGTAGCCGTTGGGAGTTCAATTCCACTAACGACTACAATTTTGAGCTGTTCTCAGACAAAAACGGTTTTACGGATGATACCATCTGTACTGTAGCCGTGGCCGATGCCTTACTACATGGTTCTGATGACTATGGCAAGTTCATCCACGAATGGTGCCGTCGTTACCCACATCCGATGGGAGGCTACGGTGGTCGCTTTGCCAAATGGGTTATGAGTGACAATCCCCAGCCATACGGAAGTTATGGTAATGGCTCTGCTATGAGAGTAAGTCCGATTGGATGGTGGTTCGGTCATCCACACGATTTATATGCAGAAGCAGAGAAAACGGCAGCATGTACCCATAACCATGAAGAAGGAATACTTGGAGCACAAGCAGTAGCCTTTGCCATCTATGATGCCAGAGAACTGAGGGAAGATTTGCATGGTGAACCCATGACAGAAGAGTACCTTCAAAAATACGGTCTGGATCATGGAATAGGCTTATATGAACAATTCCCATCAAACTTCAAGATAGACCTCGAACAATACAGGAACAAGTTCGATGAGACCTGTCAGGGAACAGTGCCAGTAGCACTCTGGATTGCACTGCATAGCAAGAGTTTCGAGGATGCGATTCGTCAAGCAGTAAGCCTTGGAGCTGATGCCGATACTTTGGGTGCCATTGTCGGTAGCATAGCAGAACCTTTATGGGGTATTCCTGAATGGATGAAGCAGAAAGCTCTCTCATATCTGCCCGATGACATGAAGGCTGTCGTAATGGAGTTTCACACACGTATGAAAAGACTTCGCAAACTGTCAAAGAAGTGCCAGTTCTATGCCATTGGAGAGTTCACCTCCGTTGCAGACAACGACATGATAGCCTATGACATCGAGCGTGAATGGATGCACGACCTGGCACGAAGCTATACGAATGCAGATAAAATCAAGGAGGAAATGGCGAAACGCTTTCCTCTGGAGGACTGGCAAGTTATCGCTGATAACTACGACCTTCCCGTTTCACTTATTGGCTACATAGCAAGACATATTCTAACGCCTAAGCATAAATCATTGAATGTGGTAACGAAGTTCCTTGAAACGCACTATGCAATGCGAAAGGCACAGGCTACCAAGAAAAAAGAAGAGAAGGAACAGAAGCAACACTATATGGCCATCATGCACTGGAAACTGGGACTTGGCAATTTCAACAAAGTCTTATCAGGTGAAAGTCCTCTTCCCGATAAGTCAAAGACAGCGACTTCCAGCGACTGGAACATAGAACCGATGCCATCTGATTCCAATGAAATGTCTGAAATGGCATTCGATTTCAGGATTCCAGCCAAAGCAATGGATATTATACGCAAAGGTCATATTCCTGAAGCACAAGAAGACCACTGGTTCATGTACTGTGATGATGAATATATCCGCTACTATCGTAGTTGGACGGGAATGTGCGCTTTCGAGGCGCATTACAAGAAAGACGGTACTGATTACCTCGTCGATTACCTGAAGATGAACCATGCTATTGCAGAGTTTGGTGTTAATGGTGACGAAGCAGGTGCAGCCCTTTTCTGTTATCTCGTGGTTGCCGAATCTGGCGGCAATGCAGAAGAAGCGTGGCAGCATTACCTCATAGCTTGGGATAAACTGGTACAGATGTATTCAAAGAAAGATTAGATATGACAAGGCAGCACATTGTATTTTTGACCGGAGCTGGTATCAGCGTTGAAAGCGGATTGAGCACCTTCCGTGGTAAGGATGGTATGTGGACGAATGAGGAATGGGCTTATCTGGCCAGCACTGATGCGCTCTACAATGATACCCAAAG
>JAEEGL011115090.1_pt1 | contig 10433 bp, 10 predicted proteins | sample 9134231 | NCBI WGS metagenome assembly JAEEGL01 (sample SAMN16246548, study PRJNA631951) | gut metagenome | biome: gut microbiome; feature: rumen; material: fiber-attached | host: Bos | place: Iran: Karaj | collected 2018-10 | reverse complement strand
GAGGCCCTGCCCCTGATCCGGCGCTTCTACAACCTGGGCTTCAACATCCAGGCCACCGCCGGCACCGCCCGCTTCCTGAAGGAAAACGGCATCCGCACCCACGTCCTGCAGAAGATCAGCGACGGCAGCGAGGAGATCCCCGACGCCATCCGCCAGGGGCACATCGCCTATGTCATCAACACCCGGGACCTGAGCTCCCTTTCCGAGACCACCGACGGGGTGAAGATCCGGCAGCTGGCCACGGAGAACAACGTCACCATCTTCACCGCCCTGGATACGGTGCGGGTCCTGCTGGACGTGCTGGAGGAGACCACCCTTACCATCTCCACCATCGACGCCTGAGGGGGAAAGGAACGCCATGCTGCGGCAAGAGCTGTTTGAAATCACGGAAAACCGGAATCTCGCCAGGGGCATCTGGCGGATGCGGCTTCGGGGCAATACCGCTGCCGTCACCGCCCCGGGGCAGTTTGTGAATCTCCGGCTGGAGGGGCACTTCCTCCGGCGGCCCATCTCCGTCTGCGACTGGGAGGCGGGGGAGCTGACCCTGATCTACAAGGTGCTGGGCAAGGGCACGGAGGAGATGACCCGCTACGGCGCCGGGAAGGTGCTGGACCTGCTCACGGGGCTGGGAAACGGCTTCAGCCTGGCCGAGAGCGGGCCTGCGCCCCTGCTCATCGGCGGCGGCGTGGGCATCCCGCCCCTCTACGGCCTGGCCAGGCGGCTCCGGGCAGCGGGAAAGAAGCCCACGGCGGTGCTGGGCTTCAATACCGCGGAGGAGATCTTTTATGAAGAGGAATTCCGGGCCCTGGGCTGCGAGACCCTTCTCGCCACGGCGGACGGGAGCCGGGGGGAGCGGGGCTTTGTGACCGATATCCTGCCGGAGACGTACAGCCACTACTACACCTGCGGGCCGGAGCCCATGCTCCGGGCCGTGTTCCGGGCCGCCCGGGGCGCCGGGCAGCTGAGCTTTGAAGAGCGGATGGGCTGCGGCTTCGGGGCCTGTATGGGCTGCTCCTGCGAGACCCTCACGGGCCATAAGCGCATCTGCCGGGAGGGCCCGGTGCTGCGAAAGGAGGAACTCCTGTGGGAAGACTGAGCGTCAGCCTCTGCGGCATCGAGCTGGATAACCCGGTGATCCCCGCCTCCGGCACCTTCGGCTACGGATATGAGTTCGCGGAGCTCTACGATATCGACCTCCTGGGCACCTTCTCCTTCAAGGGAACCACCAGGGAGCCCCGCTTCGGGAACCCCACCCCCCGCATTGCCGAGGCGCCGGCCGGGCTGCTGAATTCCGTGGGTCTGCAGAATCCGGGGGTGGAAAAGGTCATCGCGGAGGAGCTGCCGAAGCTGCGGCGCTGCTTCCACAAGCCCGTCATGGCCAACATCAGCGGCTTTTCGGTGGAGGACTATGTCCATACCGCCCGGCTTCTGGACCGGGAGGAGCAGGTGGGCTGGCTGGAGGTGAACATCTCCTGCCCCAACGTCCACGGGGGCGGCATGGCCTTCGGGACGGACCCGGCCGCCGCCGCCCGGGTGACGGCGGCGGTGAAGAAGGCTGCGGAAAAGCCCGTCATCGTCAAGCTCTCCCCCAATGTGACGGACATTGCCGCCGTTGCCCGGGCCTGCGAGGGGGCCGGGGCCGACGGGCTGAGCCTCATCAACACCCTGCTGGCCATGCGCATCGACCTGAAGACCCGGAAGCCCATTCTGGCCAACACCCTGGGGGGGCTCTCCGGCCCGGCGGTGTTCCCCGTGGCCCTGCGGATGGTGTACCAGGTTTCCCGGGCGGTGAAGATCCCCGTGGTGGGGATGGGGGGCGTCAGCTCCGCCGCCGACGTGCTGGAAATGCTCATGGCCGGGGCCGCCGCCGTGGAGATCGGCGCGGCAAATCTCATCGACCCCTTCGCCTGCAAAAAAATCATCGAAGCCCTGCCGGAGGAGATGGATAAGTACGGGATTTCCACGCTCCGGGAGCTGACGGGAGGACAGACATGGGAAAAGACGTGATCATCGCCTGCGATTTCCCCTCGGCGGGGGAGACCCTTGCTTTTCTGGACCGGCTGGGGGCGGCGGCCCCCTTTGTGAAGATCGGCATGGAGCTCTTCTACGCGGAAGGGCCCTCCATCCTCCGCACCCTGAAGGAGCGGGGCTGCCGGGTCTTTCTGGACCTGAAGCTCCACGACATCCCCAATACGGTGAAGAGGGCCATGGCGGTCCTCTCCGGCCTGGGGGCGGACATCGTGAACGTCCACGCCGCCGGGACCGGGGCCATGATGGCCGCCGCTCTGGAGGGCCTCACCCGGCCCGACGGGAGCCGGCCCCTCCTCATCGCCGTGACCCAGCTCACCTCCACCGACGCCGATACCATGGCCCGGGAGCTGCTGATCCCCCGTCCCATGGAGGAGGTGGTCCTCTCCTACGCCCGGAATGCCCAGCGCGCCGGGCTGGACGGGGTGGTCTGCTCGCCCCTGGAGGCGGGCAAGGTCCACGAGGTCTGCGGTCCGGGCTTCCTTGCCGTCACCCCCGGGGTCCGCTTCCCGGAGGGGGAGAAGGGGGACCAGAAGCGGGTCATGAGCCCGGCGGAGGCGAAAAAAGCAGGCTCGGATTATATCGTGGTGGGGCGTCCCATCACGGCGGCGAAGGACCCGGCGGCGGCCTATGCCCGCTGCCTGCGGGAATTTGTGGACTGAGGGAGGAAAAATGGAACAGTATCAGAGAGAGTTCATTTCGTTCCTGCAGGGGGCGGGGGTCCTGAAATTCGGGGACTTCACCGCCAAGAGCGGGCGGAAGATCCCCTATTTCATCAACGCCGGAGAGATCCGGACCGGCGCGCAGATCACGCGGCTGGGGAAGTGCTACGCAGAAGCGTATATGGCGAAGCTGGGGGCAAGACCCAGCGTCCTCTTTGGCCCCGCCTACAAGGGGATCCCCCTGGCGGTCACCACGGCCTCGGCCCTGGCGGGCCTGGGCCTGGACCTGCCCTTCTTCTTCAACCGGAAGGAGGCCAAGGACCACGGGGAGGGCGGCCTCTTTGTGGGTCATGTGCCCCAGGCCGGGGAAGAGGTCGTCATCATCGAGGATGTGATCACCGCCGGCACCGCCATCCGGGAGAGTATGGCCCTTCTGGGCACGCTGGAGGGAGTCCGGGTGGCCGCGGCCTTCGTCATGGTGGACCGGAAGGAAAAGGGCCGGGGAGAGAAGTCCGCCATGGCGGAGGTGGAGGAGGAATTCGGCTTCCCGGTTTACAGCATCGTGGACGTGTACGATATCCTGGAATACCTGGGGGAGGACCCCGCCAACGGGGCGCATATCGCCAGGATCAAAGCCTATCTCAGCGTGAACGGAGCGAAAGCATGAGAAGCGTCATCGACATTCTGGATCTCAGCGTGGAAGAGCTGGAGGGCCTCATTGAAACTTCCCTGGACATCATCCGGCGCCCGGCGGCCTACAGCGAGCTCTGCCGGGGGAAGAAGCTGGCCACCCTCTTTTTCGAGCCCTCCACCCGCACCCGGATGAGCTTCGAGGCCGCCATGTACGAGCTGGGGGGAAACGTGATCTCCATGTCCTCCGCGGCGTCCTCCTCGGCGGCCAAGGGGGAGAGCGTGGCGGACACGGCCCGGGTGGTCTCCTGCTATGCGGACATCATCGCCATCCGCCATCCCAAGGAGGGGGCGGCCCTGGTGGCGGCGGAGAACGCCGAAGTGCCCGTGATCAACGCCGGGGACGGGGGCCACTGCCACCCCACCCAGACCCTGGCGGACCTTCTCACCATCTACCGGGAGAAGGGGGGCTTTGAAAACCTCACCGTGGGCCTCTGCGGGGATCTGAAATTCGGGCGCACCGTCCACTCCCTCATCAACGCCCTCTCCCGCTATGCCGGGGTGAAGTTCGTCCTCATCTCCCCGGAGGAGCTGAAGGTCCCCAGCTATGTGAAGAAGGATGTGCTGAAGCGAAAGGGCATCCCCTATGTCCAGACCACCTCCCTGGAGGAGGCCATTCCCGAACTGGACATCCTCTACATGACCCGGGTCCAGCGGGAGCGCTTCTTCAACGAGGAGGACTACCTGCGCCTGAAGGACAGCTATATCCTAACCCCGGACAAGCTCCGGGGGGCAAAGGAGGACATGTCCATCCTTCACCCCCTGCCCCGGGTGAACGAGATTTCCGTGGCCATCGACAAGGACCCCCGGGCCTGCTACTTCAAGCAGGTGCTGAACGGGAAATACATGCGCATGGCGCTGATGCGCCTGCTGCTGAAGGAGGCCGGGACCCTGTGAACATCGACTCCATTCAGAACGGCGTGGTCATCGACCACATCACCGCCGGGAAGGGGATGCTCCTCTACTCCCTGCTGGGGCTGGACGCCCTGGATGTCAGCGTGGCCATCATCAAAAATGTGGTCAGCGGGAAGATGGGGAAGAAGGACATTATCAAGATCGACGCGGATATCCCGGTGGATTTCCAGGTCATCGGCTATGTGGACCCCGGCGCCACCCTGAACATCATCCGGGACGGGGAACTCATCGAAAAGCGGGACGTGGAGCTGCCGGACACCCTTACCGACGTGATCTTCTGCAAAAACCCCCGCTGCATCACCTCCACGGAGCAGGAGCTGCGGCACATTTTCCGGCTCACGGACCGGGAAAAGCGGGTCTATCGCTGCGTTTACTGCGAGACTGCCGCCAAATAAATTCAATTCGAACCCGCTTCGCCGGGCTTCGAGTTGAGAGAGATCGCGCTGCGGTTTGAGGAGGACGTTATGGATTTGCCGTGCAGGACCAGGTTTCCCATCGTGCTGATCCACGGGGCCGGCTTCCGGGACCTGAAGTGGCCGGTCTATTGGGGGCGGATCCCCGCCGCCCTGCAGAAGAAGGGCGCGGTCATCTTCTACGGCCTTCAGGACTGCTGGGCCGACACGGAGACCAACGCCGAGGCCATCGCCCGGCGCATCGACGAGATCCTTGCGGAGACCGGCAGCGGGAAAGTGAACATCATCGCCCACTCCAAGGGCGGGCTGGACGCCCGAAGGGCCGCCTCCGCCTATGGCTGCGGCGAAAAGATCGCCAGCATCACCACCGTCGCCACGCCCCACCGGGGCTCCCGGGTCCTGGACCGGCTCTTCTGCCTTCCGCGTCCCGTCTGGAACGCCGCCGCCTTCGCGGTGAACAACTGGATCCGGCTGGTGGGAGACCGGAAGCCCGATTTCCTGAAGCTGTGCGAGGACATGACCACCGAGGGCATGCAGCGCTTCAACGCCCGTACCCCGGATGTCCCCGGGGTGTACTATCAGAGCTTTGCCTGCGTGATGAAGCATCCCTTTTCGGATCTGAACCTCTCCACGGCCAACGCCGTGGTCTGGCGGTACGAGGGGGAAAACGACGGGCTGGTGTCGGTGGAATCCGCCCGCTGGGGAGAGGACTTCCGCGTCCTGCGCTCCAACGCCTTTCGCGGCGTCTCCCACCTGGACGCCATCGACCTCCGCCGGAGCCCCCTGACGGGAAAAGCGGGGCCGGGGGTCTCGGATATCTGCGATGTCTATGTCGACCTGGTCAGCGAATTGAAGAGCAGAGGCTTTTAGCCGCTTCGCAGTCAGAGAAAGAGGGGAAAGCGCATGATGGTGTATCCCGCCGGGCAGGCCGCCCGGCCCTATATGATCGAGGCCTATGCCAAAGGCAGGACGGTGCGGGTCTATGCTCCCGGCGAAGCGTACGATCCGAAGACGGAGTATGTGGTGATCGAGGAGAAGGGGAGGGAGGCCGTGGCCGCCCTGGCTTCCCGGGGCTTCCGGCCCTTTGAGGACTGCTACGACCAGTCGGACCCCTATATGTGGGGCCTGCCGGTGGACTGGAAGTACCTGGGGGCGTCCATCGGCCGGGGGAGCTTCTACAACTCCCAGGAGTTCCACTTTGCCGCCGCCGTGTTCTTCGAGCGGGTGGGCCGCTGCACCAGCATCAACGAGACGGCCTATTTCCACCACGACCACCCCCTGAATCTTCTGGGCACCGGCCGCTTCCAGCAGTTCCTGTCGCCGGAGAACCAGCGGAAGTATTACGAGCATGTCCGGGAGGACCCCCATGTGACGAACCGGGGCGAAAAGCTTGTGATCGGCAGCGACGTGTGGATCGGGGCCAACGCCTTCATCAACGTCTCCCGCTGCCGTTCCATCGGGGACGGGGCCATCGTGGCGGCTGGGGCCGTGGTGAACGGGGATGTGCCGCCCTTCGCCGTGGTTGGCGGGACCCCGGCCAGGGTCCTGAAATACCGCTTTTCGCCGGAGGAGATCGAAGTCCTGCAGCGGGTCCGCTGGTGGGACTGGGAGCCGGAAATGATGGACAGATACGCCGAAGAGCTTCTGGACCCCAAGAAGTTCTTCGAGACCTTCCGGCGGGCATAGCGGGGAAAAAGGCACCGGGAAGCGGCATGAGGCCGCTTCCCGGTGCAGATGTTTTTCAGGACCTTACGGGATCACCGGGGTCCAGTAGCTCTGGTTATAGAAGTCGGTGAAGAGGTAGCAGGCGGAGACGGCAGAAGCGTCGATGTACACGTTGCTGATCTCCTCGCTGCCGCTGTAGGTCACCGGGTCCGCGATGGAGTAGGTGTCCAGATAGCTCCCGTCGTAGGCGTAGTAGTCGCAGATAAACTCGATGGTATCCCCGACTTCCAGCTCGGGGATGCTCTTGGCCACGGTATCGGTCTCTCCGTTCCGGTAGTCGCTGCGGGCCCCGGCGATATAGCCGTAGGGGTGGGCGTTGTCGAAGATCAGGATCAGGTCCGCCCGGCTGCCGTTCAGCAGCACCGGGACCCGGCCGGTGACGGTGTAGCTGTCTCCGTCGTACACCGTGTCGATGTAGTAGAAGGCCACGGGCTGGCTGTCGATGGCCAGCCAGGTGCCGTCGAAGGCGCCCATGAGGGCCCCGTCGTCGGTGAACTCAAAGACGTTGTCCAGGCCCAGATCCAGGAAGCCCTCGCCGTCGTCGTAGAAGACGCTCAGGGCCAGGTCCTGCACCATGGACCACTGCTCCTCGGGGAGGGTGAGGACATAGCCGCTGCCGCTGCTCTGCCAGAAGAGCCGGGCGGGGTCGAAGCGGTTCGCCGCCAGGTACTCCGAGGCGCTCTCCACGTCCAGGCTCCTGCCCAGGAAGTCGGAGCTGCCGCCGGTGAGGCCGGAAACCAGGCCGTCGCCCCCCAGCAGGCTCCCCAGAAGGCCGGAGAAGAGGTCGCTGCTCACAAGGCTGCCGCCGGTGGAGCCCCCCAGGAGAGAGCCCATGGGGCTGGCCTGCCCGCCGGAGACCGCCTGACCGGCCACCTCCACGCTGGCAAACTGCTGGATGCAGCGGGAATACTCGCTGTCCAGGCCCAGGGCGTCGTAGGCGTTCACGGCGCTGTCCACCCTGCTCATCTTCTGATAGGGGAAGTAGATGGACATGCCGTAGGCGTCGGTGATGCTGGAGGAGGTGCGGTTGTACTTCACGGCGCTGAGGACGGTGTCCGCCAGGGCCCGACTCTCCGGGGTGTCCAGGTTCCGGCTCAGATGCACCAGGTCCACCTGGTCCACCTTGCTGGAAACGGCGAATTCCCGGGTGTTTGCCCTGGCGTCGGACACGGTCTTGTATTCCTTCTCCTGCAGCAGGCCGGAAAGGCTCTGGGAGAAGTCCTTGAACTTGTTGGGCACCGTCTTTTCCAGCTCCGCCAGGTCCACCACCGAGAGGGTGGTCTTCTGTCCGGCGCATCTCCGGTCGCAGGTGGAGACGAAGTCGTCCACGATCCGCTTGCCGATCTCGACGGTGGGCATGGAGGTGTCGGCGCTCAGGGCGGTGAGCCAGTCGGTGTAGTACCAGCCGATGCCCGGCTCCGTCTCCTCCGAGGCGATCAGGTAGTCCGCGTGGGGCGCCAGGCTCAGGCCGCTTTCCAGGGTGCCCATGAGGCAGGCGTCGAAGCCGATGAAGTCAAACTGCACCCCCGCGCCGGAGAGGGCTTCATGGATGCCCGCCAGGCCCATGGAGCCGGAGCGCTGGTTCTTCTCGTCGTAGCCGTAGCCGCTGATGGAGCCGCCGCCGTGGTCCCAGAGGATCAGCTCGCTGCGGCTGGCGGGGTAGTTCTTCGCGCAGTATTCGATGAAGCGCCGGAGGGTGGCGGGCTTCGTCATGGGGTCGGTGCCGTCGTCCTTCACCAGGGGGATCAGACCGCCGCTGACCACCTGGTAGATCTGGTTCACCTGGCTGCTGACCACGCTGTTCTTCCAGGAGGTGCTGCCGCCGGTGTAGACGATGAGGTTCACCTTGTCCCCCAGCGTGGCCTGGGTCATCTCCTGCAGGTCCGACGAGGCCATGCCGCTCTTGGATTCCAGGTCCGAGCCGCACATGTACACCATGATGGTGACGGTGTCCTGCCCATTGCCCAGGAGCTTCGTGTACTTGGGCCGGGCGGCGGGGTCAACGGAGGTGTCGAGCCGGGAGGTGTTGGCCGAGCCGGACCAGCCGGTGGATACGCTGCCCACGCTGCCGCCCAGCAGGCTGGAAATGTCGATGCTCTGTCCCAGGCCGCTCAGATTGCCCAGGCCGCCGGAGCTGCTTCCGCTCTGGCTGCCGCCGCTCTGGCTGCCGGAGGGCGCCTGGGTGTAGCTGGGAGTGCTGCTCTGGCTGTAGCCGGAGCTGGGGCTCTCCGTTCCGCCGCCGCCTCCCAGAAGGCTGTTGAGGCCGAAGCCGCCGCCCCCCAGAAGGACGATCACGGCGATGATGATGCCCATGAGGGGACTCCTTCTCCCGGAGGCCCGGGTCCCGGAGCTCTGGGCGGCAGTCCCCCGCTGCTGGGCGGAGGAGCGTCCGCCCGTGGGCCGCTGTGCCGCCTGGGAGGGGGACTGACCCACCGGGCCGGTGTGCAGCCCTTCGCCCCGTTTCTGTATGTCTTTTCCGGCGCCAGTCACATGTTTTTCGCGCCCCTGCGGTCTGTTTTCCATAATGACCTCCACTCTGCCGCCTTGGAAGCGGCGGTATGCCTGAATTATATGCAGTATAGCACGGCAGTCTGAAAAAAACAATGACGCAGTTGTATTATCCCCATTCCGCAGGGATTCGGGATAAAAACCGCATCCGCCGTTCTGCCCTTGTCCCCGCATCGGCGACGTGAGGGCCGTCCTTTCCCTGCGGGCGGGGCTGCGGATCGCCGAAAAACAGAGCCGGCCCATTCCTCCGTAAAGGAAGGAACGGGCCGGCGGGCTATTACGGGAGCTTTCCGGGCAGACGGGGAAGCCATCCGGAGATCGGCCATGAACCCCGACCATTCCGTCAGCCGGAGGAGGCCCGGGTCCCGGCGCGCCGGGAGCTTATTCCTCGTCGTCGGAGGAATCGTCCTTCTTTGAACGCTGCCCTGCCTGGGAAGAGGACTGACCCACCGGTCCGGTATGCAGTCCTTCGCCCCGTTTATGGATGTTTTTTCCGTCGCCTGTCACGTTTTTGTCGCGTCCCTGCGGTCTGTTTTCCATAATGACCTCCCATTCTGCCGCCCTGGGAGCGGCGATATCCATGATTTTTTTCAGTATAACACATCGCTCAGGAAAAAACAATGCCGCCCTCCGTTGAAGCCTGGTCAGGGTTTTCGGGAAGAAGCAAAAGAACCCGCATCGGCCGGGCTTTGCTGCCTCTTCGGCCGATGCGAGTCTCTTCTTTGCTTAACTTTGTTTATGCCGGATGCTCCCCCGTTCCGGGGAACGGTGCAGGCTCAGCCGGCCATGGCGGTCACATAGCCGCTGTTGGCGGCGGCACCGCTGCCCAGAGTGTTATAGGCCCGGACGCGGTAGCGGTAGGTCGTGCCCGCCGCGGCGGTGGCATCTTCAAAGGCGGTCTCCGGGACATTGGAAGCGACGACGATCCAGGCCGTCGTGCCGGAGACCTGCCGCGCCACGACGTAGTGGTCCGCGCCCTGCGCTTCGACCCAGCTGACGGTGACGACGCCGGGCTGAGCTTCCGCCGTCACCGCCGTGACGGCGCCGGGCTTCTGAGGCGCGGCGACGGCGGTCACATAATCACTGTTGGCGGCGGCGCCGCTGCCCTGGGGGTTATAGGCCCGGACCCGGTAGCGGTAGGTCGTGCCCGCCGCGGCGGTGGTATCTTCAAAGGCGGTCTCCGGGACATTGGAAGCGACGACGGTCCAGGCCGTCTTGCCGGAAATCTGCCGCGCCACGACGTAGTAGTCCGCATCCTGCGCTTCGTCCCAGCTGACCTGAATCACGCCGGGCTGGGCTTCCGCGGTCACCGCCGTGACGGCGCCGGGCTTCTGATGCGCGGCGGTGGCGGCCCCAGACTCGCCGTTGGCGCCGGCACAGGGGAGAAGGTGGTGGGTCTGCAGGGCGGAGGTGCGGTCAGCCGGGTCGAAGCGCAGGGCGCGGACCACTACGTCGTGGCGCGGCAGGTCTCCGGCACGACGGCCTGGATCGT
>JAEEGL010036973.1_pt1 | contig 10433 bp, 7 predicted proteins | sample 9134231 | NCBI WGS metagenome assembly JAEEGL01 (sample SAMN16246548, study PRJNA631951) | gut metagenome | biome: gut microbiome; feature: rumen; material: fiber-attached | host: Bos | place: Iran: Karaj | collected 2018-10 | reverse complement strand
TTCTTCGGCCCGTGGCAGTCCCGTACCGCATCAATGATTACTTTCATCTCTTCCGCACTTTAACGCTGGTCGCAGGGCAGGGTCATGATCTGTTCCGCCAGCCGGCAGGCCGCGGAATTCACGGGCTGTTCCTGCGGGACGTTCGGCCAGAGCTGCGGAACAAAGATTTTCTTCCCGATCAGCTTTCGGCGCAGCGCCTGTCCTTCGGGCAGCATCGGCGGATACGCATATGCGCCTGCCGTATCCCGCAGCTGCAGCAGATTGCAGCTTCCGAGGGCCTCGTGGAGGATGCGGAAATTCCGCGTCCGTGTGTCCCGGACTCTGTCGTAGTCCACCGCGCGCAGCAGATTCTCTGTCAGTGCGGACATCCGCTTCGGCTCGATGCTGAGCTCGTCATTGTTCCTCGACGCGGCGGCAAAGAACTCTCCCGCCGGGCGCTCAAAACGGCCGAGGACAAAGTCCATCCGTTCCCGGGATTCATCCGCCGGGAGCTCCCGTGCCGGTGCGTCGGTATAGAGGAAGCCACCGTCCGGAACGCCGAGGAATTTCCGGCAGGTATAGAGCGTGTCCGCCTCCGGTACCGGCTGCGCGAAATAGGCGTGCGCGTTGTCCACAATCAGCTTCGGAAACCGGGCTGCGGTATCCCGCAGCTCCTCTTCCGTCAGCTGGCCGTAGAAATTGACCAGGTAGAGCCACTCGTCCTCTTCCGTCCGGAGTTCCTCCGGCCGGAGATCCATGCCGATGCGGTAGGTTCTTATCTGCACGCCGTATGCCCTGCAGGCTGCGGCAACCACCTCGCAGTTGTAGTCCGGCAGAGCAATCTTCCGGATCCCGCGCTGTTCGATCAGGTAGCTGAGGCAGGCTCTCCCGCTCGAGAGCGCCAGCGCGCCTTCGTGCAGCATGGGACCGGTGAAGCGTTCCAGCTCCAGATATCCGCCGATTTCCTTAACCATCCGCCTCGTCCTCCGTCAGGATCCGAGCCCAGGCGGAGACGTCCGCCATGCGCGCGTCGCGCTCGGCCTCCGTCGGCCAGTTCATCACCAGGCTCCCGACCGCCTTGCTCGCGCCGGAAAAAGCCTCCACCGGGTCTCCGGGGCTGACCCAGAGATCCTCTTCCACCACGGAGGGCTTTGCGTCCTCCGCGATCCAGAGTTTCCGGAACAGGCCGTCCCGGTCGGCATGCAGAATCACGATGGACCAGTGTCCGTGATAGACCGGGTCGTGCATCTCCTCCACCGGCAGACCGATCGCCGCACGCACCGCGTTATGGATCAGGCGGGTCCCGGTGGTATATTCCAGCATCTCGCACAGGCGGTTTCCGCCGCCGCGGGGCGAGACCTCCATCAGGTAGGCTTTGCCGTCCGTGCCGCGCCGCACCTCGACGTTGTAGACCGAAGTCCCCATATGGAGCAGGCTGAGCAGGCGCTGCAGTTCCGCGCGCAGCTCCTTCTGCTGCGCTTCCGGGATCACAGACGGCCACGTATAGCCGTCCGGCGCGTAGGGGTTGTTCGCCTTCCGGTCAAAATACTGGTTGTTGAAGGACGCAAAGCACAGCTTGCCGTCAACGGAGAAGCAGTCGGTGTCTGAGGAGAAACCCTCCTGCTGGATGAAGTTCTCCAGAATAAAGCGTCCGCACCGGGTAAACTGCAGCGCGTTCCGGATCGCAGGTTCCAGCTCCGCCGGGGTGTCCACCCGGCTGACGCCCTTGCTGCCGGCGCTGTCCACCGGCTTTACAATCATGGGATAGCGGAAGCTGTCCGCCGCGGCAAGCGCCTTCCCGACACTGTCGAAGCTCTCGGAGCCGGGGACTGTAAAGCCGTGCTCCTTCAGAAACGCGCGGAAGCGCCCCTTGTCCTGCAGGATGCACACGGACTCATAGGGACCGACATTCGGCAGGCCGAGCTGCTCCGCCACATAGGCCGCCGTCACCACGCCGGGGTCGCAGGCGAAGGACATCACGCCGTCCACCTGCAGCTCTCTTGCGAGGGCGAGGACCGCTTCCCTGTCAACGATGCTCACGTTGTGATACTCGTCGGAATAACGATGGGCAATGTTGTCCGGCAGATAGTCGCATGTGATGGTATGACAGCCGAGCGCCTTCGCCTCCCGAATGACGGGAAGCAGGAAGCGGGAGCCCCCCAGCAGAAGCAGTTTTTTCATCAGGTTTCACCTGCTTTCTTTCCGGAAATCATTTTCTTTGCAACGGTGAGGATATAGTCGAAGCTGTCCAGCTTCAGGAGTTTTGATCCCAGCACGTAGATCAGCACGCCGAACGGGACCTGGATCAGGAGTGTCAGCCAGTCTGCAAGACCCAGCAGGCTCACCGGGTACACGCAGGCCGCCATGAACAGCGACAGCAGGATCGACGGCAGCATATCCTTCAGCTGTGCCGCGTACGGGTAGTTCAGAAGCTTCCGGTTCGGCCAGGCGTTGATTCCCTGCGAGGCGAGTTCCGAGATCAGGAGGCCGAGTACCATGGGAAAGACGCCGTAGCGCATGGTGATCAACAGGATTACAAGCTCAAGGCCCCGCTTGATAACCTCCAGGACGAGGAAGGTGTCGCTGCGGCCCACTGCCTTGATGGCGTTCAGGTTCGCCGTGTGCAGGGGAAAGAAGGCGTAGATGATGCAGAAGATCTGCAGGTAGGGCACGCTCGGCAGCCACTTTTCCGTCATCAGCAGCCGTACAAGCGGGGTAGCGCACGCGGCAAGTCCCGCCATCAGCGGCATGATGATATAGGTCCCGGTTTTGATGGCGCGGCGCGTCATCTCCCGGACACGCTCGCGCTGGTCCTGCTCGGCGGAGAGCACGGGCAGCAGCACGCTGTCCATGGAGTTGTTGATATTCTCAACGATCAGGTTCGGCCAGTTCATGCCCTTTTCATAAAAGGCGATGTCCTCGCTGCTGTAGCGGATGCCGATGACCAGGGGGTAGATTTTGATATACACCTGGTCGATCAGGGAGGCGACCAGCAGTTTCCAGCCGTAACTCAGCAGTCCGCCCAGGCGTTTCCAGGAGAAGACCCGTTTCGGCCTCCAGTGGACGGTGAACCACAGAATTGCGGTGTTCACGGCCACATTGGAAAGCTGCTGCGCCACCAGGGCCCAGACGCCGAAACCTTTTTTCGCCATCGTGATACCCAACACAGCCGAGAACAGCGTGCCCCCCAGCGTTGCGAAGAAGAAGCGCTTGAACTGCAGCGTCTTGGAGACATAGGCCTGCTGGACATTCTTCAGTCCCGAAAAGACCAGCGTCAGGCCAAGCACGCGTACAATCGGAACCAGATCCGGTTCCTTGTAGATGGCGGCAACCCACGGTGCGGCAAAAAACAGCGCCACATACAGAAGCAGGCAGAAGCAGATATTAAAATAGAAGACCGAGGAGAAATCCAGGTCATCCGGATCCTTTTTCTGGATCAGGGCGTTCGCCATGCCGCTGTCCACAAAGACCAGCAGGATGGCGGTAATGACCAGGACCTTGCTGACAATACCGTAGACCTCCGGGTCGAGAATTCTTGCCAGCACGATAGAGACAGCAAAACTGACCAGCTGCGAGCCGCCCCGCTCAAAAAAGCGCCAGATCAGGTTGCTGAACACTTTGCTTCTGTTATCCATGAATTCTCTCAGTCCTCATATCCGCGGCGTTTCCGGTAAATCCGGTGCAGATGCGGCAGCATGCGTTTGACCTGGGTCGAGACGACCCTGCCCATACCCATGCTCCGGTGGATTTTGTCGTAAGGCGGCTTCACCATCTCGTCCACCCGGCCTTCAATGTACAGCAGCTCATACTCCCGCTCCAGAAGCACCTGTTCCGTTTCCGCCAACTGTTCCGGCGTTTTCAGATGCGGCTTCAGCGCCTGCAGCATGGCGATCTCCCCGCTGACAAAGCGCTTAAGCTTGGTGTATTCCTGTCCGACGCCCCTGCTCCAGGAGGAAGGGTTGCTGCCGATCCGGTAGACCGACATGCTGCGGTCCAGAAAGCGGACTTTCCCTTCCAGGCTGAGGCGTACGCCGATGGCATAGTCGGTGAAGTAGCCTTTCTCATAGGCCACGTTGCGGTAGTCCGGCGGGTTGAGAATAAACTCCCGCCGCGCCAGAATCGAGCTGGTATGATAGGCATGCGACATGCCGCGAATCACCTGTGAGAAGGGGATATCCCGGTCTCCGTCCCGCGCGAACAGGACCCTGTCAGGCTGATCCGCAAACGTGCCGATTGTGTTGTGCACACAGGCAGAGTAGTCCGGGTGGCTGTCGAGGAAGTCCACCTGGCGCTGCAGCTTCAATGGGTCGCACCAGTAGTCGTCCCCTTCGCAGAGCGCGATATACTCCCCTCTCACCGCGGGGAAAAACACCGTATCGTAGCAGTTGATGCGGCGCGAATAGAGGTTCTCCTTCTGATAGAACGGTCGAATGACGTCCGGATACTTTGCGGCATACTCTCTCAGAATATCTGCCGTCCCGTCTGTCGAGGCGTCATCATTGACCAGGACTTCAAAGGGGAAGTCCGTCCGCTGATCAAGGAAGCTGTCCAGCGTATTGCCCAGGAAATCCTCGTGGTTAAAGGTTGCGCAGAGGATTGAGACCTTGCATTGCCTGTTGTTTTCCATATATCCACCCTGTTTGTTCTTGTTGTATTTCACCACCGGGGGCGATAGTGGTATTCCCCTTCTTTGAAATATTCGGGGTCATTATACCAGGACGAGCTGACCCGTCCGTAATTGTCATATTCAAACTGCTGTTTCAGCAGCGCATAGCGCTCGGTATAGCCGGAGCTGTCATGCCGCCAGTCTCCGCTGCAGCCGAAGGTGTTGGTCGTATTGATCACCGTATTCGGAAGCGCTGCCTGCAGTTCTTCCAGCGCCCCTTCCGGCAGATAGGTAAAGCGCCCGAACCAGAGCCGCTTCAGCTTTGTCAGGTTCTCCAGCGCCTCCCAGCCGGTCACATGGCCAAGGTAGCAGGCGCACAGATGCTCCAGATTTGTCAGGGAGCCGAGCGGGGAGAGATCCATTCCCTCTTTCAGGGTATTAATCTCCAGATATTCCAGCTTCGTGCATCCGGATAGCGGGGTCAGATCCTCCAGACCCGTGATGCAGACAATCGCGACCTCAAGGTCAGGCATATACTCCAGAAAACTGAAGTCGTGCAGCAGCGTGTTGTGTCCGATGTCCAGCAGGCGGACCTTCGTACAGTATTTGAGGTCCTGTGTGTTCTGATCCTGAAGCTTGTGGTTCAGGTTCGACGCCAGAATCCGCTCAACATCCGTCCGGACACTGCAGTCTGTACCGAACCAGATCCGCCAGACCACTTCTATCTCCGGATACGCGTCGCGGATTGCCGCCATGCTCTCCGAGGAGACGCCGCAGAAATCCATGTTGAGGAATTTGCATTTGGTCATGCAGGGCAGGACTTCCTTCACCGCCGCCCCTTCGTCATCCATGGTGACGTGGTGAAAGTTCATCTCCTCATCCAGCGTGGTAAACTCTTTCTCAAACAGCGTAAACCGGTAGCATACGTCAGCCTGCGGCGCGGCCTCCTGCAGGCGGCGGATGTCCTGCCAGGTCAGATCTCTCCGCTCCGGCAGCTGCGGTTCGGATTCTTCCTCCAAAACAGGCTCTTCCGATTCTTTCGGCTCCGCATGCGCTTCCGGTTTTTCTTCCGTATCCGCGTCTTCGGTTGTTTCCGTTTCCTGTTCCGATACCTCCGGCATTTCCGAGCCGAGATCAACGGTTTTGAGTTCCGGCATCTGCGCCAGCAGTTCTGCTGTTGCCTCCACGTCTTCGTGCTTCAGGCCGCTGAGATCCAGCTCCGTCTCATCGGCGAGGTGGACACTCCCGTCCGGAAACGCCAGTTCCGGGACTGGGGTCGGGGTCGGTTCCGGGGTCGGCGCGGTTTCTTCCTGTTTTTCCCCGAGCGCAGCGTCATCCGCGCTCTCCTGTACCCCGCATCCGCAGAGGAGGAGCAGCGTGATACAAAGCAGCAGGATAAATAACCGCTGCCTGTTTTCTGTTTTTCGTGTGTACGCAGGAAGCGCCGGCTCCTGCTCTTTTGCTCTCATTTCTCAACCTCCGCGTTCCCACGGGGCTTTGTAGAGTGGGTCATTATAGGCATATGGCGCATGGCTCGGCCAGTGGTCATAGTCAAACTGTTCCCTTAACAGGGTATAGCGCTCCGGAACGCTGCCATCAGGGTTTACGCGCCAGGCCTCTGTTGCGGCGCCTTCCGTCAGATACAGGATGTTCGTGTCCGGGTGGGTCTCCAGAATTTGCTCCATGGCGCCTTCCGGGAAGTAGTAGGCCGTAGCCCTTCCGATCCAGAGCCTTTTGAGCTTCGTCATATTCAGCAGGACTTCCCAGCCTACCGTCTTTCCCATGCCGCACATGTTCAGATGCTCCAGATTGGTCAGTTTTGCCAGCGGCCGGAGGTCCAGATCGATATGCGCATACGGGATGATTTCCAGGTACTCCAGCTTTGTGCAGTCGGCCAGCATGTCCAGCGTCTCCCATCCGCTCGCCGTGATGATCAGGACTTCCAGATCCGGCATATAGGAGATGAAGCTCCAGTCATGCAGCTCCAGATTATGTCCCAGATCCAGATACCGCAGCTTTGTGAGATATTTCAGGTCCTGCGTATATTCGTCCGTCATAAACTGGTAGAAGTTGGCGCACCACAGCGTCTCGATATCCGTCCTGACCGTAAAGTAGTCATGCGCAAACCAGATCCGCCACACCACATCCATCTCCGGATAGGCATCGCGGATTTCCGCCATGCTCTCGGACGAGACGCCGCAGGAATCCATGTCGAGGTATTTGCAGTGCTTCATCAGCGGCAGGATCTCTTTTACCGCTGCGCCTTCGTCCGTCATGGTGCTGTGGTTGAGATCCATCGCTTCGTCCTGTGTGGTAAACTCCCTTCCGTAAAAGCAGAAGCGGTAAAGAAGCTCGGTGTCCGGTGCCGCCTCCTGCAGAGAACGCAGATCTGCCCAGCTCAGGTCACGGGTGGCTTCCTCCGGCCGCTCCACACAGGCTGTCGCGGCGGTCAGTTCCGGCGGTGTGCCGGTCCAGGCGCCGTCGCTGCCGAGGTCCAGTGTCTCCAGCTTCGGCATCTGTTTCAGAAGATCCACGGTTTTCGCGACATCCGCATGCGTCAAAGTTCTCAGATCCAGGTTTGTCTCCTCCACCGGATGGACCGAACCGTCCGGGAATGTGAGCTCCTGAACCGGGGTCGGGGTCGGTTCCGGGGTCGGCTCTGTATCGGCCGCAGATGCATTGCTGTCCGCGCCGGCCGGATCTGCCGTGCTCTTCGAAAAGCCGCAGCCGCAGAGGAGCGCAGACGACAGGAGAAGAACACACAAAACAAACTTTTTCATGCCGGTTTCCTTCTCTTCTGAGAATTAGTTTTATTATTATATCATTTCTTCGGCACCGCTTCAACCATAAAGCTTGTTCTCGCAAATATTCACAATTCTTTATTATTCAAAGCTTTACAGATTTTCCGTTTCTGGTTTATAATGAATTTCGGTAATCTTTTTATTCTGCAGGAAAGGAGGAACACCTGATGAAAAAGAAGCTTTTAGCCATGTTTATCATGCTCGCAATGCTGGTCTGCCTGCTTCCCGCAACGGCGATTGCAGCACCCAAAACCGCTGTCCCGGCGCCGTCCGCCGAGGTTCCCGAGGAGGAACCCGCAGAAGCCGTACTCCCGGAGGATACCGAAGAAGCGGAAGAAGCTGATGCTGACGTCGAAGACGACGAGCCTGCCGCAGTGGAAGAGGATCCTGTCGTTCCGGAGCAGACCATCGGTGACATCGCGGCCGCAGCTGCGCTCGCGGCGCAGATTGAGCCCGACGGCCCCATTGACGGTGCGGAGAAAGAGCCGGAGTATGTCACCGTTCTTACCGAAGACATCTTTTATGCCTATGAGGGCATGATTGTCTTCAACAACGGCGGCACTGTCTACAACAACCTCGCTCTCGTCTACAACAACGGCGGCACCGTCTACAACAACGAGGGTACCGTTTACAATAACGGCGGCGTTGTCTATGCCAACGGCGGCAAGGTCTGCAACAACGGCGGCACCGTCTACAACAACAACGCCCTGGTTTACAGCTTTGACGGCGAAGTGGAGGAGCCCCGGATCTACGGTTACTATGAGTTCAAGTTCGCCGGCTTCTATGAGCCCTTCATGACCTTCGACGGTCTGGTCTCTGAACCAGGCGCCGAGAAGATGATTGTCAGCGAGGACAGCGTCTGCAGCATCGTTGCCAAGCCCGGCTTCGTGATCAAGGAGGCCGAGGCAGACTCCGGCGAAATCGTCTGGGACGAGGACGGCGGACTCACGCTCAGCGGCGTCACCTCGGACGTTACCCTGAGCCTGACCTTCCAGGCAGAAGCACCCGCTTTCAACATGGAAAGCGGAAGCTACGCTGAGGCAAAGACTGTTGAACTCAGCGGCCCGGCCGGATGCGAGCTCTGGTACACCACCGACGGCAGCGTGCCCGTTGCAGGCAGCGCCACGCTGTATGAAGAGCCCTTTACCGTTGATGCCGCATGCACGGTCAAAGCCATCTCCTTCACGGAAGGCGCGCTCGCCAGCGAGCCCGCCGTTCTGACTCTTTCATTCCCCAGCTTCACTGCACCGGAGTTTGATGAGGCCGAAGAGGGATATTTCCAGCCGAAGGCCAAAGCCATCACCGTCGAGAGTGACGCACAGGCGGTTATCACGTCGGTTGCGTTGGCAGGAGAGGCCCCTGACAGCTTCCGTCTCAGTACGGAGGTCGGCAGAACCATCGTCGCCGGGAGACCGGATACCACGACCTGGACCATCCGTCCCGCAGCCGAGCTGGAAGCGGGTGAATACAGCGCCCTGGTTGTTTTCACCCTCGACAGCGGAGAGACTGTCGAGGTGCCCGTCAGCTTCACCGTGACGGCGAAGCCCGATACCGACGCCTGACGAAAAGACGCCAGACATAAAAACTGCAGCAGACTCAGTGAAGAGTCTGCTGCAGTTTTCCTTTTGCCTGTGATCTCGATGCGGGAGTCCCGGGATCGCCGATGACAGCGCTGCCGTTCCTTTATCGCCGTTTAATCCCAGGCTTCCCAGCTCCCCCAGGGTGACCATGGTGCGTTGTACTTCGGGTCGTTTCCCGGCAGCGGAATGATATTCCAGTAATCGTTGTATTTCATCTGTTCACGGAGGAGGAGGTAGCGCTCCGGGAAGGGCCCCTGCTGTCCGTCGCCGCCTTTCCAGCTTCCGGTCGCCGCCGACTGCTCGTCGACGTTGATTTCAGTATTCGGCAGGGCTTCCCGAAGCTCTTCAATTGCACCGTCCGGGAACCCGTGTGCCGTCCAGCTGCCGATCCAGAGGCGCTTCAGCTTTGTCAGATTTTTCAGCACCTGCCAGTTTGTGGTTTCGCTGATGCCGCAGATATTCAGGTGTTCCAGATTGGTCAGGTTTTCAAGCGGAGAGAGATCCAGAACTCCGCAGTATTCGTGGTTGATCGGGCAGACTTCCAGATACTCCAGCTTGGTCAGATTGCGGAGCATTTCGATGTCCGTCCACCCGCCGACGGTGATGATGCAGATTTCCAGATCCGGCATATACGAGAGGAAGGACCAGTCATGCAGGTTCTGGTTATGGCCCATGTCCAGGCGCTTTACCTTTGTACAGTATTTCAGATCCTGCGTCAGCTCATCGACCATGCCTTCCGCGTTGTACGAGTTTATCATCAGCTCAATGTCAGTCCGGCAGCTGAAATTATACCCGAACCAGATACGCCAGACCACATCTATATCGGGATACGCATCCCGGATCTCCGCCATTTTTTCCGAGGGAACCCCGCAGGTATCCATGTCCAGATATGTACAGTGTTTCATCAGCGGCAGAATATTCTTCACCGCCGCGCCTTCGTCCGTCATGGTGCTGTGATTCAGATCCATCTTCTCATCCTGTGTGGTCAGGTAGCGGCCGTAGAAGACGAAGCGGTAAAGGATCTCCGCATCCGGCGCAGCTTCCTGCAGCTGCCGAAGGTCGGACCAGGTGAGGTCCCGGGTCGCGCTCTCCGGGCGCTCAACCGCGCTCGTTTTCTCGTCCAACGGCGCACGCTGATCTTCCGCCTCTGTCCATGCTCCGTCGCTGCCGAGCTCAATTGTCTCCAGCGCCGGCATCTGCTTCAGCAGCTCCGCCGTTTTCGCGACGTCCGCATGCGTCAGGCCGCTCAGGTCCAGACTCGTCTCGTCCGCCATATGGATGGTGCCGTCGGGAAACGCCAGCTCGGGCACAGGGGTCGGGGTCGGTTCCGGCTCCGGAGTTTCTTCGGGCGTCACAGCAGCGTTTTCCGGCGCAGCGCTTTCAGCAGCGGCGGGATCCGCCGTATTCTGAGAAAAGCCGCAGCCGCAGAGGAGCGTGAGTGTCAGCAAACATATTATCAGAACGTTT
>JAEEGL010019382.1_pt1 | contig 10433 bp, 9 predicted proteins | sample 9134231 | NCBI WGS metagenome assembly JAEEGL01 (sample SAMN16246548, study PRJNA631951) | gut metagenome | biome: gut microbiome; feature: rumen; material: fiber-attached | host: Bos | place: Iran: Karaj | collected 2018-10 | reverse complement strand
TATGCCAACCTGCTTCCAATGACAATTGGCATAAAATAAAGAATTAAAAATCAATAAAAAATTAGTCGATTTTAACTTTAGTTACCTAGAAGGGCGACCTTTTGGGGCTATACGTCAAAATTGGCTGTTTACTATAAGCTTGCTTACTTTTACCAAGCTCATCCGATGATACATGATAATACAATATTAATATGAAAACAGCGTTAATTACTGGTATTACAGGTCAAGATGGAAGTTTCTTGGCCGAGTTCTTATTAGAGAAAGGTTATGACGTGCACGGCACGATAAGACGTAGTTCCGTGGACTTCAGAGAGCGTATAGCACATTTGGAGGGCACGCCCCATTTCCATCTACATTATGCAGATTTGGGCGATTCAATGAGTGTGCTGGGCGTAATTGGTAAGGTGCGTCCTGATGAGATATATAATCTGGCTGCACAGAGCCATGTTCAGGTAAGCTTTGACTCACCTGAGTTCACGGCTGATGTTGATGCAGTGGGTGTGTTACGCATACTGGAGGCTGTTAGACAGTTGGGGATGACAGAGACTTGTCGTATTTATCAGGCTAGCACTTCTGAGTTGTATGGTAAGGTTGAGGAAGTACCCCAGAACGAGAATACGCCCTTCCATCCATATAGCCCCTATGCCGTGGCCAAGCAGTATGGTTTCTGGATAGTAAAGGAGTATCGTGAGGCATATAATATGTATTGTTGTTCTGGTATTCTATTCAACCATGAGTCTGAGCGTCGTGGCGAGACTTTCGTAACTCGTAAGATTACGCTTGCTGCGGCACGTATTTCGCAGGGTATGCAGGAATGTCTGTATCTTGGTAATATGGATTCCCTCCGTGACTGGGGTTATGCCAAGGACTATGTGGAATGTATGTGGCTCATTCTTCAGCAGGACAAGCCGGAGGATTTTGTGATTGCTACGGGTGTTCAACACTCGGTTCGTGAGTTTACCGAATTAGCATTCAAACATGCTGGCATTACTCTCAGATTTGAAGGTGAGGGAATCAACGAAGTTGGCATCGTGGTGTCCGGACCAAAAGGTCTGGTTGGAAAAACCGTTGTTCGCGTGAGCGAGGACTTCTATAGGCCAACTGATGTGGTGAACCTCTGGGGTGATCCGACAAAGGCTAAGGCAAAATTAAAGTGGAATCCCAACAAGACCAACTTCGAGGAGTTGGTGAAGTTGATGGTTGAAAGTGATATGGCAAAGGTAGCATCAGAAGATGCAGCACTGAAAGTTCGGACTAATCTGGCCGAGTACCTTGAAAAGGGCATTGTGAAATAAGAAAACATCTAAACACATGTAATATTCGAAAAGAATGTAAATTATGTTTGGATTTATCTTGTAGGTTTGTTTTTAGAAGTGATTCAAGACAACAACCTTTGTTTGCAACAAAGCAATTATAATGATTGTCATCTATAAATTTTATGTGTTTTTATGATTTATGAGTGTTTCGATGTCGAAAATACAATATATGCTGAGTAAGGAAATTAAAATATACGTGGCAGGCCACAACGGCCTTGTGGGTTCTGCCATTTGGAACAACCTGAAGAGTAGGGGATATAACAATCTTGTGGGCCGTAGTCACAAAGAACTTGATCTTACGGACCAGTATGCGGTGAAGAAGTTCTTTGATGAGGAGAAACCGGATGTTGTTGTTCTTGCCGCTGCCTTTGTCGGTGGTATTATGGCTAATATGCTGTACCGTGCTGATTTCATTATGATGAATATGAAGATTCAGTGCAATGTGATAAGCGAGGCATACGCGCATGGGGTAAAAAAGCTTTTGTTCTTGGGTTCAACCTGTATCTATCCCAAGAACACTCCTCAACCCATGACAGAGGATTATTTGTTGACAAGTCCGCTTGAATATACGAATGAGGAATACGCTATCGCCAAGATTGCTGGTCTGAAGATGTGCGAGAGCTACAACCTGCAATACGGCACCAACTACATTGCCGTCATGCCCACCAATCTTTATGGACCGAATGATAACTTCCATTTGGAAAACAGTCACGTCATGCCCGCCATGATGCGTAAAGTCTATCTGGCTAAGCTCATTCACGATGGTGCCTGGGACAAGATAGCCATTGACCTGAACAAACGTCCAGTTGAGGGTGTGACCGGCAACGCCTGTAAGGAGGATATTCTGGAGGCGCTGACCAAATACGGTATAGAGAATAATAAGGTGACCCTCTGGGGCACCGGCAAACCGCTGAGAGAGTTCCTTTGGTCTGAAGATATGGCTGATGCCTGTGTGCATGTGCTGCTGAACGTGAACTTCAGCGACATCATTGGGATTGAGAAATACAGCTCGGTGCACTATGGTGCTAGCACCGACGGTGCCGTCGACCGCAACCATAGCGCAGTACGTGGTGGTGCCATACCGAGCCTTGGCGAGATTCGTAACTGTCATATCAACGTAGGAACAGGTAAAGAACTCACTATCCGTGAACTGAGTGAACTGGTTGTGAAGGTAGTCGGTTTCGAAGGCAAAGTCGAATTCGATGTTTCCAAGCCAGATGGCACCATGCGCAAGCTCATAGATGTGAGCAAGCTACACTCTCTAGGCTGGACGCATAAGGTAGAAATTGACGAAGGCGTTCAGAAATTGTTTGATTGGTATAGGCAGAGTCTATCAACATAAAATTGGACTTTACAAATGCTTCTATTGTTACTTATAAGAAGCATATTAATGGACGATGCGAAGATGTATGAAAGCAAGAAGAATAGATTATGTATACATAAGAGTATTTGCTACCATTTTGGTTGTTATTGGCCATTGTTGGTTCGTAGATTCTCAGTACGGATTTGATGAGAATCGCTTGCCAGGAATGAATACTCCGTATTATTTAGACTTGCTCTGTCGATTTATATATTCTTTTCATATGCCTTTATTCTTCGCGCTTTCTGGTGCATTGATGGCGCTGGGGGGGGCAAAAAATGTAACTCTACCCTTCTTGCAATTTGTGAGAAAGAAAGGATATAGGCTGCTTATCCCTTTCATTGTAGTGACAACATTTTATTGTATACCAATTCGATATTTAGTAGGCGTATACAAATTTCAAACACCATTGTTGCGTGTAATTTCGGAACAGTATATAACATTGATTGAAACACATCTTTGGTTTTTGCCATGTTTATTCTTTTGTATGTTATTTATGTTCCTCATACAAAGTTTAAAGAAAAAAAATAATTATATATTTTTGTTGATAATTGCTTTAATTCTGCATTTATTCTTTACTGTATTCGATCCTTTCCCTGCCTTGAACTGGTTTATGTTTCGGCGGAGTTTTAAATATTTATTTCCATTTGTTTTGGGCTATATTGTCTCTGAATATGGAATAATAGATTTAATCAGAGGGAAGAGAATGCGAAAATATTCGCTATTCGTAATCTTTATATTATTTGAATTACATTATTTATTTGGAACCCCCATCTCTGAAACAATTTATCTGGAGGTGATAGCATTCCTTTCGGTATTGTCCTTTTTTGTGTTGGCAAAAGATTTGATAACTGTTAAAATATCTTTGTGCGTAAGCCAAGTTATAAATTATCTAGATAAACATTCCTTTGAGATATTTCTATACCACGCCCCGATTAATTTTATAATTTTAAGAGTATGTGAATTAAATGGAGGATGGGATTATCCAAATTGGACTTTCTTTTGGCTACGCTTTGTACTTACCTTTTTAGGGGCATTACTGATTAGCTGTATTGTTCGTGTAAATTTTGGTCAGCGGTAATTCTTATGAATATAAATAGGATATATAAGTCTGAAAATTACCGATCACAACTTATTAAAAAGAATGTAATAGGTGGTTTGGGCGTGAGGGGAAGCAGTATACTAACCTCCCTGATATTAGTCCCATTGACGATTAATTATATCGGTAGTGAGTTGTATGGCATATGGCTAACCCTATCGTCGATAATTCATTGGATAAGTTTTTTTGATATTGGCTTTGGTAATGGTCTGAGAAATAAACTTGCTGAGGCTATCGCCTTAGCCGATTATCAGAAAGGAAGAATTTATGTTAGTACAACTTATGCTGTTTTAATAATTATTTTTGTATCAATAGGAGTTGTATCCTATTTGGGAGTTGAATACGTAAATTGGTCATCTATCCTAAACGTACCAGAACAATATAATCCTCTTTTAATTAAGGTATCGCAAATCCTTTTGGTTTCATTTTGTTTTCAGATGATATTGAAGCTGGTTCAGAATGTTAGTCAGGCCTATCAGTTAAATGCTTTGGCAAGTTTATTTGATGCTTTGGGAAATGCTTTTTCTTTACTCTTTATTTATATACTGACATTGACAATGGCTCCAAGTCTACCTTTAATTGCAATAGTGTTTGGCTTTTCACCATTGCTTGTGCTATTTGGATCGTCAATATTATTATTTATGGGCAAGTTTAGAAAGGTGTCCCCCAATGTGAAATACGTGAATTTCTGTTATGCCAAGGATATATTCAAATTAGGTTGCAGTTTTTTTTTACTTCAAATGGCTGCAATAGTTTTGTATCAAATGGTCAATATCCTTATTTCTAGAATGTGTGGTCCAGAACAGGTAACGAACTACAATGTTTCATATAAATACCTAAGTATTCTTCTAATGGCAATCACAATCGTCGTAAGTCCATTGTGGTCTGCATTTACTGAGGCTTTCGTGAAACAAGACTATAAATGGATGTTATCAATATATAATAAATTGATAAAATTGTTTGTAATTTCTATTTTGTGTTCAATTTTTATGGTAGCTTTGTCCCCTATCGTATATAATTATTGGATAGGTGAAGAAGTTTCGATATCATATACAACTTCAGTTCTTGTTGGAATTTATGTATTGATAATGATTTGGGGGACTCTCCATTCATATTTGTTAAATGGTTTAGGGAAAATTAGACTACAACTCTATATTGGTGTTTTATCTATGATTTTATTTTTACCACTGGCTTTTTTCCTTGGTAGTGTATGGGAATTGAATGGAATTCTTTTATCTATGGTTTTGATAAACATACCAGGTTGTTGGATAAATGCTTTTCAGATGAAATTATTGTTGTCTAATCGTGCAAATGGGATTTGGAATAAATAAAGTGTTGTGATTTGTATTTTTTTTGTTTGTAAAATTTTATGTGCAATGAGACGTTTTACTATAATTTAGAGGGGAACCACAAAATAGAAATAATTTCTGGGGCTCTAATAGTAAATATAGATAGGTGATGGAGTTATAATTGGTGTTGGTGCTGTGGTGAATAAAGACGTTCCGGCATGGACAGTATTTGCTGGGAATCCTGCTAAAATAGTAATATACCTACAATTGAAGGATGATAAAGAATTTGATTAAAAATTTGATAAAAAAAGTCAGAGACCATAAATATACTCTTTTGCTGAGAAGGTACGCGGTTATAGGTGATTCCATTAATAACGGAATTTATATGCGTCTTGACAATCCTTCAGAAAAAACTTATTTGACTATAGGTGATAATTGTATTATAGGTGGCAAATTCATTTATGAGTCAAATAAAGGAGAGATCGTGATTGGTGACCATACATACATAGGAGGTGGAACTTTTATTAGTCGTTCGAGAATTGAAATTGGAGATAACGTTACTATAGCTTGGGGGGGTACATTTTATGATCATGATTCTCATTCACTCGATTTTTTGAAGCGTCGTAAGGATATTGATGATGAATTGGAAGATATACGGCATGGACGATATTTTATTGCAAACAAAGATTGGAGTGATGTGAAAAGCAAACCCATTAAGATTTGCAATGATGCTTGGATAGGAATGAATGTCATTATTTTGAAAGGAGTAACCGTAGGTGAAGGCGCTATAGTTGGTGCTGGTAGTGTTGTAACAAGAGATGTTCCTGCTTGGACAGTGGTTGCAGGGAATCCTGCAAGAGTAGTTAAAACATTAAGAACATGAATATATTAATTGTTGGCTCCAAAGGTTTTATTGGAAGCCATTGTGTGGATTATTTCTCACAAGAACATGAGGTTTGGGGATGTGACGTGGTGCTGGATTATAATACACCAAATTACATTTCTATAGATGCTGTGGATAGTGATTTTCTCGGGATTTTCGAGCTGCGACAGTATGATGTATGTATCAACTGTTCTGGTGCTGCTAATGTGCCATTTTCATTGGAAAAACCATTTAATGACTTTAAGTTGAATACATTAAATGTGTTTAAGTTGCTCGAGGCTATCAGAAAATATGCGCCACAATGTAAGTTTATTACAATGTCGAGTGCGGCTGTATATGGAAACCCTGAATCACTTCCGATTGTGGAAAACCAAAAGCGAATGCCTGTTTCTCCTTATGGCTATCATAAAGTAATGGCAGAGATGATTTGTGAGGAATACAGCAAGCATTGGAATATTCAAACTTGTTGCCTACGTATATTCTCAGCATATGGTCCTCGTCTGAAAAAGCAATTGTTTTGGGATTTGTATCATAAGATATTGGAACAGGACGAACCAACACTTTGGGGTACAGGACGAGAAAGTCGCGATTTTATCTATATCAGTGATATTGTCAAGATAATAGATCTCGCTATAGACCATTCATCATTTGATGGCCAAGTTGTTAATGTGGCTAATGGCAAACAGATTACTATTGCTGAGGTGGCAGAAACAGTAAAGAAAGTTTCTGGAACAACGAAAATTGTTCGTTTTAATGGTGCTGAGAGGAAGGGAGATCCGATTAATTGGGTGTCAGATGTTTCTATTATTAAAAGTTGGGGGTATAAACCTAGTGTTGAATTAGAAGAAGGGGTATACCTTTTCTTTTCTTGGATAAGTAACTTGTAAACACGTAGAAATTATGGATAGAATAAGAATCGGATTGTATTTTAATTGGTCAGAATCATGGATTGGTGGACTATTCTATGGTTTAAACCTACTGAAAGCACTAAATGAACTAAAAGATTCTGAGAAACCGGTAATTGATGTCTATTGTGAGGATGTTGAAATATTCAACAAAATTAAAGAAGAAACAAAATATCCATATTTTGAGTTTTATGTTGTTCATGAAAAATCAATACTGAAGAGAATATATAGGAATTTAGTTGGTCTCTTTTGGGGCATAAAGAAAAAGGCAACTTTAGACAGATTTCGAATAAAGTCAGAAGATATAATGCTTTTCCCTTATGGTTATGGCAAAAATGCTAAAAAATTAGTTTATTGGAAACCCGATTTTCAAGAAAAACATTTGCCAGAATACTTTACTGCGCGAGAACTCAAAATAAGGGATTTGACTATTCGTTCAATTGCAGAAAGGGGAATTCCAATTGTTTTTAGTAGTTATGACAGTGAAAACGATTATAAGAAATTTTACCCCGAATATTCAAACAAAACATTTGTTATTCATTTCGCAGTAGAACATGCAGATATTACAGGCGTTATGATTAATGATTTAAAGAAGAAATTCGGTATAAAAGGAGATTATTTATTGTGTGCTAATCAATTTTGGAAGCATAAAAATCATCTTTTCCTATTTAAATCATATTTAAATGCAGTACATAAAGGTTTTAAATTACAATTAGTATGCACGGGTAGGATTGCTGACAGCAGAAATCCAGATTATATTGATAGTATAATGTCTTTTCTTAGAGACAATGATTTAAATAAGAACATAATATTGACAGGATTGATAGAGACAAATGAGTTACGTTGCCTAATGAAAAATTCTTATGCTATTGTTCAACCATCTCTTTTTGAAGGATGGAATACAACGGTGGAGGATTGTAAAGTCCAAAATAAATTTATTTTTCTTTCAAATATACCAGTTCATAGAGAACAAATGAATAAGAATGTCTGTTTTTTTGATCCCTACGATGAAAATGATCTAGTGAATAAACTGTTGACAGTAAAACCATCTGTAGATCTCTATGACTACAAATCTAAACTTCGTGAGTTTGGGGAGGATTTCCTAAAAGTTATACAATACATGAGTAAGAAGGAATAGTTATACAAAATAACTACAAAATGAGAACAATAGTTAACTTAGTTATTCCGCATGTAAAAATAAAGAATCTTACCAAGTTTGATTTCATTATAATTGGTATACTTCTTTATACCTTAACAAATTCCATTTTGTTTTTTTACTTACCTCAGTATGCTTGGTGGATTTTAGACTTGGGTGCCGTAAGCCTTTTTTGCTATGGGCTAATAGACAAACATCATTTAGTGCTTGTTGAACCAGATATTGCATTTTGTGCAATATTGATGTTGATGTATTCATCTTTTCTGTTATTTACAGGAGTTGTTAATTGGGAATTAAATCTACCTCATTTAATAACTCAATCGACATATTTTCTTCCTTATTTACTACCTATGTTGGTCCTGTTTGGTTTGAAACAGAGAGATTTGACAAGTTTGTATCGCTATTTATATTTAGGATGTTTCATAGCTTTAATTTTTTTATTGTCTAAATCATACGATTTTGTATTCAACACATCAGAGGTGTTTGGTAAGATGCATGAGGATAGTGAAGAAGCGATATGGGGAGGCTTGTTTTTTTATCTATCAATGGTCATTGCTGGATGTCCATTCTACATGGCTATATCTGTCTTTTATATGTCAGGTTTAACATTAAATAAGTACCACAAATTCGTTTTGGTATTAACGATGGTGTTAAGTATAATTTTCACCTTGTCATTTGGTAGAAGAATGGCCGCGGCTTCCGGAATTGTGTTTCTTATATCGCCTTTTATTGTAAATATGTTAATTGGCTCAAGAAAACTATATTATTTATTTTTGTTTTTTTTGCTATGTCTTATAGGGTATCTGTTTTTTCAGGAAATTATAGATTTGTTTCCCATCTTACAAAAGCGCTTAAATGATAACACAAGAGGTGGTCTGTTTGATGATCTTATTTACGACTTTAATATTGTTGATTGGGTCTTCGGAAGAGGATTAGATGCAACATATCAATCTCCAAGTGGTTTGGGCGGTGATAGTACGAGATCTTTAGTAGAGGCGGGTGTTTTGGATATCATTCTACATGCAGGGATAATCTATTTGTTTTTTTTCTTATATATGGTGGTTAGAGCTGCATATTTAGGCATTATAAAAGGAAAAAATACCTTTGTCAGATCAGCAGGCTTATATTTGTTGTTCTATTTGGCAATGATGTTTTCACAAAATAGGCCATCGTTTTCTTTGGATTTTATGATGGTATATTTATCTATATATATGTGTGGCTGTAAAGAATGGCGGAAATGTATTATAAATATTGAGTAAAAGGTTTAATCATATAAAGACGAATGTGTAATAAATGAAAAAACAAATTTTGGTTATAACGGCAACACTTGGTATTCGCGAAACTTTAGACAAAACCATAGAATCGGTAAGGAAAGTGGGGGGGGAGGACGTAAGGCATGTGTTAGTATGTCCGAGTAATAAGATTGGGATCCTTAAAAATAAATATAACAATATAGAGTGTATAGCAGAACCTGAAGGGAATAAAGGAATCTACGGTGCAATAAACTATGGTTTTAAACAATTTGAAAATCAATATCCTTATATCACTTATATCAATGACGATGATTATTGGATGCCAGCATATAGAAAAATCATTGATGCAGTGTTAAAAGATAGCACCATAGATTTTGTATATGGCCGGGTTCTCTATATTGATGAAATGGGTAATATTGTTGGGAAACAGGCATGTTCAAGTAATTTTAGGGACTTCATTCCATTGCTTCAATATAATATAATACTTATGACACAACAGGCATCGCTTATTCGTAGCAATCTTTTTTTTGAATGTGGAGGTTATGACGAAAGATACAAGATTGTTGCAGATACAAAGTTATGGGCTTTATTATCTCGCCTTCCCATAAAGTATAAATATGTGAATGACTATTGTGCAACCTATATGATCCAAGATGGTCAAATTTCTGCAGATGAAGAACTGAAAGCAAAAGAACATGATAGGCTGAGAGATGATTTGATTATGGCTGGCAGGAAGGATGTATGGGCTTTGTTCAAATTTCGATTGTTGAATATTTTTGTGTATTTAGAACGTTTTATGAAAGCAAAACAATTTGGTAATCCTTTTGAAAACCGAGGAGGAACTATCTAATAGTTACATATCTCATTGAATGAACGGACGCAGGAAAACCAGAAACTGTGGGCCTTTCGTATAGCATATTATTTTGAAATCTTATACATTTTTATTTGTCCCTATATTGTCTCCCACATAAAAAAGGTAGCAGCGCTTCAAATGGAGAAACTCCTATATGTGTTTGTATTGGTATATTGGATTGTAAGCAGCCAATTTTGACGTATTGCAAGAATAAGTAAAATGATATACCTTTGCACTGACATTTTAAATATTCAATTATGTTCAGTAGCAAAGATTTTGAAAAATGCTGGTTTTTGTACCAGAGTGAGGGTCTACCTTA
>JAEEGL017277494.1_pt1 | contig 10434 bp, 4 predicted proteins | sample 9134231 | NCBI WGS metagenome assembly JAEEGL01 (sample SAMN16246548, study PRJNA631951) | gut metagenome | biome: gut microbiome; feature: rumen; material: fiber-attached | host: Bos | place: Iran: Karaj | collected 2018-10 | reverse complement strand
TACTCTCCGCTACGGCCAGTGGGCGGAGCAGAAGAAACTCATCTGTTTCGACCTCGACGCCACCCTCACCGACCACCGCTGTCCGCTCGAGAGCGCAGCCCGTCAGTTGCTTGACACCCTGCGCAAAAAGTATGATCTGGTGATGGTGTGCGCCGGCAACTGCCCGCGCGTGTATAAGCAGATGGGAGAGTATCCTATCAATATCCTTGGCAATTATGGCATGCAGGAAAGCACGGTGGAAAACGGCGAACTGAAGATAGTCCGCGAAGACGTGTTCCCGGCCGATACTGCGTTCTTCCTCAAGCAGAACGGCTACCTGCGTGAAAAGTATGGATATACAAAGTTTTACGGCGACCCCGTGGAGTTCCACAAGTCCGGAATGGTCACCCTTGCTCTGCTTGGCACGGAGGCGCCGCTGGATCTCAAGCACAAATTCGATCCCGACAGGGCGAAGCGCCGCGTGATGTATCCGGAGGTCTGCGAAATCTTCAAGGACTACTGCGTGTTTATAGGCGGCTCCTCATCCTTTGACTTCTCCGCCAAACAGTACAACAAGTACGCCGCTTCCATGCGCTATGCTTCCGAACACGGATACTCTGAAGACCAGGTCCTTTTCGTGGGCGATGACTTCGGTGACGGCGGCGGAGATTCCCACGTGAGAATCAACGGGATGGACTACATCTGGATCAAAGACTACACCAAGACACCTGAAATATTGAGTTTCCTGTATTAAATTATGCTTAAAAGACTTCTTGTCCTGTTGCCGTTCCTGCTCCTTGCAGCCTGTGATCCGGTCAAGCCGGACCCGGGACCCGGGCCCGATCCCGGCCCGGGCCCTGATCCCGGTCCCGGTCCTGTAGTGCCGGAGCCCGAGGGCCTTCCCTCCGTCAGCACATTCAAGCTTGGGGAGAGTTTCATCGTGCCATTCGACAGGCCGTTGCGTATGCCCTACAAAGGCTTCAGCAAGGGCGACAAGATAACTCTCAGCCTCCGCCGCGACCCTTCCGTGCGCTTCGAACTGGAGTGTACAGACGCTTCGGACTCGCAGGGCGCCACTTTCACGGTCCCTGTCCACTTCATCGGCGGAATGTGCGAGTTAAGCTGTCCGCGTTTCACCGGCGGTATGACCTTCGTGGATGTCGTGGACAGCACAGTCGTGGATAAGGTCCCCGGAAAGACCAGCTATGGACGCGTCGTCGACTGGGACGGCAAGCCCGTGCCCGGCGTGGCCGTTTCAGACGGCGTGCTCGTGACCACGACAGACTCTAAGGGCTGCTATTACCTGGCTTCCCAGCGCAAGTACGGATTCGTGTTCATATCGGTGCCCGGCGGCTACAGAGTGGCCGTGAACCGCACCATCCCGCAGTTCTTCCGCCGTTTCACGACGGCATACACGCAGTACGAAATCAACAATTTCATACTCGAGCCGGAAAACAACAGGACCCACCGCGTGGTGGCGTTCACCGACACCCACCTTGCCAACCGCACGGATGACGTGAGCCAGTTCGAGACCGTCTTCAAGCCGGATCTCAGGGCTCAGGCGGACAAGGCGCGTTCCGAAGGAGTGCCCTTCTACGGCCTCACCCTCGGCGACCTGGCCTGGGACCAGTTCTGGTACGACAACCAGTATTCCCTGGAAAACTACCGCAAAACCCTCTCCGACCTGGATATCCCCATCTACAACGCCCCCGGCAACCACGACAACGACCCCTATGTGGCCAACGACTTCGGTGCCGAGGCGGCATTCCGCAAGTGGATTGGTCCCACTTATTATTCATTCAACATCGGCGATGTCCATTATATCCTGATGGACAACACCGTATTCAGCAACAAGGGCGGAGCGCAGGGCGTCATAGGCGACGTGCAGGACTACACCGAGGGCTTCACTTCTGACGAGATGAAGTGGCTGCGGGCCGACCTGGCCCTGGTCCCCAAGGGATCTACGGTGTTTTTCGGCACGCATATACAGTATTCCGGCAGGCCCTCCCTCAAGTCGAACGGGGAGTTCAGCTACGCTTATTCAATGCCTGCGCAGTTCCGTACCGAACTTGTGGAACTGCTTGCTCCCTTCAACGTACACTACCTTTCCGGCCACACCCACGTTTCCTACACCAACGTTTTCACCGACCATCTGATGGAACACAACGTGGCTGCAGTGTGCGGCACCTGGTGGTGGACCGGCTACTACACCAAGGGCAGGTGCAACATCTGCCGGGACGGCACGCCGCAGGGCTCCAAGGTCTTCGACATCGACGGCAGTTCGGTCAAGTGGCGCTGGAGGCCCATGGGCCATGACGAGAACTATCAGTTCCGTGTCTATGACCTCAACAACTGCCTGATCTCCAAGTCGCTCTACTGCAAGAACGGCACGAAGATATCCAACGATTTCTTTTCCGAGAACGTCCACGGCTACGATGTCCAGCGCAGCGACAACAAGCTGCTGGTCAACGTGTTCGATTTTGATGACGCCTGGACCGTGTCGGCTTCCGAAGGCGGCAGGCCTCTGGGTGTCAGGCGAGTGGAAACCTACGACCCCCTGCACATCGTGCACTTCAACACGAGCCGTATGAACACCAATTCCACGTCTTTGAGCTTCCCTACGGTGCTGAATTCGCATATGTTCGAAATCAGCGCACTGTCGGCTACTGCTCCTGTGACCATCACGGTCACCGACCGCTTCGGAAGGCAGTACGTCGAGACCGTCAACAGGCCCAGGAATCTCTACGACATGACAACATCCAACAAATATTAATAATCCATGAAACGACTAACCATCCTATTCTTTGCCGTCTGCGGGGTTCTTTCCCTGCATTCCTGCAAGCAGGTGCCGGAGTACTACACTACCCGTGTGCCTATTTTCAGGGTGCTCTCTCCCGAGGGCTCTGCGGAAGGCATTGTCAACATCGACGGTAAAGCCCAGTCGGTTGATTTCACGGTCCTTTCCACTGAAGAGTGGCGGGCGGAAGTCAGCGGCACCGATGCTTTCTCCCTCCCCGTGAAGACGGGCGGCGTTGGCAAGACTGCCGTGCCGCTTGTGGCTGCCAGCAATGAAAGCGGCGCGGTCCGTACCGGCAAGGTCTCTTTCTATGTCGGCAATGAACTGAAAAACGAATTCACCGTATCACAGCAGGAGCAGCTCCCGTATCTCGACGCCCTCCCGAACGACATCGCTCTGAGCGCCGACGGCGAGGTGTTCACGATTACCGTTGACACCAACCAGTCCTCGTGGTCTTACGACCTGGACGATGCGAAGTCCTGGATCACCGAGACGGGACGCACCGAGACCACGGTCAGCTTCGAAGTGGGGGAGAACACCACCGGCAGCCGCCGTGTGGCTGAAATCCGCTTCTATGCCGTTGAGGCTCCCGAGATCCTGAGCTACGTGTCCGTGAGCCAGGCTATCCCCGCCACGCCTCCGACCGACTGCATACTCGACGTGGTGTTCAACGACGACCGCAGCGCAGTGGACAAGTCGGCCCTGGGCATGACCGTGGACAACAGCCGCCTCGACACTGACGTGTCCGTGGCCTACAGCGAGAAGTTCGGCCGCAACGTGGCGAAATTCACCAACGAAAAGATAGCCCGCAGCGGACTCTCGACAGGCTACTATCTGATACCCTACAAGACCACGGATCCTTTCGCGGCAAAGATTGCGGACGGCTTCTCCTACGAGCTCGTGTTCTGCTGCTACTACGATGCAACGGCCACGCAGGTGAAACCGTTCTCCTCCACGCAGGCCGGCGGCACGGGAATGTGCTTCCGCGCCAAGACGGGAGAAATCAACTTCGAATGCCATGTGGGCGGCGGCTGGAAGGAACTCTACAGCGGGGTGCTGCCCGTCAGGAACCAGTACTACCATGTGGTAGGCACCTGGGATAAGGCCAACGGCATATGCAACCTCTACGTTGACGGCCAGCTCACGGCCACGGTCAATACCACGGGCGACTTCAAGTTCATGGACACCAATGTCGATGCACGCTGGTTCGGTATAGGCGCCGATCCTGGCGCAAACGACACCGGCGAGGCCTCATTCTATGGAGAGGTGGTCATTGCCCGTCTGTATGACAATCCCATGAGCGCCGAAGAGGCAAAGGCTCTTTATAAACTCGTAAAATGATGGCTATGAGAAACATAAAACACATTTTACTGGCCGCGGCCCTTGCTGTTGCAGGACTGTTGGCATCGGTGGGCGCCTCCGCGCAGCAGAAGACCGTTACCGGCCGTGTGGTCGATGACAAGGGAGTTGCGGTGATAAGCGCAGCTGTCATCAACACCGCCACCCGGGACGGCGTGATCACCGATTATGAGGGACGCTTCTCAATCAAGGCCGCTCCCGGCCAGACCCTCCGGGTGGAACTTATGGGCTACCAGACCAAGGAAATCAAGGTCGGATCTGAAGACAGCATCACGGTGGTGCTCATCGAGGATGCCGAAATGCTTGAAGACGTGGTGGTGGTCGGTTATGCCGTACAGAAGAAAGTCAACGTGACAGGCGCCGTGTCGTCGATTTCCGGAGACGAGCTGAACGCCCGTCCCGTGACTTCCGCCATGCAGGCCCTTCAGGGCGCCGACCCTTCAATGAACATCACCATCAGTTCCGGTAGTCCCGTAGGCGGCAGTTCGATGAATATCCGTGGCGTGCCTTCGGTCAACGGCGGCTCCCCGCTGGTGCTCGTGGACGGCGTCCCGGGTGTGTCCCTGGACCATATCAACGCTGCCGACATCGAGTCGGTCTCCGTACTTAAGGACGCCTCTGCAAGCGCCATCTACGGCGCCAAGGCCTCCGCGGGCGTGGTGCTCGTGACCACGAAGAGCGGCTCCGCGGGCAAGACCAAGGTGTCTTATTCCAACAGTTTCGGCTGGATCAAGCCCACGACGAGCATCGATTACATCTCCACAGGATACGACTGGGCCAAGGCGGTGGACGAAGTGTACTACGCACGCTACGGCTACAGTGCCTTCCGCTACACCGAAGCCGACTGGGCCGAACTCGAGGCCCGCCGTTACGACAAGACCGAAGATCCGTCCCGTCCCTGGGTGGTCGTTGACGACAGCGGCCAGTACCACTATTACGGCAACTACGACTGGTACAATGCCCTGTTCAACAGCAACCGTTTCCAGCAGCAGCACGACCTTTCCGTCTCCGGCGGCACCAAGGCGGTACGCTATTATGTGAGCGGCAAGTACTACGACCAGGAAGGCCTCCTTAGCGGACCTGCGATTCCGGTCAAGGAACATTACGAGAACTACGCATTCAGGGCCAAGATCGATGCCCAGCTCTTCAAATGGGCCAAGTGGAGCACCAACGCATCCCTCCACAGCGTCCACCAGGTTTATCCTGGCACCACCAACGAGGCTTTGTCCATTTCCGCCCTCGACCAGGCTCTCGGCCCCATGTTCCCTCCGTCCAACCCGGACGGTTCCTATGTCATCTATCCCTACGACATCAGGGGCGTGGGAGTAGGCAAGGGACGCGGGGCTATCCTGACCAACCCGGACATGCGCCACGACATCGACAACCGCACGCTTACCCTCTCCAACAGTCTGGAAATCACCCCGTTCAAGGGCTTCTCCTTGAAGGGGACCTACAACATCACCAATTACTGGCGCCTCTATAAGGACCGCAACCAGGCGGCGACCTATTCCGACAAGATAGGAACCATAGTCACCAATACCGCCTACGCCAAGGACGAGTACCGTGAGCGCCTCTATGAGTATAACGTCCACAGCGTCGACCTGGTGGCGACCTACCGTGCCACCTGGGCTGACAAGCACCATTTCCAGGCGCTTGCCGGTATGAACTATGAGCACAGGCGTACCACCGACCTGACCGTGGACCAGTTCGGAGTGGGCAACATGTCCCTGAGCACCTTCAACTCGGTCACCGACGACACCTACTACACCATCACGCAGGACATCACCGCCTACAAGACCCTGGGTTTCTTCGGCCGCATCAACTACGACTACATGGAGAAATACCTGTTCGAGGCCTCCTTCCGTGCTGACGGTACATCCCGCTTCGCCGAGGGCCACCGCTGGGGTTATTTCCCTTCCGCATCCTTCGGCTGGCGTTTCACACGTGAGCCTTTCATGGCTCCTGCCAAGGGGTGGCTCACCGACGGCAAGCTCCGTTTCTCCTACGGTTCGCTCGGCAACCAGCAGGTTTCCAACTACAGTTACCTGGAGACCATTTCCACCGCTCAGCTGTCCTACCTGTTCGACAACAGCGGCAAGCCCAAGTACGCCTCTGTGACCGATCCCGTGTCCTCCAGTCTCACCTGGGAAACGGTAAGCACCTACAACTTCGGTGTGGACCTGAGTTTCCTCAACGGCAGGCTCAACTTCACTGGGGATTACTTCATCCGTGAGACTAAGGATATGCTCACCACGTCCCTGACCCTCCCCAGCACCTACGGAGCCTCGACACCGAAGGAAAACTGCGCAGACCTTCGCACCAACGGCTGGGAAATACAGCTCGGATGGAAGGACCAGTTCAAACTCGGCGGCAAGCCTTTCCAGTATGGAATCACCGGCACCCTCGGTGACTATAAGACGATAATCACAAAGTACAACAATCCCGAACGCATCTTCAGCAACTACTACGTCGGCAAAGAACTCGGGGAAATCTGGGGTTACCACATTCCGAAACTCTTCTCATCCGACGATGAGGCCGCTGCATACCAGGCAGCAGTCCATCAGGCCTCCAACATCTACCAGCGTATCTACAACATGTCCGGAGGCGGCGTGGGCTACCTCATGGCCGGCGATATGATGTTCGAAGACGTGGACGGCGACGGCTACATCAACAATGGCGCCGGCACCGTGGACGATCCCGGCGACATGCGCATTATCGGCAACTCGCTCCCGCATATGAACTACTCGATGCGCTTCGATTTCAACTGGAACAATTTCGACCTTTCGTTCTTCTTCCAGGGAGTCGGCCGGCGCGACTGGTATCCGAGTGCCAACCAGGACGATGTCTATGGAGCCACCCGTCTGTGGAACCTCTACAGCTACCCTGTGATGACCTTCATAGCCAAGGACTACAAGGATAATGTCTGGACCCCCGAGACGCCCGATGCCTACTTCCCGCGCCTGCGTCCTATCATTTCCTACAACGGCGGCCCCCTGGCAGTTGCCAACGACCGATACCTGCAGAAAGTCAACTACCTGCGGCTGAAGAACATCACCCTTGGCTACACAGTTCCCTTCAAGAAGTCCTTCATCTCTTCCTGCCGTTTCTACTTCTCGGGAGAGAACCTCTATTACTGGTCTCCTATGAAGAAAGTGACCAAGTATGTGGATCCCGAACTCGCAGTGGGCTCGGGCACCTATATCACGAGCAAGATGTCCGGCACCACCGGTACCGGTTACACCATGCCTCTCACCCTCACTTTCGGCCTCAATGTCAATTTCTAAAATGTCGGCAATATGAAAAAGCACATCATACTCTTTGCAGTTCTGTCTCTTGCCTTTTCGGCCTGCAACCTCACGCTGATGCCTGAAGACGAAGTGTCGCCCGACAAGTATTTCAAGACCGAATCGGACCTGCTTCTCTGGTGCAACCAGTTCTATTCCAACAATCTGGAAAGTGCCGGCCTCGGTTCCACCACCGATTTCTTCATGTCCAACGGCATATCCGCCTATGTGACAGGAGGCCGTAACCCCGCCACCCAGAGCTGGAGTTTCTCCTCCCTTCGCAAGATCAACTATATGCTGGAGCATCTGGACCAGTGCACCGACCGGGCCGTTGCCACGAAATACGAAGCGGTGGGACGTTTCTTCCGCGCCTACTTCTATTTCAAGATGGTGCGCGCCTATGGAGACGTGCCCTGGTTCGACAAGGTGCTCGGCTCAGCCGACCAGGATGTCTACAAGCCCCGCGACGACCGTGGTTTCGTGATGGACAAGGTGCTGGAAGATTTCGACTTCGCTATCTCCAACCTGCCTTCCAGCTGGGAAGCGGGCAACACCCGCGCCACACGCTGGGCCGCCCTTGGGTTTGCCAGCAGGGCGGCGCTCTACGAAGGGACCTTCCGCAAGTACCACGGTATGGCCGACGCCGACAAGTATCTGAAGAAGGCAGCCGATTACGGCCGCGAATTCACTACTTCCGCTCCTTTCTCCCTCTACACCTCCGGCGCGACGCCCTACCGCGACCTCTTCGTGGCCGACAACGCCATCACGCAGGAAGTCGTGCTGTGCCGCCACTACGACACTCAGTACGGTGTGTTCCATAGTATGGGCTACAGCGTCAACTTCAGCCGTGCGTCCCTGACCCGGCGCTTCATCAACCATTATCTCTGCGCCGACGGCACCCGTTTCACCGACAAGGAGGGCTGGCGCACTATGGGATATGTGCAGGAGATGAAGGGCCGTGACCCGCGCCTCGCCCAGACAGTGCTCTGCCCCGGTTATGTCCAGAAAGGGGCTTCTGCCGTGACGCCCTGCGAGTTCTACTCCTGGACGGGCTATGAGCCTATAAAGCACGTGCCTGCGGCCGCCAAGTGCATGTCTTCTTCGGACGATACGGACTGGATACTGCTGCGCGCCCCCGAAGTGTATCTGAATTTCGCCGAGGCGCTTGCCGAACTCGGCACGCTCACGCAGTCCGACCTGGACATCTCGGTGAACAAGATACGCGCCCGTGCCGGCATGCCTTCGCTTTCCCTTGATGCGGCTAATTCCAACCCCGACCCGTATCTTCTCGAGTGCTATCCCAACGTCACCCGCAGTGCCAACACCGGCGTGATCCTGGAAATCCGCCGCGAAAGGGCGGTGGAGCTTGCCCTTGAGGAGCCCGACCGTTCCTGGGATATGTTCCGCTGGGCTGAATGCAAGCAATGCCTGCAGCACTATGTGCCTTGGTACGGCGTGTATATCCCCGGCCTGGGCGACTACGACACCTCCGGAGACGGCACGCCAGACGTGAACTTCTACCAGGCGGCCGACGGCAGCATCAAGATCAAGGTCGGCACAAAGGTGCAGGACGTGGTGCTCTCCGAAGGCGACCACGGCTACATCGTGGCCTATTCCACCACCGACTACGGTGCCCTCTGGGATGACGCCCGCGACTACCTGTGGCCTATTCCTGCCACTCAGCGTGCCCTCTATCCCGACGTCCTCACCCAGAATCCCGGCTATGTGGACGGCGTTAACTAAAAGCATGAGATTATGAAAAGAACACTCACAATAATTGCAATTCTTTGCGCCGGGGTCTTTGCCTCCTGCAACAAGGCAGTTGCTCCTGCGTCCATCGTCCTCGACGAGACCACCAGGGAAGCGGATTTCGCAGGCGAGGAATTCACCATCGCCGTGCGCTCCAACCGTGACTGGAAAGCCACTGCAGACGCCGACTGGATCAGTCTTCGCCACACCGGGGAAGCGGCGCTGGATGCCCGCACCTACATACTTGTGACCGTGACTCCCAACTCCGACCAGGCCCGCACCGGCATCATCACCGTTTCGGCAGTGGACGGAAGCGCTTCCGCCGCTTTCACGGTGGCGCAGGGGGAGAACGCCCACGTGATCCGCACTCCTGAAAAGTTCGTCGCCTTCCTTGAGGCAGCAGCAAAATCGGAGGCGGCGGGCGACTTCAGGCTCGGCTCCGACCTGGACCTTTCCGGGGTGAGCCTCCCGAAAGTCGAGGTTATGATTTATCCTTTTGACGGACAGGGTTTTGCCATAAAGAACTGGACGAGTTCTGCGCCTTTGTTTGAAAGCATCTCCGCCAGCGGCGCAGTCCGTAACCTGGTCCTGGATGCTTCCTGCAAACTGACCATACCCGGCGGAGTCGAGAAATTCGGATTCATAGCCGGCTCGAGCGCGGGCACCATCGAGAACGTGGTCAACAACGCTCCCGTAGCCATCTCCGCCCTTTCCAAAGGCTGGAAGGGCGTCATCTGCGGCGAGAACATCGGAACCCTGTCAGGCTGCATCAACAAAGGAGCAGTCAGCTACAGCGGTCCCGCATCTGCCGACGGCTCAGTTTATGTGGGCGGAGTCGCCGGCCGCTCCACGGGCGAAGGCGCCGTTGCGAAAGACTGCTCCAATGAGGGCGCCGTCTCCGTCGTCATAAACGAAGCAGCTGCTCAGAGCGTCTATGTGGCAGGTGTCCAGGGCGCTGCCAACAGCGCTGCCAAGACGCTGAAATGCTCCAACAGCGGGGCAGTTTCGGTGCGCGTTCCTTCCATCTCCACCAATGGCCAGGCGGCCGGCATCGTGTGTTACAGCGGAGGCGAAATCACTGACTGCAGCAATTCCGGCGCCGTTTCTTTCTTCAGCGAAAGTGCAGACGGCAAGGCGGACGGCTCCGTAAAGGGTGTAGGTGTGGCCGGCATTGCCTGCTACTCCGGCTGGTCCGGCGGCAAGACTTCCGGCTGCAACAACAGCGGCGACGTTTACCTGAGGGCCGGATACACCCTTGCCCAGCAG
>JAEEGL015434754.1_pt1 | contig 10434 bp, 6 predicted proteins | sample 9134231 | NCBI WGS metagenome assembly JAEEGL01 (sample SAMN16246548, study PRJNA631951) | gut metagenome | biome: gut microbiome; feature: rumen; material: fiber-attached | host: Bos | place: Iran: Karaj | collected 2018-10 | reverse complement strand
GCGACGGCCGCTATGCCGTGAACGTCGCAGACGAATGGGGTTCGCCGCTTCTCTCCCTGGCAGGCTGCGCAGCGAATCCTTCCGCCTGCGCGGCGGCGACGTGGTCCGAATACGACAGGTTCGGCCGCGCGTCGGCGCTTCGTCCGCCGCTGGCCTGTGGCACTCCCGGCACAGGACCGGACTGCATCCCCGAAACGCGATTCGCCTACGACAAGTTCGGCCGCCAGATTCGGACGGAGGAGGCCGACGCGGGCGTCACGCGGTTCTGGCACGACCGCCTGGATCGCGTCGTCTTCAGCCAGAGCGCGGAACAGCGGGCCAGGGGAGTCGTGGCCTGCGTAATCTACGACGATTTCGGCGACGTTTCCGCGACCGGCTTCGCGCCCGCGGACGAAACGGTTCTCGCCTCGCTGGATTCGCTGGCGGCGATCAGGGCTCTTCCCCCGGGATTCCGGCCGACGACGCTTTTCTGGCGTGACCGCATTCCGTCCCGCGCTGAGCTGCGCGCCGCCAACGTCTCGATCGACGTCTATCCGTACGAATCCGCGGAAGAGGCCGCGTTCGTCGCCTCCCACGCCCAGTTCGGGCGCGGAAAGCTGGTTGCCTCCGTTTCCCTGGGCGATCCGAGCGCGGATTCCGCCTTGGGGCGCTCTTCCCAAACCGCCGTCGCCTCCGTCTACGACAAGTTCGGTCGTGAAGTCCGGCGCTACGTCACGCTGGGGGCCCTTACGGACTCGCACCGGAGGACGCTCCGTTCCGATTACGCATACGACAGAGCCGGGCGAATCCAGAAAAACGAATTGCGCGATGCCGTCAGCGGAGCAATCTACGCGGCCTATCGCTACGAATACGACTCCTTCGGACGCGTTTTCGCGGTTTTGGAACCTGCAGAGACCGGCGGCGAAAATCGGCGGATTGCGCTTTGGCGGTATCTTCCTGACGGCAAAATCGCTGAAGTCGAGCAACTCGACGTGAAAATGGAAAACAACTGGACGCTTCGCGGCGCGATGGCCGGGACAGAGACGCGAAACGGCGAGGATTCCGTGTTATTCCGTCAGGTACTTTCCTATGATTCCTGCCCGTCTGGAAAAGCGGGCTGTATGCCCCAATACGAAGGGAATATTGCCGTAAATTCCTTGTTCCAGGGCTTGGAAGACACCATTCCTGACGTTGCGCACGATTATGCTTACAGTTACGACATGCTGAATCGGTTGACGGCCTCTTCCGACACCGTTCCCGTGCATGGGTCGACTTTCTCCTACGACTTGCGCGGGCGTATCACCGGTCAGTCATCCGGTGGCAATGCGCCGATTTCCTATGCCTATCGCTCCAAGTCTGACCAGCTGGACCATCTTTCCGCTCCGCTTGTCTTCGCGGACGATTCAGGATATACACGCGATTTGACCGCGCAAAACGCGCTGAAACACGACTCCTCCGGGGCATTGGTCAGCGACGCCTCCCGAGAAAACGCTCTCTCCTACGACGATGCGGGACGGCTGGTCGCCGTCACGCGGATGACGTCGGAAGGGCTGGCGAAAACGCGCTATGTCTACGGCGCCGACGGCACGCGCCTTGCCAAGTTGACCATCGCACCGACCTTCCCGGCGGTCTATACGGTGGGCATCCACTCCGCCGATGACGATTTCGCGACGATGGATGACGCCTGCGCGGCATTGCGCTCCGTCGAGGATTCTCTTCCATCGGAAGACATAATTCTGCTACACATCGGAGAAACGGGACCTCCTGTTATCCATCCTGTCGGAAATTGTCTTATCTCTCGAACGGCAACAGAAAAGAAAATTCACTCTGCGGCACTGCAACAGGACGCAGATTATCGCACGCGGAAATTCGAAATCGCTTTTGTAACGCATTATCATCCCGAAGTGGAAATCCGCGAATCGGCTGATGAGACGACCATTATCCTCGAACATCCCGAAGGGTTGGGTCGGACTGTCGGCAAACGGGGCGATGAGCAAAGACCGGAGGCCCGGGAAATCTACATCCGCGATCATTTGGGCAACGTCCGCATGACAATCGCTGACTCGCTTGGGGAGCTATCGTTGATGCAAAGCACTGACTACACGCCTTTCGGCCGCCGGATTGACGTTTATTCGAAAGGCGTCGAGACGACACCTCAGTTCACCAGCAAGGAGATGGACGCGGAAACTGGTCTCTATCACTTCGGCGCAAGGCAGTACGACCCCGAGCTCGCGATGTGGGCGCAGGTCGATCCGAGACGGCAGCATCCATCGCCATATCTTTATGCAGGAAACAATCCGATTAATCGCATTGATTGGCTTGGGTTTAGGGATGTTTGGCTGGCCATCTATTATAGCGAATATGTGTATGACAACAGGATGTTCGATGGTTTGTCGGCAGAAGAGAAGGCGATAGCAATAGATGAGATGCATTGGCAGTCGAGCACCATGTATTTGCAAGCGATGTTGCAAAACAAGTACCGCAACGATGTCATACATGTTCGGGAATTTTTTGGAAGGTATAATGATGCAGATGCATTGGTTGAATGGCTGTCGCAGCCAGGGATCAAGGCTGTGGTAGCGCATGGTTTCCCGAATGAGGACTACATCTCTGATGTCTCCGGTGTGCTTTGGAGTAGAATTTTCGCAATTCCATTTTCGAAACTTCCGCAAGATAAAGGAATGATTTTTCTTGGTGTATGCTGGGGGACAGATAATATTGACGCTAATCCAGAATACAGCGACTACTTGATAGCTCCTAATGGCTATGGTATGGTTAAAGGTTTCAGCGAGGCGCTAGGGCATATAACAAAGAATCTGGATGATGAGCATCCATCTGATTGATAGGAAGAACCGATGAATAATGTTCTTTTCGGCATTACGAAGCGCCATCCCAAGCTGCTTATGGCGCTTCTTGTCCTCCTCTTTTTCTCTTTGCTTGCTTTAATCGTGTTCCCTTGCCAACATGCGGAGCTGCGCGAGGCGATTGATCGAAAAGATTACGACAAGGCACGTGAATATGTTCGAGGCGATGTCCAAGACATCTACTGCGGCAATATGCCCAATGATACGGCCCTGGCCATATGGGCAGATCGATGGCAAAAGGAACCCGAGCGGGCTCTCGAAGGTTGTCGCTCGCAATATTTGTTTTTTCATCCCGAAGCGGCATGCCAATTAGGAGATGCGCATGAAGATCTTTGCGGGGGCATGCTACAGGATTCGGCATCCCTTGCGAATCCTGAACGATTCGCCATCTTGGCGTCGGCGGCTCTTGTCAATCCGGTCTTGATGACTCGGATGAAAGACAAGGTTGCGGCTATTGGCGAGAATCGGCTGTTGGCGCTTTCCAAAGGAAACGGCCGGGTCTATGCGGTTGCCGATTCGACTTACGAAAGGATTGGCGCTTGGGTGCAGGCGTTGCGGATTCTGCAACGTGATTTCGGAATTTTTGGCAACGGAGAGGAGCCGTTTTATCCGGGAAGCAGAGACTGGATGACAACTTTGATGGAAAATCGTCGCAAGACGGAACGGCCGTTGAGTCTGGATGAGGCCGATTTGTTCTGTGCCTTGGATTCGGCGTGGGCGACATCGGCGATTGGCGAAACGGGCGGGTATTCCTGCAGACGCCGTTGCGGCGGATATTTTGCCAAGAAAGAATGTTATGACGTGCTGGTGGATTCAAGAGAGGCCATAACGCGCGTATACAAGACGATACGAATCGGCAGGCGAATTTGGACGGCACAAAACATGGGTTTTGGCTCCGTATCGGAAGATACGACGCTTTCGTCTGGGGAAAGATGGTGCATTCAGCGCCACTATGCGAAGCGGCGTTGCAATGGTGTGAACCGCGAACGGTCATATTACACATGGAATGTCGCACAGACGGTTTGCCCGGAAGGATGGCATATCCCGTCTCGCGCAGAGTGGAAAGTCATCGTTAATGCGGTAAACGGGAATGGGAATAAACTTGTGGCCAAAGGCGGTTGCGATACCTGCGAGAATGGCGCGTCCGAAGATGCATATGGCTTCGATGCGCGTTATACAGGGTATTATCCATTGCAAGCGCCATATGCCATGCAAATTGGCTACTCGGCTTGGTGGTGGACATCGGATAAAAATGGCGATGTGGCGTGGGCATATCGTCTCAAGGACGATGGAGAACTGAAGGAAGAACAAAAACAGTTGAATGTCGGGATGGCGGTCCGCTGCGTCAAGGATTAGATTCTCGCAAATCGAAGACAAAAAGCGAGAGGAAATGGCATTATAATGTAAATTGAATAAGGAGTTTTGCTGCATAATGTTCTACCGCTGAACAAGGCGAAAAAATGAGCGCAAATCCCGAAGAAACATTGAGTCGTTTTACGACTTTGGAGGACTTGTTCCACATGTTCGAATGGGGTGGCATCCCTCTCTATGATGCTTCGCGCTGGGACGATTTGGTTGACAAGAGTTTTCTTGAAAAAGCAATCGAGAAGAGATATGGCGTACTTGCCCCTTATGGCGTCCTGTGCTTTTTGGATTCCGTCCCAACGGATCGAGATGACAACAAGTCGAATGCTGCGAATGTGACATCAGCGCATTGGGCGATATATGGCGGGTATGGAAGGTTAGGCGACAGATCGGATGTTTTGCGCTTCGGTGTCAGAATCGATTTCAATAAGGCTTGGCTTGAAAAGCAAGCCGCATTAATGCGTGAAAAGGCCAATGTCGTTTGCGGTGAGGTAAAGTATGTTTCGTCGCTTAAGATGCTTTTAAACTCCAGGGCGTCTTTTAAACACATGGTGCTGAGTAAACGCTATGCGTATGAATGGGAGAAAGAATGGAGACTGCTGGCTATTGGTCAGGAGCAATTACCTGACGAAGTACTGCTAAATGGAGCGCAAGCGTTTATTAAGGTCGACAATTGGAAGAAGGCAATACAACGCATCGTGTTTTCGCCGTATATCAAACCGTGTAATTTGCCGGATAGAGTTCCTTCGATTGGTTGCGTTCGACTGTTCGTATGTCTATGTTTGGACAGCTATTGCACAAATAAAAGGAAAGAATCCGATGAATCAAACGAAGATTCTTGGCTCACAAAAATCGAAGATTTCATCATGAGCCGGAAGTGTCATCGTTCAGAGGTTTTGGATTCGAAGTTATTGCTCAAAAAAGCGGAGAAAGGATGCAAGGTGATGTGCCCGTTTGATTCGGGTGATGAACCATTATGCTGCTGGCATTTGTAGAAACAAAGCCTGGAGTGGCCTAACCATTAACCCCTGTTTTTTGCGGGCTTTTCGGCAAGAGGGTATATTGTCGTCTACTCCAAGGACCTCCGCCGGGATGGTGACGCCTTGTTGCTACCGATTTTCTTCGCCATGTTCCTCTAGCCGCGGGAGAGCGATTCGGGAATGAAAGACGAAACGGTTTATATGGGGCGTGATGCTTCTATCTGACGAGGCGGTAATGAAAACAATTCCTTTTGTTTTGTTCCTGTTGCTGCATTTATTCGATTTCGCTTGCGCTGACTGCTTCGTGGCAGATGCCTTGGAATGTTCCTCTCCTGAGCGTGCGTGTGATACTTTCTGCTACAGAGATGCAAAGGCATATTATGCAGATGAAATCGGAGAACACTATTTCGGTGGAATCAAACGGAAAGGCGATGTGTTCGTTGTTTGGTATGATAGTGCAGACTATGAAGGCGTGATAGATCCGCCCGACACGGAGACTTTCGTGCGGCACAACGACACTGTTGTCCCTGTGTTCTCGCACGGAGACGTTGACTGTCCTGTTGTTAATTTTATTCGCATTGATGCTTCTGATGAATCGATTCCCTTTTTCACGAAAGGAGGCGATGAAACGATTGGCCGATGCGAGACATTGAAAAAGAAACGGCGAAAATCAAGTCGCCTCAAAAGCGCCTGCGATAATGCAAAGGTTTGTTGCTTTAAGTCAAACGCCGATGATACATTGTGCATCCGGGATTCCTCGGCATTCTTCTATGCACGGATGTCGTTTTCGGTTGGCTATGGACACGGCAGGATTCGATACCGAGATGAATATTTGATGTTGTTGCAGGATGCTTCGTGCGGTTCTGCCGAGTGCCAGTCGGACACGTTGTTTTTTATGCGGTTGGGAGATACCCTTGTGCTGGATCATGAGGTTTATCCGTCGTTGAAACGATCGTTTAAGAGCCGGGAATGCCGATTCTATCTTCCCGTTGATTCTTTCCCGGCTTATTGGAGACAGCTGCTGGAGTGATGCGTCTTTTGGCAATTTTTTCTTGGTTTGCGGTGGCATTGGGGTATGCACAGTGCCTGGAGCGGATTTCGTATTTCTCAGAGAGTGACTTTCTGGATTGTAATCCCCCCGTTTTTAGGGGGCTCTTTCAGTAGAAACTGACATTCTGGCCAGCAGCTTCGCGGGTGGAATCCCGCCGATGGCGGAGTGCGGCCGTTCATGATTATAGCTCCACAGCCACTCCGTGGCAAGTTCCTGCGCCTCCTCGATGCTCCGGAAGTCGTTCATTTCCAGCCACTCGCGCCGAAATGTCCGGTTAAAGCGTTCGATGTAGGCGTTCTGCGTCGGACAGCCTGGCTGCGTGTACAGGATGTTGATGCCGTTTCCCCTGCACCAGTCCCGGAACTTGTGCGAGACGAACTCGGGGCCGTTGTCGCATCGGATGTTGGCCGGCTTGCCTTTTTCCCAGATGATTTCCTCCAGAAAGCGGATTACCCGGCCGGTGGGCCTTGACGGCGCCACCTTTTGCGCGACGGCGACCCGGTCGCAGTCGTCGATGACGTTGAGGACGCGGAATTTCCTGTTGTTCTGGAGCGTGTCGGTGACGAAGTCCATGGACCATGTGACATTCTCCCGTTCCGGGGCTTCCAGCGGCCGCTTCACGCGCGCGGGAAGGCGTTTGCGGAGCCGCGAGCGCTTGTTAAGCGAATCGCCTTGTGTACACCCAGTAAACGCAAAAGACGGCGGGCGAAGAGACGGGACGACGTTGTTGAGAAAGGGGCGATGCTAGGCGGCGAGCGAACGCACCGTCCTGCATTGCATACGCAGCGCATACGCTTTTTCGGAGGCACAGATTGTATACGCGGCGCGTATACAATTGGGGTGGACCCATTTGCGCAGCATCATGTTCCTCGACGACCCGGTCAAACGGCAGTTTTATCTCACGATGTGCGCGCACGAGCATTGGAGCGCGCGGCAATTGGACGTGAAAATCGACGGGATGCTTTACGAACGGACGGCGATTTCGAGGAAACCACGCGAAATCGTCGAAAAGGAGCTTGCCCGCGTTCAAGTCACGGACGAACTTTCGCCGGACCTCGTGTTTCGCAGCAGCTATTTCCTCAATCTGACCGGCTTGAAAGACGAATATTCCGAAAACGACCTGGAAAACGCGATTCTCGACCAGATCGAGACCGCGCTCGAGGAGTTCGGCACGGATTTCGCTTTTCTCGGCCGGCAGCGTCACATCACGGTAGACGCGACGGACTACAAAATGGACTTGCTCTTTTTCCATCGTTCCTTGAAACGACTGGTGGTCGTCGACCTGAAGCTCGGAAAATTCAGGCCGGAATACGAAGGCCAGATGAAGCTTTATCTGCGCTATTTGGACAAGAACGACCGCAAGGAAGGCGAAAACGCTCCAATCGGGCTCGTCTTGTGCTCCGAGGGGAATACGGAACACATCGAGTATCTGATGCTAGACGAAGAGGAAATCCGCGTGGCGCAGTATTTCACGCAGTTGCCCTCCAAAGCGTTGCTGAAACGCAAGCTCCAAAAGGCGGTACGGTTTGCGCAGGCGATGAAAGCGAGGCGCAAAACCTGAAAAAGGCCCGCGTTTCCGCGGGCCTTTTCCGATCGGGTTGAGAGGATTCGAACCTCCGACCACCTGAACCCCATTCAGGTACTCTACCAGACTGAGCTACAACCCGAGTAGCGCGCACAAAGGTAGACAAATCACGGGGAGTTTGCAATATGCGAAGGGGGGGATTGTCGCGTAAAATCGTCCGGAGAGAGGAGGCGTTCGGCCGCGTTCCCGAAATCGTCGGCCACGCGCACGCGGATTTCGCCGTTCGGCGAGAGGAGCCGGGCGCGCGGGAGGCGCAGCCGGCGGTCGGTCATGTTGTATTCGGAATAGACCCACTTGCCGTCCTGCCGGGCGCCGAAGTTGGCCGCGCCCCCGAAGCCCGCGCCGCCCCGCTCGTCCACGTGGATCGAGAGGGCCGGTTCGGGCCGTCCGTCGAGCCAGAGCGTGTCGACGCGGAGGGAGTCGAGGACCGGCGGGATCGTGTCGCGCCGCAGGGCGATGTCGCGCATCTCGTCCACGGTGGCGCAGAAGCGGCCTTCGCCGTCCTTGCCGCCCTGCGGCGCGAGCGCGGAGAAGGCGTTCCACTCGCGGGCGCTCTCGCTCCTCCAGAAGATTCCCCATCCCTTTTCGGGACGGTCCGCCGACCGCGCGTCGACGGGAAGCGCGGCGCAGATCCGGATCCGCTTGCCGCTCCGGAGCGCGAGCCCCTTGGGGTGGAGCTCGAGGTACTCGCCGGTGGAGTCGCGCCCGGGGACCGCGGCCGCGGTCCGCTCCCAGAGCCCCTTGGCCACGGGGATCTCGACCGTCCAGGTTCCGGACTCGAGCCGGAGGTCGCCGCCGGCGCGGCCGACGCGGCGCATCGCCGCCCCTTCGGGAAGGTTCGCCTCGCTCAGGGGGAGGGCCGGCCGGGAGGTGTCGCCGCCGTCCAGGACGAAGGGCTGCGCCAGGAAGGTGAAGACGGGGCCGGGCTGGTTCTCCGCCCAGCCGCCGGCGACGGCCGCGCGGACGGGTTCCTTCGCGCGGGTCAGGTGGATCGCCAGTTCGGTCGCGTGCCCGCTCATGTCGACCGCGCGGAGAACCGCTTCGCCGCGGTCCTTTCCCTTCTCCAGGCAGAGGTTCGGGTCGCCGGAACCCTTCGGCGACTCCTTGGGGTTTGCCGGCCAGGGGGTCAGGGCGTGCCAGTCGCCGGCCTCTTCGCCCTCGCGGGCCCAGAGGAGGTCCTGGAAGACGTGGCCCATCTTCCCGAAGGTCAGCCGCTCGTAGCGCTTGGAGTGGAGGAGCGTCCCCTTGCCTCCCTTGCACCGCAACGTGACTTCGGTGGCCGACATGGGGTTCTCGCGCGGGTCGCGGGAGTAGTCGACGATCTTGGCCGCGAGCGTCGCCCCCCTGGCGGGAATCGCGATTTCGACGCCGTCGGGCCCGGGGACGGCGACGGAGAGGGGAACGCCCTCCTTCAGCGCGGCCACGGCGAGAATTTGCGGGGCGATGGAGTCGGTGGCGATCAGGCCGATCTCCACGGGGGAGAGGGCGTGGCCGTCGGCGTCGCGGCGCTCGACGTGGAGGTGGGGGTTGCCGATGCCCGTCTTTCCGGCGAAGGCGACGACCTCGCCCTTCTTCGCGGGGATGCGCTCGTCGCCGGACCACTGCAGGTCGCACTTCGCCAGTTCGGCCTTCTCCATGGCGGCGAAGACCCGCTTCGAGACGGGCCCGGGGAAGCCGCAGAGGTGGGCGAAGAGGTAGCGCTCGCCCGAAACGCCCTCGAAGAGGAGGTTCTTGCCGTAGAAGAAGGGGCCCACGCGCACCTGGACGATCCAGCCGTCCTCGGGGGCCTTGACCGGCCAGCCCTGCTCCATCTCGGTGCCCAGGTCCACGCCCGCGTGGTAGCGGCTGCCGCGGTTTTCGGCGAACGAGCTGGTGGGGTAGCCGATCCGGTCGAAGGGCGACCAGGGCTCGGCGGCCGGGAGGAGCCCGGCGAAGGCGAAAAGGAGGGGAAGCGCGCGGCGCGTCATCGCGCGGGCTTGGTCGCCAGCACCACGATGTTCCCTTCGTCGCGGACGAGGATGACCGGGGCGGGGAAGAGTTCGCGGACCTGCTTCATGATCGGCAGGTCTTCGCGCGCCGCGAAGAGGAACCGGCCGCCCGGCTTGAGGACCTTGAGCGTCTGGCGGAGGAACTGGAGCGCCAGGCGGGGGGAGTGCGAGGCGTCGATGTCGCCCGGCATGTTGCAGAGCACCAGGTCGAGCGAGTCGGCCTTGGTGCCGTCCCAGCCGTTGGCCAGGCGGAAGCGGGCGCGGGAGAGGTCGACGCCGTTGCGCGAGAAGGTCTCCTTGGCCGAGACGAGCGCCATGCGCGACTCGTCGACCATGATGGCCGTGGCGTTGGGGTTCAGCGAGAGGGCCACCAGGCCGAGCGCGCCCGCGCCGCAGCCCAGGTCGCCCACGGCGATCGGGGCCTCGGCGTCCATCTGGCGGGGGAGCTGCTCGAGCAGCAGGCGGGCGCCGGTGTCGAGGTGGTCGGCCGAGAAGACGCCCGGGCCGGAGGCCACTTCGATCTCGACGTCGGCCACCACGCTCTTGTAGCAGCTGTAGCGGATGTCGAAGTTGGCGGTGCGGGTCTCGAGGTCGAGCTCGATCTCGAAGAGCCGGGTCTTGG
>JAEEGL013535067.1_pt1 | contig 10434 bp, 8 predicted proteins | sample 9134231 | NCBI WGS metagenome assembly JAEEGL01 (sample SAMN16246548, study PRJNA631951) | gut metagenome | biome: gut microbiome; feature: rumen; material: fiber-attached | host: Bos | place: Iran: Karaj | collected 2018-10 | reverse complement strand
GAGATTGCCGGCCTGATCGCGGCGGAGGGCTTCGATTCCCCGTATTACAAGGCGCTGTTTGAGCGCGGAGACGTCGTCACGAGCGGCGCGCTCGGCATCGACATTACCGCAGACGCGTTCAAGGCGCAGCTCGCGGCCGATCTTCGGGAGATGACGCGGCACGAGGCGCCCTATGCGATCCACTGTCTGGAGGGCAAGGATCGCACGGGCTTTGCGCTGATGCTGCTGGAGGCGCTGATGGGCGCGAGCTACGGGGAGATGCTGGACGACTACATGCTGACCTACGAGAATTACTATCACCTCGAAAAGGGCGGCGAGCAGTATCAGATTGTCAAGGAGAGCAACGCGGACTACCTGTTAATGACCTTCTCGGGACTAGCCGACGCCTCGGAGCTCGAGGGCGCGGACTTTGAGCGCGCCGCTGAAGAATATCTCACCGGCGCGGGCATGACGGAGGCCGAGATCGCCGCGCTGAAGACCTGCCTGACGGGTACTTGAGAACGGGAAAAAGCGGGAGAAACGAGGGAAAGCAGGCCATGAATGCGAAAACTGTATTGGAAATGCTGGCGGAATCGTATCCGCTGCTGTATCTGAATCCCGACGAGGACACGCAGGAGAGCTATCGCCGCGTCGTCCTGCGGGGCGAGGAGCCGGAGAAAAAGAGCCTTGCGCACTACGCCGGCGACGCGCACGACCGGGACGAGACGGTCGACACGCCTGCCGGGCCGGTGCGGGTGGTCACGCTGGGCAGCCGGCGGGATTTCACGCTCGTGCTCCGCGGCCTGATGGCGGCAAAGACGGGGCCGCAGGCCGAGATCCCCGACAGTCAGGGCGCGGCCATGCTGACCGTTTTCAACTGGCCGCGCATCCATGCGCATGTGGCGGCCTTCCCCGAGACGGAGCAGGCGGCGGAGTTCAAGCGCTTCACGGCGGTGAAGGAAAACTACGTCGACATGCTGATCGTGCTCTCGCGCGGACCGTACAGCCACGTAGACGCGGCGGCGGCAGGGCATTCCGAGGAGGAATGGAACGCCCTCTCCGACACCATCCGGCGGTATCACGAGCTCACGCACGTGATCTGCCGCAGGCTGTACCCGGATGATGTCGAGCCCATCCGGGACGAGCTGATCGCAGATGCTGTCGGCCTGTATGCGGCTTTCGGGCGCTTCGAGCCGGAAACGGAAAAGCTGTTTCTCGGTATCCGGGACGGGCGTTACGTCGGCGGCAGACTGGAAAACTACACGGACGAGCCGGAAAAGCTGGCAGGGGCGGTCTGCGCCGCGCTCAAGCGGATCCGGGAGGCCGTTGAGGCGCAGCCGGGCGCAAAGCCCTTTGACCTGATCCCCGCGCTGATGGAGCAGGGGAAGGTTGACTAATACAGAGGAAATCGGTTTGGAAAACGACAGTCTGTTTGAGACCATGAAGCCCGTCAGGGCCCTCGCCAGAATGGCGCTGCCGACGATCGGGAGCCAGCTCATCCTGCTGATCTACAATCTGGCGGACACGTGGTTTATCGGACGCACGAACGATCCGTATATGGTCGGCGCATCCTCGCTGGCGCTAACTGTGTATCTCGCCGTCGCGGCGCTGGCAAACGTGTTCGGTGTCGGCGGCGGCACGCTGATGGTACGCCTGCTCGGGGAGAAACGGACGGAGGACGCCCGCAGGGTCGCCTCCTACACCGTAACGGCCTCCGCGCTCGCGGCGCTGGTGTTTTCGGCGCTGGTGCTGCTGTTTCTCGACCCGCTGCTGCGGCTTTTGGGCGCGGGGGAGAACACGCTGCGCTACGGCAGGCAGTACCTCCTTGCCACCACGGTGATCGGCGGCATCCCGACGCTGCTCTCCATGTCCATGCCGCAGCTGCTCCGAAACGCGGGCTATTCCAGGGAGGCGGGCGTCGGCGTCGCGCTGGGGAGCGTGGCGAACATTCTGCTGGACCCGCTGTTCATGTTCGTTCTGCTGCCCAAGGGAAATGAAGTCCTCGGCGCGGGAGTGGCGACGGCCCTGTCCAATTATCTCTCCCTTGCATACTTTATCCTGCAGTTCAGGCGCGTCCGGGAGAAAAGCGTCCTGTGCCTGCCGAAAAAACCGGAGCGGATCGGGCGGGAGAGGGCGCGCGCGTTCTATTCCGTGGGGATCCCCGCGGCGATCAGCGTGTTTCTGTTCGACCTCGTGACGATCGTCATCAACCGGCTCGTCGTGGCCTACGGGGACGTCCCGCTGGCCGCGATGGGGATCGTGCTGAAGCTGGAGCGCATTCCGATCCAGATCGGCCTCGGCGTCTGTCTCGGCATGGTGCCGCTCGTGGGATACAATTTCGGCTGCGGCAACGCCGAACGGATGCGCGCGTTTTCCTCCCTCGGGCGGCTGGCGATCCTCGGATTCTCCGTTTTGTGCGCCGTTGTATTTCGTTGTTTTGCGGAGGAGCTTGTCGGGCTGTTCATCGCGGATGCGGAAACGATCCGTTTGGGGGCGACGTTCCTGCGGGGGCGGTGCTTCTCCCTTCCGTTCATGATGATCGGCTACCACGTCGTCAATTACATGAACGCCGTGGGGCGGGGGAAGGTCTCGCTTTTGCTTGCGCTCCTGCGCCACGTGATCCTGATCATTCCCATCCTGCTCCTGATGAACCGGCTGTGGGGCATGGAGGGACTGATCTGGGCGCAGCTTGCCGCGGACGCCGTGAACGCGCTGCTCGCCTGCCTCGTTTTCCGCGGGGTGAACAGGCGGCTCAAGCTGCCCGCAGCTGCCGGATAATCATTAAAATGCAAATAGTTATGCCGAACTACGGAAAGGATGACACGCTATGACGATCGAATTGCGGGGGCGCATCGACTCCTCCAACGCCGCAGAGACGGAAAAGAGCATTCAGGCAAAGCTGGCCGAAAGCGACGGGGGCGCCGTCGTTCTGGACGCGGAGGCTCTGCAGTATATCTCCAGCGCGGGGCTGCGCGTGATCCTGCACCTGAAGAAGACGTATCCGGAGCTTCGCGTCGTAAACGTGAGCCCGGAGGTGTACGAGATCTTCGACATGACCGGCTTCACGGAGATGATGACCGTGGAGAAGGCCTACCGCGTCGTCTCCGTAGAGGGCTGCGAGGAGATTGGGCGCGGCGCGAACGGCACGATCTACCGCATCGATCAGGACAACGTGGTGAAGGTCTACAACAACGCCGACGCGCTCGACGAGATCCGGCACGAGCGCGAGGTGGCCAAGCTCGCGCTGATTCTGGGCATCCCGACGGCCATCTCCTACGACGTGGTGCGCGTGGGCGACAGCTACGGCTCGGTGTTCGAGCTGCTCAACGCCCGCTCGTTTTCCAAGATCCTCGCCACGGAGCCGGAGAAGCTGGACTGGTGCGTGGACGAATACGTGAAGCTTTTAAAGCTCATCCACGGCACGCTCGTACCGCACGGCAAGCTGCCGGACATGCGCGAAACGGCGCTGGGCTGGGCGCGCTTCATGCGGGAGCATCTGCCGCAGGCGGCGGGGGACAAGCTGCTGTCTCTGGTGGAGGCGCTGCCGCACGACGACCACATGCTCCACGGCGATTACCACACGAAGAATCTGGAGCTGCAGGGGGACGAGGTGCTGATCATCGACATGGACACGCTCTGCGTGGGCCATCCGGTCTTCGAGCTGGCGAGCATCTACAACGCCTTCGTCGGCTTCTATGAGCTGGACCACGAGGCGATCCGCGCGTTTCAGGGCTTTGACTTCGAGACGGCCGGCCGCTTCTGGAAAAAGTCGCTGGCGGCCTATCTCGGGACGGACGCGCCGGAAAAGCTGCGCGAGGTGGAGGACAAGGCGCGCATCCTCGGCTACACCCGCCTGATCCGCCGTTCGATCCGCCGCGGAGGCATGGACTCGGAGACGGGCCGCGCGCAGATCGAGACGTGGGAAAAGGAGCTGCTTGCGCTGCTGGAGCGGACGGATACGCTGGCATTCTGAACGCTTTCCGCGCCGGCGCCAAAGCCCCGGCTCGGGGCGTCTTGATTTGCGCGGCGATTGGGTGTACAATTCTCCAAAACGAAGACGATTGGAACGGACGCCGCTGCGCGGAACGCCTTCACGCTGCGCGTCCGTTGGGAAAAGCGTATGGATTCGATATGGCTTCTGGTGGGGATCACGGCCGCGGCCGGCGTCGGCGGAACGGGGCTGGGCGGCCTGATCGCCTGCCTGTTCCGCAAGGATTCCGATAAAACGGTCAGCCTGCTGCTCTCCTTCGCGGCGGGTGTGATGACCTCCGTGGTCTGCTTCGACCTGCTGACGGAGGCGCTGCACGCCGGGCAGACCCTGAACGTGTGGCTGGTGGTGTGCGGGGTGACCGCCGGGTTCGTGATCATCGCGCTGCTCAACGCGTGGATCGACAAGAAGACGAACCACGAGGTCGCGCACATCGACGAAAATCACCCCCGGACCGCGGACTCGCTGGAGGAGCTGACCCACGCCAACCACATGCACGAGCACATGGAGGGGCGTCAGCCCCGCAGCGGCCTGTTTCTGGCCGGGCTGGTGATGGCGGCGGCCATCGCGCTGCACAACGTGCCCGAGGGCATGGTGATCGGCGCGTCCTTTGCCAGAACGGTGGACCAGGTCCTCACCAACCGCGGCGGACTGGTCATGGCGCTGGTGATCGGCCTGCACAACATCCCGGAGGGCATGGCCGTGGCGGTGCCGCTTATCTCGGGCGGCATGAGCAAGGGGCGCAGCGTGGGGGTGACGGCCCTGTCCGGCGCGCCCACCATCGCGGGCGCCGTGATTGGCTTCCTCATCGGCACCATCGGCCCGACCGCGCTGGTGCTCTCCTTGAGCTTCGCCTCCGGCGCGATGCTGTACGTGGTGTTCGGCGAGCTCCTGCCCGAATCCATCCTGATGTGGAAATCCAAGCTGCCCGCGGCGCTGGTGATCCTCGGGATGCTGACGGGCCTGATCATCATTTTCCTGTGATCGGATACATAGAACAAAAGACGGCGCGCTTTTCGGCGCGCCGTCTTTTGCTTTGAACTCGGTATTACCGCAGCTCGTAGCCGCGGATCGAATACTTCGGCGGGATCACGGGGATCTGCAGATAGGATTCATATTTTCCGCCCGTGTGGAAGACGTGCTCTCCGCCGTTGTCCGTGACGAAGCCCATGCGGGCGTCCTCGTACCACTCGGTGGGCACGAACGCGGGAGCGATCTCCACGCGCAGCGTCTCGCCGCTGTGCCAGAAGCGGCTGTGCGGCCAGATCTCCACGTCGACGGGGACGATCTCGCCGGGCGCGAGCTTGAGCGTGCGCCTGTGCGCCTGCACCGGCTGGAAGTCGGTGGAGAGCCCGTCGTCCAGCTCTCTGGCGGAGACGCGCATGTAGCCCCACGCGCCGCGGTACGGCTGATCCATGCAGCTGACCGGCACGTATTGCCCGTCCTGCCCGAGCTTCTTGATCCAGATGAACAGATCCATGTCGTCGTGCCCGCGGCACTCCACCCAGAGCCGCAGCTTCATATAGCCGCTGATCTCCGTGTCCTCGCGGAAGGTGTGGTCAAAGGCGACGGACGCGCGCGCGTCCTCGGCGTCATAGCACAGCTCGCTCTCCTCCGGGAAGGGGAGATACTCGGCGGAGCGACTCTTCGCGTCCAGATACAGCCGCCTGTATTCCGTGCGCCGGAGGGGAAAGTCGTCCTCGACGCGGGAGGGGCGCAGATCGAAATCGTAGGCGTCCATCACGTCCATGCGCACGCGGGGCGTGTACTCCCAGCCGTTGTGCACGTCGCGCAGATAGCGGTCGAAGAAGCGGCGCAGGTCCTCCAGATTCTCGCTGCAATAGGCGTCGCGCCACTCGAATTCGCGGTGGATGCGCATCCACTTTTGCGGGCTGCCGATCCGTCGGAAGGCCTCGAGGCTGCCGCGCAGATGGAAGTGGCACCAGCCGGCGGTCAGATAGGTGGGGCAGAGGACCTTGTCGAAATCGACCGCCTTGTTCTGCCAGTAAGCGTCGTAATGCGGGTGGAGCTTCAGGTTCTCGTTGAGGTCCTCGATCCAGCCGCTGCAGGCGATGGCGTTGACGATCATCCGGTCGAAGGAGCCGGAGGGGATGCCGCCGACGCAGATCGACTCGCGGTACATGTCGCTCGTGCCCTCCCAGGGCGCGATGCAGGCGAGATGCGGCGGCTGCTGGGCGGCGATGCGCCAGGCGGGCATCGCGCCGCCGCTGTTGCCGAAGAGGGAGATCCTGCCGGAGCACCAGGGCTGGGCGGCGCACCACTCCACGAAATCATAGCCGTCGCGCGCGTCGTTCTCGCCGAACATGCTGCAGTCGCCCTCGCTGTTGCCCACGCCGCGCGGGTCCACGTTTGCCACCGCGTAGCCGTAATGGCACCAGTAGCCGGGGTCGGCGGACTCGAACTTGCACATTTTCGTCACCGCGCCGTCCGGCACGCCGAGAATCTTCCATTCCTGCGGCCCCTCGCTCATGCGCTTGCCGAACATCGTCCAGCAGACAATCAGCGGCACGGGCGTGCCCTCCTTGTCCTCCCGGGTGGGCAGATACAGATCGAAATAGATCTTCACGCCGTCGCGCAGACGCATCGACATATCCCGGTGACAGGTGACGCCGGGCGCGGCTTCAAAGGCCCTCGGATCGAGCGCCGGGCAGAAACGGAACCAGTGGACGTTTTCCCCGCGGGCGCGCGCCTCGATCATCTGCTCGGCCGAGAGGCCGGGCCTGCCCTCCAGATAGACGACGTCCATTTCCTCGCCGCCGTGGAGTTCCTTTTTGAGCATGGATCGTCTCTCCTTGCCGGACATGGGATCCCTCCTTGCATACGCAGATTTTCTAAAATTATAGCACACGATTGCGGAAAATGGCAACCATGTGCTATAGTACGGGCGAGGCCGGGCGTCCCGCGCGGCCGGAACGGAATCGACGGAAAGGAAAACGATATGGACAAGGAAAACCTCGTCATCCGCAGGGAGACGGAAAGCGACTATCGCGCCGTGGAGGAGCTCGTCCGGGAGGCGTTCTGGAACGTGTACCGGCCGGGCTGCCTGGAGCATTACGTGCTCCACCGGCTGCGCGGCGACCCGGCCTTCGTGCCGGAGCTCGATCTCGTGATGGAAAAGGACGGCGTGCTGATCGGGCAGAACATGTTCATGCGCGCGGCCATCCGCGCCGACGACGGCGGGGAGATCCCCATCCTGACGATGGGGCCGATCTGCGTCTATCCCACGCTCAAGCGGCAGGGCTACGGCAAATACCTGCTGGATTACTCGCTGGAGCGGGCGGCGGAGCTGGGCTTCGGCGCGCTCTGCTTCGAGGGGAACATCCGCTTTTACGGAAAGAGCGGCTTCACTTACGCGAGCGAGTTCGGCATCCGCTACGAAGGACTGCCGGAGGGCGCGGACGCCTCGTTTTTTCTCTGCCGCGAGCTGAAAAAGGGCTATCTCGACGGCGTGCGCGGGGAATACGGGCCGCCGAAGGGCTATTACTGCGCGCAGACGGAGCCGGAGGAATTCGCCCGCTTCGAGGCGCAGTTCCCGCCGAAGCGGAAGCTGAAGCTGCCGGGGCAGCTCGAGCATTGACGAAGCAGGGAAAAAAGGGGGCGGCGCCGATATCGGCGCTGCCCCCTTTGCTGCTTCCGGCTTTCGCCTATCGCAGGATGTCCGCAAAGGTCTCCACAGCGCTGCGCGCCTGCTCGAAGTTGACCATCTGCTGGTCGACCTCCACGCTCAGAACGGGAATGCCCGCCTTGTCGAGCATGCGCCGCACGGGCACGAAGTCGTATTCCTCCGGGTCGCAGAACTTGGCCATCACCCAGAGCACGCCGTCGGCATGCGCGTCCTGCGCCAGCCTGACGAGCTCGCGGCCGCGCTGCTTGCCCGGGTCGAAGAGCACGCTGCAGCCCTCGAGGCGGTCGAGCCGCTGCGCCATGCCGAGGAGCGGGTCGTCCGTGACCGGCGTCGGCGTCCGGTTGGAAACGGACTCGTGCGCCACCTGATCGGCGACGACGGCGATGCGGTTGTCCTCGAGGATCTTCAGCAACTCCGGCATGTCCGCAAGGATGCCGGTGGTGACCAGCCGCAGGCCCTTCCACGGCTGCTCCGGCGCGAGGGCGAGCAGGTCATTGATCTGCCCGACCAGCGCGCTGTGTTCCGCGCGGTCCATGAAATAACCGGCCTTCAGAACGGCGCTGCGCGCCGCGGGCGTCACGAGCTCCGGGTGCGCGCCCGCCAGAGCGGCGAAGCGCAGGCAGACGGCGCGGTTCTCGTTGTAGACGGCGATCGCGGCGGCGATCTCCTCCGGGGCGACGTTTCGTCCGGCGAGACCCTCGAGCTGCCGGAGGATGCGGCGCAGCTGCGCGAGATTGTAGGCCTCGGCGCCGACGCGGCGGTTGAGGCCGAAGCAGACGTTCACGACGGGGACCTTCTCGCCCACGCCGTATTTCCAGTTGACGGCCATGCCCTTGAGCGTGTCGCAGGAGATGGGGATCATGATGCCGGAGAGCGCGTCCAGCTCGCCGCGCAGCCCCATCTCCAGCGTGGTCTGCGCCAGAGAGCAGTAGAAGGCGGGGAAGTAGCGCTTGGCCTGACTGATCTGCGTCTGCGCGCCCCAGAGGCCGAAGGGGAGCATGCCGGCGGCATAGGCCAGCTCCTCAGGGCAGAAATAGGGCAGCACGCCGATCGCCTTGCGGCCCTGGGCGGCCGCTTCCTTCAGCTGCGCGGCGGGATCGGCCGCAACGGCCGCGCACCTGGATAGCAGCTCCTTGAGTTCAGGCATGTTCACCGGCCTCCTTCGCGCTTTTGTTCGCGGCCATGATCTCCGCGAGCGCCTCGACGCGCGTGTCGTACTGCGCTGCGGAGAAGCAGCGCGGGTCGGACTGATCGCCGTCGAAGGTGATGGTGGGCAGGCCCGTCCGCTCGCGGAACTGCCGCTCCAGCTCGTAGAGGTTGCCGCTCCAGTTCTTGCAGGAGCGGTTGACGTGGAACACGGCGCCGTCGACCTTGTTTTTGACCGCGTCGTGCAGGCGCAGCTCCAGATCGCGCTCGAAGCTGTTGCAGTTGGGCACGAGGGCGTAGGCGGCCATCAGCTCGTCGAGATTGGCGTACAGGAAGCTGAAGGCGGGGCCGTAGATGGTGGCGGTCAGGTTGATGCCGCGCTGCTGCAGCGCCTTGTAGGTCTCGCGCAGATGCGCGAAGCACGCGATGCCCTCGAAGAGGACGCGGTATTTCTCCTCGCCTTTGAAGCTGCTCTTGCCCTCGCGGGCGAGCGCCTCGTATTCGTCCGCCAGCGCCTCGAAGGCCTCGGCGGCCTCCGCCGTGCCGCGGCCGATGCAGGCCACGGCCATGTTGTTGAACACGTCGAAGCCGGAGAAGGGGGAGGGGGTGTATTTCATGCAGTCGATCGCCCGCAGCCACGCCTTCGACGAGCGCTGGGAGACCTCCATCACGCTGCGGAGGCGGTCGTAGTCCATCTTTTTGCCGGTGATCTCTTCCAGCTGCCGGATGCAGTCGTCGAACTGCGCGCGGATGTAGGCCACGCGGTCGGCGTCGCACTCCTTCTCGTCCAGATGGGGGATGTCGATCAGCAGCAGGGGGATATCCAGCTCCAGCGCCAGATTCTCATACCACTTGATCATGCAGTTGCAGATGTTGTTGCAGCACAGCAGGAAATCCGGCATGGGGATCTCCAGCTCCTCGCAGGCCTTGAGATCGGCGTAGGCGAAATTGATGCGGGAATAGGAGCACAGGTCGTTGGAATAGCCCATGTCCTCGGCGTGCTCGCACATGCGCTGCCCGCCGCCCTTCGCGCCGACGGCCGCGCCCATGTTCTCGGGGAAGGCGACCTTGATGTCCATGGCGGTCGTGATCTCCTGCGGGAAGTTCGAGGCGCACCAGCCGATCTTCTCGCCGCGCTTCTTGGCGTCCCATACGTCCTGTTCGATCCGCTCCTGCAACTGCCGCAGCAGGAGCTTCGCGGGGATTTTCTCCGGGGTTTCCGACATGAGCTTCACTCCTTTGCTTTCTTCCATGCGTGGATGGCCGCGCCGTAAGCGCCGTTCAATTGGCAGAGCGGGGAGACGAGCACCTTGACGCCCAGCTCCTGCTCCAGCGCGCGCACGACGCCGCCGTTGCGCGCCACGCCGCCGGTCATTGCCAGCGGCTCGGTGAGTCCCAGCCTGCGGATGAGGCTGGCCGTGCGGACGGCCACGCTGTCGTGGATGCCGCGCACGAGCGCGTTGATGTCCGCCCTGCGCGCGAGCTGCGAGATGACCTCGGACTCGGCGAAGACGGTGCAGGTGGAGCTGATGGGGATCGAAGAGAGCGCCAGCGCGTCGCGCGCGCCGAGCTCCGAGACGTCCAGCTCCAGCACCCGGGCCATCACGTCCAGAAAGCGCCCCGTTCCGGCGGCGCATTTGTCGTTCATCACGAAGCTCTGCAGCCGGCCGTTTTC
>JAEEGL012354314.1_pt1 | contig 10434 bp, 7 predicted proteins | sample 9134231 | NCBI WGS metagenome assembly JAEEGL01 (sample SAMN16246548, study PRJNA631951) | gut metagenome | biome: gut microbiome; feature: rumen; material: fiber-attached | host: Bos | place: Iran: Karaj | collected 2018-10 | reverse complement strand
GAATTTGAAGCGAACGGATAAAGGAGAAGCCGTATGTATAAGATCAAAACCCTGAACAGCATTTCCCCCATCATTCATGAAGTGCTTTCCGCCGGGGATTACGTCATATCCAATGAAGAACCCACCCCCGACGCCATTCTGGTGCGCAGCGCCGCCATGCACGATATGGAGCTGCCGGAATCCCTGCTGGCCATCGCCCGGGCGGGCGCGGGCACCAACAATATCCCCATCGACAAGTGCTCCGAACAGGGCATCGTGGTGTTCAACACCCCCGGCGCCAACGCCAACGCCGTGGCGGAACTGGTGATGGCGGGCCTGCTGCTCTCCAGCCGCGACATCGCGGGCGGCATTGCCTGGGTGAAGGAAGCCAAGGATGAGCCCGGCCTGGAAAAGCTGGTGGAAAAGAAAAAGAGCCAGTTCGTGGGGCCCGAGCTGCGGGGCAAAAAGCTGGCCGTCATCGGTTTGGGCGCCATCGGCGCGCTGGTCGCCAACGCGGCCGCCCAGGGCCTGGGCATGAACGTGGTGGGCTATGACCCCTATATCTCCGTGGCCCACGCCTGGGCGCTGTCCCGCGCCATCCATCGGGCGGATTCCATGGAAGACGCCGTGAAGGACGCCGACTATATCACCTTCCATATCCCCCTCATTGATTCCACCCGGGGCACCATCAACGCCGCCTTTATCAAGAGCCTGAAAAAGGGCGTTCGCATCATGAACTTCTCCCGCGGCGAGCTGGCCGTGGCCGAGGATGTGAAGGCCGCTATCGCGGAAGAGCAGCTTGCCTGCTATGTGACCGACTTCCCCTGCGCCGCCCTGGCCGACACCCCCAAGGTGATCTGCCTGCCCCACCTGGGCGCGTCCACCCCGGAAAGCGAAGAGCGCTGCGCCGAAATGGCCGCCAGCGAAATCAAGGATTACCTGGAGCGCGGCGTGATCCGCAACAGCGTGAACCTGCCCGAAATCGTACTGGGCATGCCGGAAGGCAGCCGCGTGCTGCTGATCCACAAGAACGTGCCCGGCGTGGTGAGCAGCATTTCCAGCCTGATTTCCGGCCGGGGCATCAACATTCAGAACATGCTGAACAAGAGCCGGGGCGATATGGCCGTTACCGTGCTGGAACTGGTGCAGCATCCCGATGATACCCTGCTGGCCGCTTTGAGCAAGCTGAACAACGTGGTCCGGGCAAGGCTGATCTGATCCTTTCCGACGTTCTTTCAACCGCATGGCAAGCGAATCGCCATGCGGTTTTTTGACAGGATTGCGTGATTTCGCATCAGATCAGGGATCGCGCCGTGTTTTCCATCCGTTTTTTTCTTGACATATTCAGACGGAAAGGCATATAATTTCAAGGTATTTTACCGGCGGCGCGGGCTTTACGCGGCGCTGCGGAGGGAGGTTCTCTCATGAACTTGCAGGAAACCTTTGGAAGCCTGGTTTTCAACGACGCGGTGATGCGCCAGCGCCTGCCCAAGGAGACCTACCGCGCCCTGCACCGCACCATTGCGGAGGGAAAATCCCTGAATCCCCAGGTGGCCAGCGTGGTGGCCAACACCATGAAGGATTGGGCCATCGAGAAGGGCGCGACCCATTATACTCACTGGTTCCAGCCTATGACGGGCATCACCGCTGAAAAGCACGATTCCTTCCTGTCGCCCATCGAGGGCGGCGGGGCCATTATGGAATTCGGCGGCAAAGAACTGGTGCGGGGCGAGCCGGACGCCTCCTCCTTCCCCTCCGGCGGCCTGCGCGCTACCTTCGAGGCCCGGGGCTACACGGCCTGGGATCCCACCAGCTACGCCTTTATCAAGGACGGCACCCTGTGCATCCCCACGGCTTTTTGCAGTTGGGGCGGCCACGCGCTGGACAAAAAAACGCCCCTGCTGCGCTCCAATGAAGCCCTGAACCGCCAGGCCCGGCGCATTCTGCAATTGCTGGGCCATCCGGATGTGAAACGGGTAAGCGCTACCGTAGGCCCGGAGCAGGAGTATTTTCTGATCGACCGGGATCTGTACTATAAGCGCAAGGATTTGATCTATACCGGCCGCACCTTGTTTGGAGCCAGGCCGCCCAAGGGCCAGGAACTGGACGATCATTATTTCGGCAATCTGAAGCCCCGGGTAGCCGCCTTTATGCGGGAAGTGGATGAGGAGCTGTGGAAACTGGGCGTGTCCGCCAAAACGGAACACAACGAGGCCGCCCCCTGCCAGCATGAGCTGGCCCCTATTTTCACCACCAGCACCCTGGCCACCGACCATAACCAGCTCACCATGGAAATCATGAAGCGGGTGGCGGGCAAGCATGGGTTCGCCTGCCTGCTGCATGAAAAGCCCTTCGCCGGGGTGAATGGCAGCGGCAAGCACAATAACTGGAGCATGAGCACCGACACCGGCGTGAACCTGCTGGAGCCGGGGGAGACCCCCGCCGAAAACGCCCAATTCCTGCTGTTCCTGGTGGCGGTGATCAAGGCGGTGGATGAACACCAGGATCTGCTTCGCATCTCCGTGGCCGGGGCGGGCAACGATCACCGCTTAGGCGGCAATGAAGCGCCGCCCGCCATCATTTCCATGTTCCTGGGCGACGAATTGCAGGCGATCCTGGACGCCATCGAGCACCACAGCGCTTATGTGGCCGGGGAACGGATGGATATGAACATCGGCGTCACCACCCTGCCCCGGATTCCCAAGGATACCACCGACAGGAACCGCACCTCTCCTTTTGCCTTTACCGGCAACAAGTTCGAGTTCCGCTCCCTGGGCTCTTCCATGTCCATCGCCGAAGCCAACGTGGTCATCAATACCATCGTGGCCGATGTGCTGATGGAGTTTGCCGAAAAGCTGGAGGCCGCGGTGGATATCCGCGCCGAGGTGGAGCAGATCGTGGTGGACACCATCACCAATCACAAGCGCGTCATTTTTAACGGCAATAATTATTCCGACGCCTGGAAGCGTGAAGCGCACGAGCGGGGCCTGCTGGACCTGCCTTCCACGCCGGACGCCCTGCCTTACCTGATTTCGGAAGAGAACGTGGCCCTGTTCGAGCGCCAGCGGGTCTACACCCGGCAGGAGCTCCGCAGCCGGTACGATATCCAATTGGAAAACTACTGCAAGGTGATTTCCATCGAGGCCCACACCATGCTGGATATGGTGAATCAGGAAATCATTCCCGCCATTCTGTCCTATTCCGGCCAGGTGGCCCGGGACGGCGAGGCGAAAAGGCAGTTCAGCGCCGCGCTGGACCTGGCCTTTGAACAGAAGCTGGTGCGCCGCCTGACCGGCCTGATCAACGGCATCGGCGAAAGGACGGAGGAGCTGAATCGGGCCGTACAGGGCCTGGAGACCGCGGGCGACGCCCTGGCTCAGGCGCGTTACTGCCGGGACAGCGTGTTCCAGTGCATGCAGTCCCTGCGCGCGCTGGTGGACGAGGCGGAAACCATCGTGGACAAGCGGGTGTGGCCCTTCCCGGGATACGGCGAACTGCTGACGACGAAGTAGACCTTCCCGCGGCGGGCGGCAGCCGGCAAAACCATGGGCGCGTATTCGTTTCAAGGATGATTCCAATAACCCAAAAGCCCCCGTTTCGAGCCGTTTTCAGGCTTCGGAACGGGGGCTTTGCACGCCGGGCGGACCGGTTCATCCGAGATTTTTGGAGATCTTCAGAATATTCTGGCCGTTTTTGTATTCATAAGTCATGCCGTCCATGCTCTTTTTCACCATAAAGATGCCCAAACCGCCGATTTCCCGCTCCTCGGCGGACAGGGTGACATCGGGATCAGGCTTTTTCAGCGGATCGTAGGGAACGCCGTGATCAATGAAGGTGATGGATACAGCCAGCGGATCGTTTTCCACTTCCACCCGCACGGTGGCAGGGCCAACTTTCGGGTTGTATGCGTATCGGGCGATATTCACATACAATTCTTCCACCGCTACGTCGATTTGCATTTGGGCTTTCATGGGGCAGTCCAATTGCTCCAAATGGCTGTCCACAAAAGAAAGCACCTGATCCAGGTTTTCCACCCGGGCTTCAAGAGTCAGTTCGTTCACGTTCTTCTCCTCCGTTCCGGCGTACTGGAAGCACAGCATGGTAATATCGTCGAACTGTGGCGCATTGCCCACAAAAAGATCAATGTCATTGCGCACGGTCTGAAGCAGTTCATGGGGAGCCGCGCCGGGATTGCGATTGAGCGAGGCGAGCATTCTTTCCGTACCGAACAGCTGGTTGCTGTCGTTGGTCGCTTCCGGCACGCCGTCTGTGTATACGAACAGGCTGTCGCCGGGCCGAAGCTCAAAGGAATGTTCGCGGAACCGGATGCCCTCAACGGTGGCGACGGCGGGGGAATGGCGATAGATCACCATTTCATACTGCCCGTCGGCCCTGCGGATCACGGGATGCTCGTGCCCCGCGTTGGCGGCCAGGCCCTGACCGGTGGAAAGCTGGATCACGGCCAGCCATACCGTCACAAACAGTTCCGCGTCGTTGCCCTGGCACAATTGATCGTTCACATGGGACAGGATCTCGGCGGGGCTGTCGCCCATCTGGGCCCGGTTCTTGATCAGGGTTTTGGCGATCACCATGAACAGGGCCGCGGGCACGCCCTTGCCGGATACGTCGGCCATCACAAGGCAGATATGATCGTCGTCCACCAGGAAGAAATCGTAGAAATCGCCGCCCACCTCTTTGGCGGGGTGCATGGTGGCGTACAGATCGAATTCGTGCCGGTAGGGGAAGGGCGGGAAAATGCGGGGAAGCATGTCCGCCTGTATCTGGGTGGCGATATTCAGCTCCGCCCCGATTCGTTCCTTTTCAGCGGTGATGCGGGTCAGGTTATCCAGGTATTCCACCATGCGGTACTGCATGGTGCGTATCTCGCGGTACAGATCGCCGATTTCATCCTTGGATTGGATGGGCAGGCAGATCACGTCGTCCTTGGTGTACACTTTTTCGCCGTCTACGAAGCCCATGGCGGCCTGAGACAGCATGGACAGCGGCTTGGTGGCCATTTTCCGCATCAGCATGATGCTGACGGCTACAGCCAAGGCCATCAGGCCCCCGGCGAAAAGCAGCATATCGATCAGGAATACCTGGCGTTCGTCCATTACGTCGTTCATGTCGATATCCACGCCAACCAGCGCCGTCGGACTGCCGCGGGAGTCCACCACGGGCTCGTAGGCGGAGCAAAGCCAGCCGTATTCTGTGGTGGAAACGGTAGGCTCGATATGCATGTTGCTTTGATAAGCGCCGAATTCCTCCGGGGATACCTCGAAGCTGCCCACATAGAGCAGGTCTTCATCCGGGTCGATCAGGTTCAGGCTCACGTTGCCCTGAACGGACTGGATGTAAATAAACTCGGCGCCCAGTTTTTCACGGTAAAGGATCAGGGTGTCGCTTACATCCTGAAAGCCGGTATACAGATCCTTGTCTACCATCCACTGCCGGATCAGGTCCTCGTTCTGCGCCTCCAGGGCGTTGAACCGGACCTGCTGAAAATCGGCTGAGGAAATCTCTTCCTGAAGGCGCGTCAAATAGTCTCCGTCCATGAAAGCGGCTACGGCGGACGCGGCCTGGGAGGTGGTTTGCTTATAGTACCGGTCTACCCGTTCGCTGTTTACCTGATACGCGATCACCGTAAGCCCGCCGGCCATAAGGATCGTAATCGACAGGATCAGGGCGTTCAGCTTGACGGTCAGGGATAACCAGCCTTTTTCGCGCTTTGCCATATCCGTTTCTCCTTTGCTTAGAAAACGTTACACGAGCACCAGGATCACGTTGAAGCCCTCATAGTTGCGGTAATACAGCGCTTTGGATCTTTCCTTCACCATCATAACGCCGATGGAATCAAGGAATTCTTCCTTCGCGTCCTGCTGCACACGGCCCATTTTCATATCCAGGGGATTGAAATACGGCGCGCTGTTGCGAATGCGGAGGGAATAATCGCCGTTTCTTTCTTCGCACATGGTCACCTGAATGTATTCTTCCGGTTTTCCCGTGAAAGCTTTTTCCAGCGTGATCTGAATCAGTTCCTCCGCCGCCAGCTGAATCTGCAGGGATTTTTTCATGGGGAAGCCCTGTTCCTCGCAAAAGGCTTCCATATCCTGCAGCACCCGCTGCAATTCATGATCGCCGTTATCCATCACGGCGCTGAACACGGGAATCTGCTGTTCCACCCCGGTTTTCTTCCGGAAACGCACCGCTGCGCCCAGCAGCAGCAGGGAGGCCGCCTCGCACACGGGGAACAGCCACCAGAACCCCGCGGGGTAAAACAGCCCGAAAAGCAGCGCGGCGGGAAGCAGGAAAAGGGCGCTGCGCAGCACTGTGATCAGGCTGCTCAAATAACTGTCGCCCACGGACTGGTAATAGCCGGTCAGGATAATGAGACAGCCCGCCAGCGGCGCGCTGATGCAGAAGATGCGGATGGCGGGTACGGACGCTGCCTGTGACGCGGCGTCCGTCAGCCCGAAAAAGGCGGAAACCGGCCCGGCAAACAGCGCCAGCAGCCCGGCCAGCACGGAACCCAGAAACAGGCCCCAGCTCAGGGCCAGGCGCAGCACGCATTTCAGGCTGTCCCGGTCATGCTCCTCGGAAAAAACGGAGGCCAGGGGCTGCATGGTTTCGGAGGAAGCCTGACACACCGAGAACGCCACGTAGGATACGTTCATCACCACGTCGAACACGGCCACATACAGGTCCCCGTCGATGATGCCCAGGTCGCCCGCCCGCAGCAGCAGGCGGTTTCCCAGCGGCAGGAACAGAAACTGAAAAATATAGCTGATCGAAGTGGAAAAACCGATGGTCAGGGAAGACACTGCCTCCCGCCGGATTTCTTTCCTGTCGGCCACCGCCCGCATCATATCCCGCAGGTTCAGCACGCCGGTTTTGCTGAACAGATGCGTGCTCAGCACGATAACGCTCACCGCCTGCGCCGAAACGGTGGCGATGATGGAGCCCCGCACGCCCATGCCGAAAGCCAGCACCAGCAGCAGATTCAGCCCCAGGTCGACCGCGCAGCCCAGGGAAAAGCCCAGGGTGGCCAGCCGGGCGTTATCATCGCAGCGCACGAAATCGTACAGGATGAAATTGAGCATGAAGATGGGCGCGGCGGCGATCATGGGCCTTGCATAGGATTCGCACAGAGCCAGAAGCTCCGGGCGGCTGCTGTCGGCCCCCAGCAGCGCCAGCAGCGGCATCATCAGCAGATTGCCGAATACGGCGATCACCGCGGAAATGCCCAGCAGCCACACGGCCAGGCAGCGAAAATGGCACAGGGCGTCGTAATTCCGGGCGGCGGACGTCAGCTTGCCGTGGGTAACGCAGCCGCCGGTGGAAAAGCCGTAGCCGATCAGGTTATACACCATATAAACGGGAGTAACGATACCGATGGCGGCCAGGCCCTTTTCACCCACGCGGGCGCCGACCACCAGCGCGTCGGCGATATCCGCCACGGCCAGGGCCAATGCCGAAATCAAAGCGGGCCAAAGCACGCGGTAAAACATTTGCCGGGGGATCCAGAGATTCTTTTTCACCTGATAGCCTCGTATACGTTCAGTCGGTCTACCGGACTATATAGTATTTTTGCCTGCCGAAGGCCGGACATGCCCAAATCCTCTTCCAGGTTGATCAGAGGATACGCGTGCTGCACGCGGCAGGCCATTTCGTGCACCAGCACGGCGGTGACCTGGGCGGGCAGGGACGGCTCGTGCTTCGTCATGGTCATGGTGAATTCCTCGGGTGTGTTTTCATAACCCAGCAGGAAAGCCCGGCGGCCGTCCGCCGTTTCCAGCCATATGCCCCGCATGCCCAAAGCGCCGAAGGCTTCCAGCTCCGTTTCCAGCACGTTCCAGTCGCCCGCGTTTCCCCTGGTTTCGGCGTCCGACGTGCGGGCCCAGTCCATCAGAGCGGGCAGATCTTCTTCCGTCAGGGTATGAACGGTGTAGGAAAGGCTTTTCTGAAAATGGCGAACCTTCATTTTGAAACTGTTGGACATATGATGCCCTTCCTCCAGCGCCAGTGCGGGCGCGGAGGAAACGTATTCGCTCAAATCGTCCCGCAGGATCAGCTTGAAGCCGAAGCGCTTCATTTCTTCGCCGGATTCCCGGGTCATATACAGAAAACGCGGGTTTTTTTCTTCAACGCATACGCGGCTGACGAACGCCCGGCATTTTTCCCCGTCGCCGCAGGGGCAATAGTAGGCGTGGTCATGCTGGCTGTAAATCACGAAAAAATCCCCGTCGCCCGTAATGGAAAAGCCATAGGTATTCTTCCAGGCAAAAAGGGAAGGGAAGGACAGCGCCGAAAACGGGTTCCGGCGCGTGTCCCTGCATGCATCGATCCAGGACCGGTCCTTCAGATCAATGGGCCGGAAGTGCGTCATGCTTCGATATTCAGGATATCCACGAAGCCGGTGACATCGAAGATTTCCATGATTTCGGGCTTTACGTTGCGAATGACCATTTTTCCCTGCTTGTTCATCACCTTCTGGGCGGACAGCAGCACCCGCAGCCCGGCGGAGGAAATGTAATCCAGCTTGTTCATATCCAGGATCAGTTCGGTGATCCCGTTCATGGACGTGCGCAGGTCGTTTTCCAGCTGGGGAGAGGTGGTGGTATCCAAACGGCCTTCCAGGCCGATCGTGAGAGCTGATCCATTCTGATTCTTTACGATATTCATGCGTGAGTCTCCTTTTCTGATTTTGAGCTGTTCTGTCCGGCACGCGGCCGGGCGTCTGTAAATATGAAGGCGTCCACACCGGCGGGACGTCTGTGAAGGAATATATCCACTCCCGCCTATTATAGCCGTTTTCGTCCATAAATGCAATGGGCAGCGCGGGCGGACAGGAGGAAAAACGAGGGAAAAACCGATAAAGCCGAAAAAACCGCGGAAAAAGAAAACCGCGAATGAAAAATGTCCGGAATCGGGCCCGCGATTCCAGACATTTTTATTGCGTTCAGCGCTTTTCCTCCAGGGAGGGGGCAAACTCGCTGCCCAGACGACGGTCCAGCGCCCGGTCCCGGGCGGCCCAGCAAGCGCCGTTGCGCAGGATCAGCTGCACATTGGGATTGTAGTAGGACCGCAGGGTTTCGTGGCCCGGCTGGAAATAGAAAATTTTTCCATATCCCCGTTCAAAGCAGCAGGCGGAGCGGAACACATCGCCCGATTCGTACCAGCCGATGCCCAGCAGCGCGTCCGGCGCGGGAATATCGAAGCGTTCGCCGTACATTTCCTCCGCTTCCAGTTCAAACCAGGCGGGCACGCCCCGCATGATGGGATGGGCGGGCTCGATGACGAAAATGCGTTCCTTGTCCCTGTTTTCATGCCAGCGCAGGGAACACTGAGTGCCCATCAGGCGCTGCATGATTTTGGATTCGTGGCCGGAATGCAGCACGATCAGGCCCATGCCCCGCAGCACGCGCCCCTGCACCCGGGCGACGATTTCATCCGGCACCAGGTGATGCTTGCCGTGGCCCCACCAGACCAGCACGTCGGTATCGTCCAGGATTTCTTCCGTCAGCCCCGCTTCGGGCTGGGACAGCCAGGCCGTGCGCACCTTGAATTCCGGCTGATTTTCATAAATATCGGCCACCGCCCCCAGCACGCCCCGGGGATAAACGGCCAGCACTTTTTCGCTGCTTTCAGAGGCGCAGTCCTCGTTCCATACGGTCACATGAATGGGCATATGATCTCTTCCTTTCGTTTTATCGCTGCTTACAGTATAACGCGGAACTCTTTTTCAGGCAAGCGGAATTATACTTTCTTATCCTTCCATTTGCCGCTTGCGAAGCGGGGATAGAAGAAAACGAACCGCAGCACGATTTCGGACAGGCCGAAGATCCACGTGCCCACCAGCGCCAGATGCAGCACGTTCACGGCGATCACCGCCATGATGGGGCGCACCACGGAAACGCACAGGGTGGCCACCAGGGCGACAAACAGGTTATCGCCCGCGCCGCGCAGCGAACCGGAAAGCACCACGCTGCTGGTCTGGAAAGGCTGAATGGCCGCCAGAACCAGCATGGTGCTGCCTGCGTAGGCAATCACCTGATCGGCGTTCTGGGTGCTTTCCCCGATGAACAGGCTCACGATCTGATATCGGAAAACCACGATCAGCACGCCCAGCACCAGGGAGATCATCACCGCGAACCGCTGGCTGATTTTGCCGTAGAGCATGGAAAGGTCCGCCCGGCGCCGGCCCAAATTCTGCCCCACCAGGCTCGTGGCCGCCACGCCAAGGCCGTCGCCGAAGGTGAAGGTGATGCTCAGGAACTGCATGCAGATCTGGTTGGCGGCGTACATGGTGGTGCCCAGGGAAAACAGGATGCGGGCGTAAACGAAAAAGCCGAAGCGCACGCCCAGCTGCTCGATGGCCGCGTTGCCGCCCACCCGTATGATGGACCGCATGCTGTCTTTATCGAAGCGCCATTTATCGCTCCGGGATATGTGCAG
>JAEEGL011143021.1_pt1 | contig 10434 bp, 3 predicted proteins | sample 9134231 | NCBI WGS metagenome assembly JAEEGL01 (sample SAMN16246548, study PRJNA631951) | gut metagenome | biome: gut microbiome; feature: rumen; material: fiber-attached | host: Bos | place: Iran: Karaj | collected 2018-10 | reverse complement strand
GGAGAAGAAGCCGCGCAGAAGCGCGACGTCGTCCGCGGTGATCGCGCCGTCGTAGTTCATATCGGCGGCATAGGCGGCTTCGTCCTCGAGCGTGATCTCGCCGTCAAGGTGCTGCTGAAGCAGCGTAACGTCGTTCTTATCGAGGTCGCCGTCGAGGTCGGTATCGCCCTTCAGCACGCCGCTGTAATCCGGGCCGGTCAGGAGCTCAAGCTTTATATCGTCATAGAGGAACACCGCGTCGCCGTCAACGATCTGCAGGAATATCGTCAGCTGCGTCGACGGACCGCTGTTGAAATCATAAACGTGTTCCACCCAATCGGCTCCGGTATCGCTGATCATTCCGTCGTAGCCGTCGAGGGATTCGATGAACTCATCTCCGCTCTGGACAAAGAACTGATGTCTGCCGGTGCCGCTGACGCGTTTGCTGTACACGGTCAGACGGTAATCGGTCATGCCGTCGACGCGGATCGACTGCTTGACGTTCTTGCCCGCGCCGCCCGTAAGCTGCAGCGCGTAGTTGCTGCCGCCGCGTCCTCCATCGACGATAGAGGAGGTGCTGTTGATAATCCATCCGCTGCCCACGCCGGTCTCGAAGTCGCCGTTAGTGATATAGCCGTCGGAATTCGCGGTCGCGAGCTTCTCGAGCGTGATGTCATCATAGAGGAAGACGGACGCCGGATCCTCGATCATCATATAGAGTTTTATCGTGCTGAACGCGCCGCTGTTGAACTCCCATATGTGCTGCGTCCACTCCTGATTGGCGTAGGTGAACCACTGATGAGTGTCGTTGAGTACAGACAATTTTTCATTGCCGGGACCTTGCGCGTAGAGATAGTGAGCGCCGGTCCCTGCTTCGCGCTTGACCCAGCCGGAAAGACGGTAGTCTGTGTTCGGCTCGACGGTTATCTCCTGCTTTATATGCTCCCACTGCTGCGTGGCGCTCTTCGCCTGAAGGCGGGCGCAGTAGTCGCTGCCGTCGTGGCCGCCGGCAACGATGGAAGCGGCGGCGGGAAGAGTCCATGGCGCGGCGTCGCCGGTCTCGAAGTCGCCGTTGTAGATATAACCGTCGAAGGAGGGTTTCGGCAGCGCCTTGAGAGTTATGTCGTCATAAAGGAAGACGGATTCCGGATCCTCGATAGTGACAAGGACGCTGATCTGTGTAAAATCTCCGCTGTTGAACTCCCAAACGTGGTAAACCCAATCCGGATCGGTATAGACGAACCATTGCTTCGTCCCGTTGATAGCAGTGATTTTCTCATCATTCGGACCTTTTGCAAACAGATAGTGCGCGCCGGTACCGGCAACGCGCTTGACCCAGCCGGAAAGGCGGTAATCCGTGTTCGGCTGGACATTGATCTTCTGCTGGAAATATGACCACTTCGAGCCGCCGTGCCGAAGCGCGTATCCGCTGCCGTTATGGCCGCCCTCGACGATCGACGAACCGGAGGCGAGCCTCCAGTTGCTGCCGTCACCGGTCTCAAAGTCGCCGTTGTAGATGTAGCCGTCAAAGCTCGGGTCCGCCGCGGACGCGGTGATCCCCAGCGTGAGAACTCCCGCGAAGGAAAGCACCATCGCAAGCGTCAGAACGACCGCAAGCACGCGGCTGCCGAAGAACGTCTTTTTCATAATTATTTCCTCCTCTGTAACGCCGCGTGAAGGCGGCGTATATTTGCACAAGTTTATTTTATCATTTTTTACGCGTATAGTCAAGTGGTAGTTTGAAACAAACGCGACGCCTCCCGTGCGGGAGGCGTCGTGCTTTTCGTTATTATCGGGGCTTCGCCCGTTGCGGCGGCTTTTACGGAAAAACCTAAAGCGTGCTCGGATCGGCGAGCTTCGCGGCGACGCGGAGGATCATCAGAGCGTCGGCAACGGTGATCTCGCCATCGCGGTCGACGTCGGCGAGTCTGAACTGAGCCTCGTCGGCGAAGGCCGCGAGCTTCGCCGCGACGCGGAGCGCCATAAGCGCGTCGTTGACGCTTATTTCGCCGTCGCCGTCGATATCGCCGGGCATCGCGCCGCTTACCACGGTTACGGCAAAACTTACGTAGAAGCCTCCGGCGGATACGGTTACCGTATGCTCGCCGGGCGACGACGCGAAGCCTTCGAGCGTATACGCGTCCGCGGCGAGCGTTTCGCTCGTGTCGTTATCGTAATACGCCGTGACCTCAAGTCCGGCGGGATCGAACTCCTCGCCCTCGACGTATTCCAGCTTCGCCGGCAGAGAGGTTATCTCTATACTTTTTATGCTCTTCGGAGTTATCTCGATGTCGTAGGTCGTGGTCGCTCCCATGTATTCCACAGTCAGCGTCTGCGGGCCGACGATCGTGTTGTCGAAGCCGCTGACCATGGATTTTTCCATCCAAATCTCCTCGGTGACGCCGACGTTGTAGCGGACGGTTATCTTGCCGCCCACAACAAGGAGTCTGCCCTTCCCCTCAAGGAAGGAAAGCCTGCGCGGAAGAGTCGTTACCTCGATGCTGTCCGCCTTGATGGGCGAGCCGTCCGCCGTTTCGAGCAGGTTCTTGCGTATCGCCGTTATCTCGTCCGCCTTGAGCCCCGCGTCGAGAAGGTACTTCTCCGTAGATTCCTTGAGAGAATCCGCGGGATACGTCTCCATTATCCAGTTGAGCGTCTTTGTGGCCGCCTCGTCGGATCTTATCGTCTGATTCTGCTCGCCCACGTAAGACAGGAAGGTCATCTCATAATCCTTCACTATATCGTAATACGGAACGCCGAGCATGCCGAGCAGGAGGAAGCCTACCGTGCCGGTACGGTCGCGGCCGTAGGCGCAATGGAAGCACGCCGGCAGATTCGCGGGGTTGGTGAATACGCGAAGCGCGGCGATCGTGCCCTGAGTGTACGAGCCCTTGAGGTTGCTTATGCTGTTGCCTCCGGTCGTGTAGTACATCGCCGTGCCGTCCGGGCCCGCGCGGAGCCAGGTCACGTCGTCGCCGAGCGGGGCGACGAGTCCTTCGCCGTCGGCGCGCAGGTCGATATCCGTCTTAAGACCGAGGTCGGCGACCGCGGTTCTGCCCGCGGAGGTTATGTGATCGAAGTGCGCGCTGCGGAACGCAACGTCGTATCTAACTCTCGCCAGACCGTCTTCGGTCAGCCATCCGCCGAGGTCGCGGCTGTTTGTGACTCCGTCGATATAGAACGTGCGTACGGTCTTCGCGGTATGGAATACGCCGCCGGCGAATTCGCCGCCGCCTTCTATCATCCAGTAGTAGTCCGTGTCGACGAGCAGATTCTGTATGCTCAGCTCGGTGCCGTGGGCGACGTACGATTTCGCGTTCGTGAAGTCGGGCGCGCCGGTCTCGGGATCGACCTCGTGAGTAAGGAGAATTGTGTAGCTCTTCCTTCCCGCGTTGCCTATCCACCGCAGAACGACCGGATCGCGCGCATACTGGTTGGTGTGCGTTCCCATGCCGAAGTAGATGCCGGAGTAGTCGTCCGACTTGCCGGGATAGTAGTCGTGAAGCAGCTCGTCTATCTGCCAGTTGCCGTTTGCGACGGTCTCGCCCTGCGTCGGGTAGAGCGCCATGATCGCGTTGTCTCCCATCGCGAGGTAATCGTCGAGCATCTGTAAGTCTTCGGGTGTGATTCTGCCGTCGCAGTTCATATCCGCGGCGTAGGCGGCCGCGCCTTCGGCGGCGCCTCCGAGAGTGCGGATAAGCTCAAGATCGTCGGCGTCAACGCCGCCGTCGAGGTCTACGTCGCCCTTCATGACGTTTGAGTAGTCGGGCGCGGGGTTGTTTATCTTCTTCACGGTCACGTTATCGTAGAGGTAGACGGTTCCCGCGTCGAGCGCCGCGAGGAAAAGCGCCACCTGCGTCGTCTTGCCGGAGCTGAACTCGAAGGAATGCTCCTCCCATCCGTCCGTCACGTTGCTGAAAACGCCGTTCGTGCCGTTTATCGCCTCGTAGACGTTCGTGCCTTTCTGCACGCGGATCTCGTGACTGCCCGTTCCGCTGACGCGCTTCGCCATCACGGTCACGCGGTAGTCGCTCATGGAGTCGACGCGGATATACTGCTTGACGAGGCCGTCGACCTTCATGGCGTAGCTGCCGCTGTATCCGCCGGCGACAACGGAGGAGTTTCCGCTCGGCTGCCAGCCGTTCGGGATGCCTGCTTCAAAGTTTCCGTTGGTGAGATAGCCGGCCTTGTCCGAGGAGGTAAGCTTGCGGAGCGATATGTCGTCGTAAAGGAATACCGAATCAGCGTCAGATACTTCGAAGCGGATGTTTACGGTGGTGTTGTCGCCGCTGTTGAAGTCGAAGACGTGCCACATCCAGTCGGGAGTTGTGTATCTGAACCACGCGGTGGTGCTGTTGAGCGAATCGAGCGTATCGCTCCCCTTCGCGTTGAGATAGTGCGCGCCGACGCCGGAAACGCGCTTCACCCAGCCGGTAAGGCGGTAGTCGGTGTTCGGCTCGACCGCTACGTCCTGCTGTACCTTCACCCATGATGAGCCGGACAGGCGCACGCAGTAGCCGCTGCCGTCATGGCCGCCTTCGACGATCGAGGCTGTGGAAACCGCCTTCCAGCCGGCCAGGCTGCCGGTCTCGAAATCGCCGTTGCAGATGAATCCGTCAAAGCTCGCCGTTTCCGCGGCGGCAGGCAGTACGCCGACGAAGGACAGCGCAAGCGTCAGCGTAAGAATCAACGCCGTAAAACGTTTGACGAGTATCGTATTTTTCATATCGTTCGCTCCTTTCACTAAATCGCCGTCGGCGAAAGCATACGAGCCGGCAGACTGTCGGCTCGTAAAAGCGTTATTACAGAGTATCGGCCAGCTTCGCGGCTACGCGCAGTATGCGCAGCGCGTCGGAAACCGTTATCGCGCCGTCGCCGTCCGCGTCGCCTATCGCGATTGCTTCCGGCGTTTCTTCCGCGAGCCTCGCGGCGATACGCAGTGCGACGAGCGCGTCGGAAACCGTTATTTCTCCGTCGCCGTCCATGTCGCCGCGTATGACCGTTTCAACGACGGTAACCTCGAACTGCGCGGTGAAGCCTTCATAGGTAACGGTGAGCGTCTGCACGCCTGCGGCGTTTCTGTCGAATCCGCCGATCATATCTATGCTCATCTTAACCGTTTTTACGGTGCCGTCGCTGAAGGCGACGGAGAGCTCGCCTCCCGCGGGATCGAGCAGGTCGCCCGCGTAATACTCCGTCTTATCGGGTACGGACGCGATCTCGATTCCGGTAACGGCGGTTTCCTCGGGAACGGGCTCGAGCATATTCGCGCGGATCGCGGCGATCTCGCCGGCGGAAAGTCCCGCCGCGAGCACGTACGCTTCGATAGACTCCTGAAGCGTTCCGCCCTGCGCGTAGTTCGTCTGGATCCAGCTTATCGTTCTGTTGAGGAGCGAGACGTGCCCCTCGGCGCTGAGTCCGCCGCCGCCCCATTCGGAGAGGAAGGTCATCTCGTAATCCTTCTGTACATCGACTTTTGAAACGCCGAGAAGCCCGAGCAGAAGCAGACCGAGCGTACCGGTACGGTCGCGGCCGTAGCTGCAGTGGAAATAGGCGGGGTAGTTCGCGGGATTCGCGTAGGCGCGGAGCGCGTTGATCGTGCCGTTGACGTGGTTGCTGCCGATGCGCTCGATGCTCGTCGAATCGGTGCCGTTATACATCGCGCAGCCGTAGTATCCGGCGAGGTACCAGGTAACTCCGAGCTTTTTCAGCGGCTCGTTGACGCCCTCGTTGTTTCCGCGCAGGTCGACGTCGGTCTTAATGCCGAGGTCGATTATCGCCTGCTTGCCGGCTTCGGTGAAGTCGTCGAACTTCGCGCCGCGGTACGCGATGCCGTATTTCACGCGCTGAGTGCCGTCCGCGGTCTTCCAGCCGCCGATGTCGCGGGTGTTGGAGACGCCCTCGATCCAGAGGGTGCGGACGGTATCCGCGGTATGGAAGGTACCGGTATCGGAGCGCTCTCCGCCGACCTCGACCGCCCAGTAATAGTCGGTGTTTACCATGAGATTTTGTACGGAAAGCGTCGGCTCGGAGACGGTGTAAGTCTTCGCGCCGGTCAGCGCGGGATTGTCCGCGAGAAGCACGGTATATTCCACCGCTCCCGCCGCCGGCATCCAGCGCAGAACGACTTCGTCGCGCGCGTACTGGTCGGGGCGGCTGCCGATGCCGGAGTATTCGTCCGATTTGCCGGGCCTGTAATTCGTAAGTAGCTCGTCTATCTGCCATGAGGCGTTAGCGACTGTCTCGCCGCGGGTCGGGTAAAGCAGAACCGGCGCGGAGCCGTTATTCAGGTAAGCGCGGAGGAGCGAAACGTCGTCTTCGTTTACCCTGCCGTCGCAGTTCATGTCCGCGGCGTATTCGGCGGCGCCTTCAAGCTGCGTTCCGCCCTTCACGGCGCTTACCGCAAGGGCGAGGTCGGCTTCGTCAACGGCGGAATCGAGCGTAACGTCGCCCTTCTGCACGCCGCTGTAGTCGACGGCCCCGATCTTTTCGAGCGTTATATTGTCGTAAAGGAAAACCGAGCTCGCGGTGTCGACGTTAAGGCAAACGGTCACTACGGCCGTTCTGCCGCTGTTGAATTCAATCGACTGTTCGTGCCACTTTCTGTCGGTAAACGTGATCTTGCCGTCGGTTCCGTTTATATTTTCCAGAACGGCGTCACCCTTTTTGGCGAGGATGCTGTGGGCGCCTCTGCCGCTGATTCGCTTGATGCGAACGGTGAGACGGTAGTCGGTAAGTCCCTCAACTTTTACGTTCTGAGTCACGGCGGTGCCCGCGCTTCCGCCGACCTTCAGCGCATAGCCGCTGTTGTAGCCGCCGGTCACGACAGACGTGCCGTCGTTGAGGTCCCAACCGCCGGCGCTGCCGGTCTCAAGGTCGCCGTTCGTAATGTATCCGTCAAAGCTCGCGGTGCAGAGCTTTTCAAGCTTTATATCGTCGTAGAGGAACACGGAGTTGGGATCTTCTACGGTTATGTAAACTTTTATGTAAGAAAACGTGCCGCTGTTGAACTCCCAGACGTGCTCCACCCAATCGGTAGTCGTCTGGTTGAACCACTGCTTAGTGCCGTTTATCGCGGAGATGTTTCCGCCGTTCTGATCTTTTGCGTAAAGATAGTGCGCGCCGGTGCCGGAAACGCGCTTCACCCAGCCGGTGAGACGGTAGTCGGTATGCGGCTCGACCTCTACGTTCTGTGACGCCGAGCTCCATTGACCGCCTTCCATTCTGAAGGCGTAGTCGCTCCCGTCACGGCCGCCCGCGACGATTGCCGCAGGGCTTTTTATGCTCCACGGATTGTAGTCGCCGGTCTCAAAGTTGCCGTTGTAGATGTAACCGTCAAAGCTCGAGGGCAGGAGTTCTTTTATGGAAATATCGTCGTAAAGAAAGACCGAGTCGGGATCTTCTATAACCATATCAATGTTGATAGTGGTGAAGCTGCCGCTGTTGAATTCCCACTTGTGCATCACCCAGTCGGAGTCCATGTATGTAAAATACTGCCTCGTACCGTTGATCGCCGCTATCGGCTGATCGGTCGGGCCCTTCGCGTAGAGATAGTGCGCGCCGGTGCCGGAAACGCGCTTGACCCAGCCGGTAATACGGTAGTCGGTGTTCGGACTGACCGAAATCTGCTGTTTGACGTGAGTCCACGCAACGCCCGCGACCTTCAGCGCGTATGCGCTGCCGTCACGGCCGCCGGCGACGACCTGCGAATTGCCGCCGAGCTGCCACGGACTCGCCGCGCCGGTCTCGAAACCGGCGTTTACTATGACCGGCTCATCAAGGCTTTCCGCGGATGCGGTAACTGCCGGCGGTATAACTCCGGCGCAGGAAACGAGAACAGCCAGCGAAAGTATGATCGAAATCACACGGCTGACGGAAAACGATACGGTCTTTTTCATAACTGCTCCTCCCTCGCGTTGGCAACGCGAAAACAAAATGATGTTCGACGCGGACGAAACCGCAATTTAATACAATTATATTATAGCACCAAACGCAGACGCGGTCAACATATCAATTACCCAGTTTTTTCCCTTTTTTCTTTGGTTTGAAAAAAGACGTAAAAAACACGCTTTTCGCATCATCCGCGCATCCGCTTTTCAGAGGCTTTTCTCCGGCCTTAAAGCGCCTTAAATCGGTGCATATGAACAATATTCATATGAATATCACTAATATCGATAATATTCATATAGTATACAATCCGCATAAATAAAGAGATTGTTCGGGTTTACAATTATTATGCCTGAAAATCGGCATTTTTGCGTTTCAGAGCGCGATTTTTGCGCTTTCCGGCGCAAAAACGCTTCGTTCAGATCGCCTTTCGGCAAAAAACAAAATAAAAAAACGCTCCTTGAGAAGCGTTTACAGAGTTTCTTTTTGATAATTTCCCCGTTTGGGACTTTTCTGTCGGCTCAGAGGAAGCGCGGACCGTTTTTCGGCTGTTTTTCGCGGGTTTTCAGCGTCAGAAAAAGAGCGCGCCGAAATACGTGACCGTGTTTGCGCCGTTGATATAGTTTATTCCCGCCTGCGCGGCGACTTCGCTTACCATAAACCCGTAGCCCTCGAGCGAGGGATGCAGCGAATCGGGAAATCTGCACGGCGCGTCCGGATAGGTGCATTTTTCGCACTTTACGCACCCCTCGTTCGCCATAAGCAAACCTTCCGGAAGATCCGTTTTGACGCGCTGCCAGAGCCGCTCCGCGGCGGCGTGAAAATCCTTCGCGCCCGCCGTCATACCCTCGAAATCGAAGGAATCGTCGAGGTCGTATTTGCGCGAAAATATCATCGCCTCGCCGTACTTTTTCAGCCGTTCGGCGCATTCGGAAACGGTGCCGAACGCCGGCGGGCACGCCCAGGTCGCGCCGTAGCGGCGGCATACGTTGCTTTCGCACATTTTCCTGACTTCTTCGCTCGTTTTCAGCTCCGAAACGGGCACGAAACCGTATTGGAAAAAGCCGGTTTCATCGGCGGCGCGCGCCGCAAGTGCTCTTTTATCCATCGCAGTTACTGTATTATTATGTTCCGTCCGCGTTTCAGATGCATAGACATTCCGCGGAACTCGAATTCGCCCTCGATATCCGTTTCCACAACGAATCCGGCGTTGCCGTCCGTCTTCTCAAAGCTGACGGATACCGCGCCCCGCGGCGTGTCGATATGGCCCGACGCCTTGCTTACCTGCGGGATATCGACCGGCTTGACGATCAGTTTTTCCCATCCGTGCGAGCCCTCCGGCTGACGGACGCCGAGGATATATCTGAACAAATACCTGTCGGACGAGCCGAACATCGGATGATCGAGCGAGCGCGCCATATCCCAGTGCTCGCAGAGAGTCGTCATACCGTGGTTTTTCCACCAGCCGAAGCTGCATTCCTTCTCGGAGGTCATAAGCATAAACGCCAGATCCTCCCTGCCGCGCTCGAAGAGCAGGCGCAGGGTTATATCCGTGCCGAAGATACCGGTGTAAAGGCGCCTTTCCGCCTCGACGGAGGCGACGAGGTTATCCCACGTCCGCGCGTCGCCGAGCCCGAGATCGACCGCGTAGCAGTTGCCGAAAAGGGTGTTTTTCGCGAAATCTCCGGTCGCGGGATCGTAATAGTTTTTGACGATAACGTCGAGCAGAAAGCGTTTTTTCGCCTCGAAGGCGGGTATATCCTCTTCCATGCCGAGCGCCCGCGCCGCTTCTATCGCCCTGCAAAGCGAACGGACGTAGAAATACGCGGTGACGTAAGGCGGCGGGAGCGCGACGTTCATACGCTCACCCCAGCCGATCGGGACCGCCCACTCGCCGAGCCAGCTCATACGGTCGTTTTCGTCAACGTACATAACGCCGTCCGTGCTGACGCTGTCGAGATACCCGAAGTACTTTTTCGCCTGCGGATACATCTCCTTCAGCGGCGCGATATCGCCGTATTGCCGCCAGAACTGATACGGCACCTCGATTATCGCGCAGCCCCATCCGCCCGGGCCGCCGCCCGAAGGGATATACGGCGCGGTGTGCTGAACGTGGCCGCTTTTTCTGTCCTGACAGTCGGAGATATCCTTCATCCACTTGCGGTAGAAGCTCTCGCAGTCGAGGATATTCATGACCGCCTCGCAGGTAAGCTCGCCGTCGCCGGTGTAACCGCGGCGCTCCATATGCGGACAGTCGGACGGAATGCCGCCGTGCATATTGTTCAGCTGCGTGCGGACGAAGGCGTCGTGATACCAGTTGAGCGTTTCGTTATCGCACTCGAAGGCGGCGGTAACGGCGACGTCGGTGTGTATGACCTCGACGCGCAGCACCTTCGCGCAGTCGCTTATCTCAAAGTAGCGGAAGCCCGACCACTTGAACATTTCGCTGTATTCGCGGACTCCGCGGCAGTCGTATTTCATCCACTGCCAGTGGTGATATTTCGGGTCTATCTCCCCCTCCGGCGTCACGCCCTCGCTGTGGCGCATACCGACCTTGCAGGGGCCGTC
>JAEEGL016315304.1_pt1 | contig 10435 bp, 8 predicted proteins | sample 9134231 | NCBI WGS metagenome assembly JAEEGL01 (sample SAMN16246548, study PRJNA631951) | gut metagenome | biome: gut microbiome; feature: rumen; material: fiber-attached | host: Bos | place: Iran: Karaj | collected 2018-10 | reverse complement strand
TCTTTTCTACGCAATCATTCTCTATAAGCGAGATCATTGCATATCCTCCGCCAAAGGTGAACAATCCGATTTTGGCGAAAGTCAGAAATAAATCTATGAGTACCGGCAAATCTCTATACCTCTTTGTATATTAAATTCTACTGTAAGATAATATTCCAAATATGCTCCTATTGTACCATAAATACAGGTTTGCGGGTAGAACTCCGCATACAGAAACAGGACAAGTGCTTTGCACTTGCCCTGCTTCTGTATGCGGAGGATGGGACTTGAACCCACACGTTATTGCTAACACAAGATCCTTAGTCTTGCTCGTCTGCCAGTTCCGACACCTCCGCTTGCTTGACGCAAGTAGTATAATACCATTTTGTGGCATACCTGTCAAGAGAAAAATTCACATATCTGCCTTTAATTCTTTACCCTATACTGCCCTTTGCAATGATGCATAAAAACCGTCCTGTGCCATAAGGCTTTCGTGGGTTCCCTGCTCTATGATATCGCCGTCTTTCATGACCAGGATCAGATCTGCCCGCCGGATGGTACTGAGTCTGTGTGCCACGATAAAGGTGGTGCGGTCTTCCATCATGCTGATGAACGCCGCCTGGATCTTCATCTCTGTGCGGGTATCAATGGACGAAGTCGCCTCATCAAGTATCAGCATCGGCGGCAAGGCCAGCATGACACGGCTGATGCACAAAAGCTGCTTTTGACCGGCTGAAAGCATTCCGCCGTCCTCGCCGATCACAGTGTCATAGCCGAAAGGCAACCGCCGGATAAAGGAATCTGCATATGCCGCCTTTGCAGCAGCGACCATCTCTTCATCAGTCGCATCGGGCTTGCCCATCTTAATATTATCCCGGATCGTACCGGCCCGAAGCCAGGTCTCCTGCAGTACCATGCCGTAGGATGAACGCAGGCTGTCCCTTGTGATATTCTGAATATCATTCCCGTCAACGTTGATACTGCCGCTGACCGGATCATAAAAGCGCATGAGCAGATTGATCAAGGTCGTTTTGCCGCAGCCTGTAGGCCCGACGATTGCGATATTCTGCCCGGGCTTCACAGATACATTAAAGTCCGTGATCAGTTTCTTTTCCGGATCATAGGAAAAAGTCAGATTCTCACAGACAACTCTCCCCTTCGCATCCGTCAGTTTCATCGCATCCTGCGCATCCGGCTCCTGCGGCTTTGCGTGGATGATCTCAAAGATCCTTCCTGCGCAGGCGATCGCGTTTTGCAGCTCCGTCACCACGCCTGAGATCTCATTAAACGGCTTTGTATACTGGGTCGAATAGCTCAGGAACACCGCCAAAAGTCCGACGGACATTTTTGAGGCAAGCACATAGAATCCTCCGGCAAGGGCTACCACAGCATAAACAAGCGCATTCACAAAACGGGTGCAGGGATTGGTCAGCGACGAGAAAAACAGGGCTTTCACAGAAGCCGTGGAAAGCTGCTGGTTGATCTCATCAAACCGCTGTGCCATCTTTTCTTCCTGCCCGAAGGCTTTCACCACTTTTTCCCCGGTCAGCACTTCATCGATGAGCGCTGTCTGCCGGCCGCGGATCTCCGACTGCACACGGAACAGGTCAAAGGTTCGCTTTGCGATGAAAGATGCTACAAACAAGGAAAGCGGTGTAACTACCACCACAACCAGAGTGATCAGTACAGAGAGCCGCAGCATGATAAACAGCGTACCAAGGATCGTTGCCACACCCGTAAACAGCTGCGTAAAGCCCATCAGAAGGCCGTCAGCAAACTGATCCGTATCTGTCATGATGCGTGCCACCAGATCACCTGTCGGGTGTTTATCGAGCCATGACAGGGGCAGGGACTGGATTTTTTCAAAGGCATCCTTTCTGACGTCTCTGACGATCCGATAGGAAACCTTGTTGCAGAGCACATTCATGATCCATTGTAAAAGCGCCGTAATACCGACATCGATACCAATCCAGATAAAGTACTTTTTGATCAGCCCCATGCGGATATTGTACGGCTCGATACAATCGATCACATATCCTACCAGGATCGGTACATACAGCGTGCCCACAACGATCGCAAGGGACAGGAGCAAAAGCAGAATGATCCAGAGCCGGTAGCTGGCCGCATATTCCCAGACCATGCGAAGGATCTGTCCCTGGCTCATCTGAGACGCATTCTGCCCCTGCTGCGCATCCTGCTTTTTGTTGTTTTCATCTGCTGCTGTTTTTTTCGCAAATATTTTGTTGATCAGAGGTATTTTCATAGTCTCACCTCCCCTGATCCTGATCCGAAACCGGATGCCGCAGGCATTTTCTGGGAATCATAGATTTCCTGATACAATTCGCACCTGCCGAGCAACTGCTCATGGCTGCCCATATCCGTCAGCGTTCCGTTATCCAGCACTAAGATCATATCCGCATCCATGATGGATGTCGTTCTCTGGGATACAATAAAGATGGTCGGCCTGTTTTCCATTTCATAAAGCGCTTTTCGAAGGCGCTTGTCTGTTGCCATATCAAGGGCTGAGGACGAGTCATCCAGGATCAGGATGGGCTTGTCGCCGGTCAGCGCCCTGGCTATGGTCAGCCTTTGTTTCTGCCCGCCGGAAAGGTTTCTGCCGCCCTGCTCGATCATGCCGGACAGGCCGCCCTTAGCTTCCACCACATCAGCTGCCTGAGCCATCTCGGTTGCCTTCGTTAGCTCTTCCTCTGTCGCATTTTCTTTTCCCCAGCGAAGATTGTCCGCTATGCTGCCGGCAAAGACCTGGGCTTTCTGCGGCACGATGCCAACCAGCGATAAGAGTTCCTCTTTCCCATACTCCTTGACATCTTTGCCAAATACTTTGACAGAGCCTTCTGTCGCATCATAAAAACGCGGGATGAGATTCACCAGTGAAGATTTTCCGCAGCCGGTACCGCCGATGATGCCGATAATCTGACCTTTTCCGGCGGTAAAGCTGATATCCGAAAGCGCTTCCTGTCCCGCCCCTTTATATGTCAGGCTCACATGCTCAAAGCTGACAACGGCATCTTCCGGTACCCCATGTTCTGTTTGTGTTGCCGGTCCGACCGGAGTTTTCTGTTCTGTTTGTATCACCGGTTCTGTTTGCGTCTTCGTCTGCTCCGCAGCCTCTCCATAGACCATGGAAGGATTCACCGCAAGCGCCTCACTGATCCTGTCAGCGCCTGCCAGAGCTTTATTGATGGTCACGATCAGGTTGGCCAGTTTGATCAGTTCCACCAGGATCTGGGACATATAGTTATACAGCGCTACGACCGAACCTCTTGACAGTGCGCCGCGCCCCACCTGCACTGCGCCGGTACGCAGGAGCAGGATCACTCCTACGTTGACAACAACAAAGGTCAGCGGATTCAAAAGTCCCGAAACCATGCCTGTTTTTTCCTGCTCAGCCAGCAATGCTTCGTTTCTGCTGCCGAACCGTCCGATCTCTTCTTTTTCCTTGACAAAAGCGCGCAGCACCCGCACGCCGGTCAGGTTTTCCCTAACCGCTCCGGTCAGCTTATCGAGCTTTTGCTGGATCTTCTTCATCATGGGAATATGGAAATTCATGATGGCAAAGACGCAGACGGAAAGACCGCAGATCACCATCACAAAGATCGTGGCGCTCCAGGGATCGATGGTAAAGGCCATGATCATGGCGCCAAAGACCACAAAAGGCGACCGCAGCAAAAGACGCAGCACCATGTTAACGCCGTTCTGCGCGCTGCCGATATCCGTTGTCATACGGGTGATCATGGTCGAAGCACCCATCTCATCGATCTCGGTATAGGAAAACTTCAGAAGATGGGAGAAAAGAGCGTGCCGCAGATTTGTCGCAAATCCCACAGCTGCTTTTGCCGCAAAATACTGTGCTGTCACGGCTACCGCAAGTCCGAAGGCCGCCATCAAAAACAGAAGGCCCACCATGCCGAAGATATAGCCCTTCCTGCCGTGCCCTATGCCCTCATCGATCAAAGCAGCAACCGCGAGGGGGACAAAGAGCTCAAGGATCGCCTCGAGCATCTTAAAGAGCGGTGCAAGTGCACATTCTTTTTTATATTCTTTCAGATAGATCAGAAGATTTTTCACCTTGTCGCCTCTAATATTTCATGGTACATTGTTACTGTTGAAAAAAGCAAATCCGGTATGAACAGATCCACCGATAAAAGGAATGACATCCATGAATAACCAAACAAAACTGCTCTTTGCCGATATCGACGGCACACTGATTCTTCCCGATCAGACCTTAAGCCCTTCTGTCACAGCCATGCTGACAAAAATGGCTGATGCAGGTCATGGACTGATCCTTTCATCAGGGCGTCCGCTTGGCAGTATCCTGCGTGTTTATGACTATATTCTGCAGCAGACGAATTCTCACTTTTCGCACGCCTTTATCATCGCCAATAACGGCGCACAGGTGTATGACTGTGAGAATCAATGCAACATCCTTGAAACGCGTCTGCCGCTCGATCTGGTGGACGATCTGCAAAAGTTAGCAGATGCTTACCACGTTCACATCCAGACTTATACGGAAACCCACATTATCGCAGCAGCGGATGACGCGGAAACAAAGTCCTATCTGAAACGCATCATCCTGCCTGTCAAAATCTCGGAAAAACTGACAGATGCGCTTGATCTGCCGCCCTATAAGATGCTTGCCTTATCCCTCAAAGGAAGTGACTATCTGATGCCATTCCGGGAAGCGCTGATGCGGGAATACTCCGAAAAAGTCAGCACTGTATTTTCCGGCTCCGGTTATCTGGAGATCATACGCAAAGGTGCTGATAAAGGAAACGCCCTGCGCCATGTGGCAGGGCATTTACAAATTCCCATTGAGAACACCTACAGTGCCGGCGACAGTGAGAATGATATTCCCATGCTCCTCGCCGCCGGTCACGGCTATGCGATGGCTAACGCCGATATTTCCGTAAAAGCACAGGCTCCTTTTGTTACCGCCGCTCCTTTTGACCGGGACGGCATTTGCGAAGTCATCAGCGCCATGCTTTAAGACTTGTGTTTCTTCGCATATTTGCCTGCTGTTGCTCCGGCTGCCTTACCGATCTTGTTCAGGCCCATCTGATTGATATGGATCACATCATAATACCAGGTGTCCACATTCTGATCCATGGTTGCAGGAAGTCTTGTTGCCATGATGAAATTCTTATCCGTCTTGCAGAGTTTTTCCTGCGCATTCTGGATCTCATTCATCAGGCCGAGCTTGTTTACCTGCTGTGCGATCTTGATCATAAAGACTTTTTCCACGCCGTTCTTTTTGAAGGACTTCTGGATCTTCTTCATGTTGCTGATGAAGGTCGCGCCTGAATAATGATTCTGCCCGTCCGATTCTCCCTGATACCAGATCACATAGATATGCCGGATCTTGATCCCGTTCTTTTTCAGGAATTTCTTTGCTTTCTTCAGCCTCTCATTGGTTTGCTTCAGCATCCCGTTCTTCAGCCATGACTGCGTTGACGTTCCGCCCCACGAGGCTGCCACTGCCACAATCGGCACTTTTGTCTTTTTATAGTACTCAATGCAAAATGCACTGGTCAGTGTTCCGTTTCCGCTCACATAATGCCCATTGAGCAGATAGGCTTTATTCGTTCCGTTTCCGAAGGGTTCCCTTACCGGCAGGATCTTTCTCTGGTCTCCGGCAATACAGCTGTATTCATAGGCCGTTCCGCTTGCCGGTGTCGGTGCCTGGGAATAGTTTCCGCCGGCGCCCGCCATATTGCTCTGTCCCGCAAAAACGATCAGATCAACAGTTCCCCGCACCTGAACGGTATAGATCAGTTTCACTCCGCCTTCGATCTTGGATACGGTGGTTTTTCCTTCCTTGATGCCGGTCATCTGTCCCATTCCGTTTATGGTAACGATGTTCGGATCGGATGACTCATAGACTGCTCCATAAGAAGCTGTTACGGAAAGAAGTCTGATCTCCCCCGGGATCAGATAGATCTTTTCTTTTACTTTTTCCGTTGAAAGAACAAGTGGTCCGCTGTTTTGGTCTGTCGTATCGGCCAAAGCCTGCCGGCTCATAACGCCGGCACAAAGCAGCATACAAACAGCAAATACAGCGATCAGAATTTTATGTTTCCATACCCCGGATTTCATATCATTCTCCTTAGAAAAAAATTTCAGTAATCGGTTACTCCGGTTTTTCATAATAAGCAAAAACCCCCGTTGTCACACAGCGAATCTCTTCGCGCCCATTGACATCCGGGGGAATAGGTTTATTTATGCAATTTTTGATTTAGCGATCTCAGCAAGCTGTGCAAAACCTTCTGCATCATTGACTGCCATCTCGGAAAGCATCTTGCGGTTGATATCGATCTCGGCAAGCTTCAGTCCGTACATAAATCTGCTGTAGGAAAGACCGTTCAGTCTTGCTGCTGCATTGATACGTGCAATCCAGAGCTGACGCATCTGGCGCTTTCTTTCCTTACGACCTGCATAGGAAGATGCAAGCGCTCTCATTACCGACTGCTTTGCGATACGGTACTGATTGGAACGCGCGCCTCTGTAACCCTTTGCTAACTTTAATACTCTGTTATGTTTTTTCTTTGCGTTTAATCCGCCTTTGATTCGTGCCATTTTATCTTAACCTCCTTATTTCAACCGATTAAAGATACGGTGTCAGCTTCTTCATGTTCTTTACATTGCTCTCATCCGTGATCGTGGGTTTGCGCAAGTTTCTCTTTGTCTTAGCTGACTTCTTGGTCAGGATATGGCGTTTGTAGGCCTTATTCCTTTTCAGTTTACCGGTTCCTGTCACTTTAAAGCGCTTTGCAGCTGCTCTTTTTGTTTTTACCTTAGGCATTTTACTTTCCTCCTTATTACCCAGTTTTTTTATCTACTTTTTACTAAGCACGATATGCATGGACCTGCCTTCTACCTTGGCCGGCTTTTCAACCGTCGCAACTTCTGCAAGCGCCTCGGCAAAATCATCCAAAATGTGCTTGCTGGTATTCATGTGCGCCATTTCACGCCCTCTGAAACGCAGCGTAACCTTTACTCTGTCACCGCGGCTTAAGAATTTCCTCGCGGCGTTAACTTTGGTATTCAGATCATTGGTATCGATATTCGGTGATAGCCTGATCTCTTTGAGCTCAACGATCTTCTGCTTTTTCTTGGCTTCTTTCTCTTTCCTGCTCTGCTCATAGCGGAATTTTCCGTAATCTACGATCTTACAAACAGGCGGTTTCGCTGTCGGCGCGATCTTCACCAGATCAAGTCCTTTTTCATCTGCCAGCGCCTGTGCCTCTTTCGAAGACATGATGCCAAGCTGCTCGCCGTTTTCATCGATCACTCGTACTTCACGATCACGGATCTGTCCGTTAATTGATAATTCGCTAATGGAAAACACCTCCCTCAATCCATCATCAGTTTCAGCCACATTTCCTATCAGGCTTTACACTGCAAAAGCAAAAAAAGCGGATACGCTTCGTATCCACTTCATCCTCAGAGAAATATCAAATCCACATCATAGATATGGTCATGATTCCCGGCATTTTCGACACCTGCCACAACCTTTTGGCGTTACAGGGTGAGAGTGGATACTCTGCTTGTTTATGCACACATGTATTTCACACGCTTATGTAGGTTACCATAAGATTGCATGTCTGTCAAGAAAAACTTTTGAAACCTATAACCACACCACTTGGAATGTCGGCTCATGTGTCGGATGCGTCTGTTCCCTGATCTGATCCACCGGGATGGCGATGCCATTCATAAGTTGTACCGGCACGCCTTCTCTTGCTTTCAATGCGCTGACAAAGTCTTCCATACTCTCGATGGGTCTTTCAAAACGCATGGCACCCAGGGCATCTTCATGGAAAAAATGAATATCAGAGCCTGCCGTTGTAAAAACATCCAGTTTCTTCGCATATTCATATCCCAGCGCATTCTGGTTATCTTCGTTTGCTGCGTTATAGATCTCGATCCCATCGGTGATATCCGGCATCAGCTTGATATCCGATAGGTATCCGCGCTCTCTGTAAGGATGCGCATGGACCATGACTCCGCCGGCTTCGTGGACGCGTCTGCAGACCTCTCTTCTGTCACACTCACAGATATCATCATTGTCAAGCAGCCATTTTTCATCCACGCCGTAGAGCATGTATTCATCGCCGTCGAAGTTAAACTCCACTGAGAACAGTACCGTAAAATCCTCTCCCGCTGCCGCTTCTTTCGCCTGATGAAAACCGCTTGCATACCATTTGACACGCTCATTCCAGGGAAGACCCCGGGGAACCGCACAGTTGCCGGTAAAAAAATGATCCGTCACAATGATCCCGGCATAGCCCTTTGCCTTCATATAGGGAATATAGTCCTTTCCCGCCACGCGCCCGCAGGCGCTTGCCTGATTCGTATGAAGATGCGTTTCGTATAGATATTGCATGATTTTCTAATCCCTGCTTCCGTCACTGATCTCAAGCACCACGATGACGCAGGCCCTTACATTGCTGCCCGGTTTTCTGCCGATGGACCGGATAAAGGATTTGATCACTCTACCGGGAGCGATCTCTTCTCTGACAAACATCCTGCCGCCCTTTTCAGTAACCGTTCTGATCCCCTCTACAAAGGAATCCGTATTATCTAAAAGATTGTCGTCATAATACACTTTTTCCCCGACAACGGCCACTCCGAAGTTGCGCACCAGAAAATCCCGGTAAGACTGGTTACACCGGACTACCATGAGCGATTCATCATCAGATTCATATACCGCCATGGGCAGATTTGCAAAATAGTTCTGCAGGCTTTCATCTGCATTTTCTTCATCATCTTCACTTGCGATGATCGACAGGTCATAAAGATTGATCCGTCCAAGCGCCTCATAATACTTTGTTTCGTTCGGGTCTTCTAACACCATCTGGATCCCCTTTTCATGCTGCCGGAAAATCTCCTCAAGAGATACCGGTTTACTGAAAAAGTACCCCTGTAACTTTGTGCATCCCACCTCGCGCAGAAAATCTCGCTGCTCCTTGGTTTCCACGCCTTCCGTCACAGTATCGATGCCAAGGGCAATGGCCATGCGGATCAGTTCGCTTAAGATGATCCGGCTCTTTTCCCCGTTTGCAAACTCCTTCATGAAACGCATGTCCATCTTGATCAGGTCAAAGCGGATCTCCTGCAGCACATCCAGTGAGGAATAACCGCTGCCGAAATCATCCATCCAGACACGAAAACCAAGCTGTTGGAAGCGTTCCACCTGCGACTTCATATAATCAAAATTATCACCGATCACACTTTCGGTGATCTCGATGGTCAGTTTCCCGCGATCAACACCGGCGTCGTCCACCCGCTTTCTGACCTCCTCCACGATATCGCAGGTCTCGAAATCGGTCCGGGACAGGTTCACGGAGATCGGTACGATATAGATTCCCTTTTCCGTCTGATCCTTCATTTTTTTCAGGATCAGATCCACAATATGAAGATCCAGTTTGTAGATTAGCTTGCTGTCCTCAAGGATCGGAATAAAATCCGCGGGCGAGAGCATTCCCATCACGGGATCCACCCATCTGGCCAGCGCCTCCTCATCGCAGATCATGCCGTTGGTCGCGCGAACAATGGGCTGGTAATAGGCATGGATCCAGTTTTCCGAAATAGCGCGGTCCAGATTATCGATGATATACTGCCTGTGCAGTTCTGTGGCCAGCATAGTCCTGTCAAAATAGATGTAATAGGACTGGTAATCGTTTCGTTTGACTTTGCAGGCATATTTCGCTCTGTCACAGGCCAGCGACGCTTCTACCTCTCCCATGGAATTATGATAAATTCCCACCTTCACGGGAAGGGTTTTCCCGTCGTTGAGAGTCCTGATCTCCTCGAACATGGCATCCAGTTTGGCCTCTAAGCCTTCCGCCCTTGTAAAGACAGCAAAATGATCCTGGCCGAACCGGCTGCTGTTTTCCAGGCCGAAGTATTTGATCAGCACTCTGGCAAATGCCTTGATCAGTAAATCGCCTTCGGCAAAGCCATATTTTCTGTTAAAGTGCTTCATGCCGTTTAAATCCAGAAACAGCATAGCAGCATCACCGTCGTCCTGCTCGATCTTCACTCTTCCCGCCTCTGCCAGCCGGAAAAAGTAAGTCATGCTCGGCAGCCCGGTCAGATAATCATAATTCATCTCATGCTCGCGGTTTTCATCAACGATCCGCAGCTTCTGTGACTGCGTAAGGATTTCGTTTGCCTCTTCGCCTTCAAGACTTTCACAGACTCCTTCGTCAACGTACCAGACGATCGCAAGCCTCGTATCCGGCTTAGGATAAATATGCCTGCCATTGGCATGAATCACATGATAAACGTCTTGAATGCGATCCCTGAAAACCACATTGTAGTCACCTTTTCCTCCGCCGAAACGCCGCGCCGCATCTGCAAGCCTCGGCACATCATCCAGGTGAACATAGCGGTACACGTCCGAATTCATCACCTCATATGCCTCTTCAAGACTTTC
>JAEEGL015847210.1_pt1 | contig 10435 bp, 13 predicted proteins | sample 9134231 | NCBI WGS metagenome assembly JAEEGL01 (sample SAMN16246548, study PRJNA631951) | gut metagenome | biome: gut microbiome; feature: rumen; material: fiber-attached | host: Bos | place: Iran: Karaj | collected 2018-10 | reverse complement strand
GGGTCGCTCATGTCATGGGTCACCGGCGCGCTCTCGATGATACATCCCGCAAGATCTCCCTCCGTGAGCGGCGTGCTGCAGAGGGCGGTCGCGGCGACAGCGCCGGATGAATGCCCCATCAGGGTGATCCGGTCCGGGTCACCGCCGAAATTCCGGATATTGTTCCGCACCCATTTCAGCGCGGCGATCTGATCCAGATAGTAGATGTTGCCCGCGCTTCCGTAGGGATTCTCCTTTTCCATATCGCGGTGGACGAGCATGCCCAGCGGACCGGTCCTGTAGTTGATGGTGACGAGGATCACGCCCCGTTTACAGAAGCCTTCCCCGTCATACATGGGTTCGTTGGACGCGCCGCCCATGAACGCGCCGCCGGGGATGAACATCAGCACCGGCAGATCCTCGCCTTCCGCATGTGCGGGCGTATACACGTTCAGGTACAGACAGTCCTCGCTGACCTTCAGGTCGTCCCGCGGCACGAGGAACTGATAGCAGGCGTTGCCGAATTCCACACAGTCCCGAATCCCTTCCCACTTCTCATGGGGCTGAGGAAACCGCCAGCGCAGTTCCCCTACGGGCGGAGCCGCATAAGGGATCCCACGGAATACCGTGAATTTCGGATTGTTTCCCGGAGCGCCGCGGACAAGGCCGCACTCCGTCTTCGCGACGCGCATCGCCGTCTTTCCTCTTCCGTATTCAAAAGCCATCTCTCTGTCCTCCGATGTTTGGTCTCTGTTGAAAATCCGATTACTTCCGCACTTCTTTCAGCCCGACGTGATCCATCGCCTCGCAGATGACCGCGTCCCAGGCGTCCCAGTTGTGGACGCCGTGATAGGTCGAGAGCGTATACCGGAAGGGGTTGCCTTTGTAGCTCAGGAACCGGTCCCGCATGATCTCGCTGTGGCGCAGCAGATCGGTCTCTTCGAGCCCGCAGTAGTGGTAAAGAACCGGGAAAGGACCGCCGTTCTCAACGATCCGGTCCGCCTTGACGAAACAGTCGTATTCCGTCCCTTCCAGATGCGGGAACACCTCCCCGTAGATCCGCTTCATTGCGGGAAGCCACTGAGGAGGCATCTTGCCGGAATCGTACTGTTCATGGAACATATCGTTCGGCCAGTTCGCGGCGGACAGCACGATGATCCCGTTATAGAGGTCCGGACGGGAAAGACCAACGGAAAGGGCTCCGAGCCCGCCCATGGAGAGTCCGCCGATATAGTTGTCCTGCCTTCGGGAGGAACATCTGAAGTATTTCCGGCAGACTTCCGGCAGTTCCTCCGAGATGAAGGTAAAGTAGCGCAGTCCGTCCACCATATCGTTATAGAAACTGAACTCGCCGTCCGGCATGACCACCGCGATGTTCCGTTTCAGCGCGTAACGCTCGATGGACGTCTGGTTCATCCACGTCGTGTAGTTGTCACTCCAGCCGTGAAGCAGAAAAAGGGTCTTCCATCCGTATTTCGGCACAGGGACATTCTCCGGAAGGATCATCCGGAACGCCGTCTCCTTGCCCAGCACCGGGGACCGGTAATCAAAAGTCAGATTTGCCATCATTCTCCTCCGTGATGAGATATGGAAAGGACCGGTTCTCCGTCTTTGATTCGGGTCCCGATCCGATTCCCATTTTATAACACCGGACCGCTTCCCTCAACAAACAGGACATGACTCCGCGGGCATTTTCCGGACCCGAACGCAATATTCGTCATTTTGCACAACTGAATGTTCATCCATTTGTGCGATTCAACGAGAAAACAGTTGACAATGCTCACACATGATGATATAATACGTTTTGAGAACGGGAGAAAGGAAACAGGCGGATCATGCTGAACTTCACGAAATGGGTCGCCTGCTGGGGCAACGCGACATCCATCAAGGATCAGACCGAGGGAATGTACGCCAAAGATCTGACGCTGAGATATCCCATCGACCTGTGCTTCTCCGGAAGCCATCTGCGCTTTCACTTCTCCAATCTCACCGGAACGGAAGCCGTCGTCTTCACCGCCAACGTCGCAAACACGACAGACGGCAGGACGATCCTTCCTTCCACCCTTCAGAAGATCACGGTCGGCGGTTCGGAAGAGATCCGGCTCGAGCCCGGTCAGGCCGAACTGATGAGCGACCCCGTCCTGTTTCCTGCAAAAGCCGGCGACAGGATCGCGGTAAGCATCTATCTCGGTTCCTTCACACAGCTCAACGCCGCCGTTCTGGTCAAGGGTCCCCTTTCCACCGGTTTCTACACCTACGGGAACTATGCGGACAAAGCCGTGCTCCCGTCGGAACTGACCTGGAAGACCAACTGGTTTTATTACCTGAACACCGTGGACATCTTCACGGAGCAGGAGAACCGCGCGCTGGTATGCTTCGGGGACTCCATCACCGCTCAGGACTGGCCGGATTACCTCACCCTGCGTTGCAGGGCGGAAGAACACGACCACGTGTCCATCATCCGGCGCGCCGTCTGCGGCACGCGGATCCTGCGCCAGTATGACTGCGTCCGTTACGCGGCATACGGACTGAAGGGCGAGACCCGTTTCCCCATCGAACTGAACGTGGCAGGAGCCGACACGGTCCTGATCCAGCACGGGATCAATGACATCATCCATCCCGTCGGCTCGGACGTCAACGAGTTCCGGCCAATGTCCGATCTTCCCACAACGGAAGAGATGATCCGCGGGTACCGGGAGTTCTACATCAACAAAGCAAGGGATCTCGGTCTGTCTGTCTGGGGCGGCACGCTGCTGCCCATCTACGGATGGCGGACCTACGCGGACTTCCGTGAGATCCTGAAAAACGATTTCAACAGCTGGCTTCGTGCCACTGATGAACTGGACGGTTGTGTCGATTTCGACAGAGCGATCTGCGATCCGTACGACCCTAGAAAATTCGCCGACGGATGCGACGCGGGGGATCATCTCCATCCCAGCGCGCTCGGCTACAAAAGGATGGCGGAGTGTGTTCCGGAGATCCTTCTCCAGCCTGCCGCGACCGACTGACCGTTCTCCATATCAGAAAGGAGAACAAATATGAAATTCACGACTTATGAAGAGATCCGGGAGTTCCTCGATATCGTCGATACCTGCGAACATGACGTGTACCTCAGATCCGTTTACGGAGATATCTACAATCTCAAATCCAGACTGAGCCAGTACCTCGGCGTGGCAGCGCTCCTCAGCGAGCACGGAGACGAACTCGAACTGTTCTGTGCCGACAAGGCGGACGAGCCCAAACTCATCCGGTTCCTCTGCAGGAACGAACAGATCCTCGGGATCGCGTGAGCCCACAACAAAAAAAACCGCACGGGAACGGTGCAAAGCATCCGCCCGCGCGGGTTTTTCTTTTCTCATATCCGAAGTTCAGAGCATCGCCAGCACTTCGTCCACCGACGGCATGTCCATAATGCTCCGGGCATAGTGGGCATACAACACCGTCCCGCCATCATCCACGATGAACATCGCGGGCAGCTGCTGCTCATTCCCCTCGTAATCCCCGTGGGAGAATCCGCACGCCGCGGCTTTCTCCCCTTTTGCCTTGAGCAGATCCAGTCCATCCCCCAGCAGTTCGTTCATATCCCCCGCCGGTTCGACCGACAGCAGACGGTACACCGCCTGATCCGGATCGCAGATGATCTCGAACGGGAGTACCGCGCCGGAAGCACTCAGATCCTTCTCCACATGATCCCGGTCGCTCTGCATCACGACGAAGACCTGGCTCCCCTTCGCCCGGAACTCGTCATACCGCTGAGCGATGAGATGCACGTCGTAACGGCACACCGTGCAGCCGATGTAACGCAGGACCCAGAAGACGGTCTTTCCTTTCAGGACATCCACAGAAGAAAGTCCGCTGCGCAGATGCGTGTCGAAATTGAACTGGGGGAATTTCTCCCCCGCCAGAATCTTTGCCATTGCCCGATACCCCCGAATTTCTGAAAAATCGCAAGAAGTTTTGCCAAAGTGATCGTTTTTTGCAGGACAACTGTAGGACAGAACGCGTTATTCTGTATCTACAATATCACATTCGGTGATGCATATCACGGATCGCACCCGTTAGGAGAACTGAAAATGCCGGTTGAATTCGACCTTCCCGCCGTTAAGGCCAATTGTGATCAGTACATCAAGCAGATCGGGGATCTGCTGACTTCCGGTCCCGAAATGGACCGTTATGCGAACTTCCTGAGTGAGATCTTCGCAATCAATTCCCTGACCAACTTCTTCTACACACCGGACGCCAACGGGAATTTTCCTGTCATGACCGAACAGCAGGAACAGATCCGTTAAAATGAGCCCAAAAAAGACGATCCCCAGAACGAAGCCGGCGGAAACGTCCTGAAATGACATCTCCATTCGTTCCGATTCATTCTGAAGCTAAAAAAACAACTATAAAGCGCAGAGCCTTTACAGACTCTGCGCCTTTTCTTTTCTCTTTTCGGACAGGCTTACAGTGCCGCCCAGAACACTTCATATTCGGAGACGACCGCGCCGGAGGCGTCCGTCACTTCCAAGACCATGGTCCCAAAGTATTCCCCGTCTTTCAGGTGAAGCGTATAACCGTCTTCGATACGGACGCCGTTTGCCTCGTAATACATCTCGTCCGTGTCGATCATCCGCAGCAGATACACGCCGGGGCCTCCCATCTTCGTAAGGGAGAGCCGGCTGGAACCTTCCGATTCCAGATCCGGGATCATCGCCTTTCCCCACAGAGACGTCTTCCTGTTTGCCTCCGTGTCGGGGATCAGCCAGACATCCGCCGCCTCCCTGGCGCCGTTGACGAAGGTGACGCTCACGTCCCCTTCCGCGATCTCCAGATAATTGACGGGTTCTTCCGTCTTCGGGTCATCCCCGCCTTTATTTCCGCATCCGTACAGCATCAGGGCGACGGATACGGTAAGCAGGATCATCAGGATCTTTCTCATTTTATCTCCTCCACGGCCGTCTGCGCAGACAAGGTGCCGCTCTCCGGTCAGTTCAGGACGGTGACGTCCCCCTCTTCCGCGATCAGAGTCATCTCCCCGTCTTCAACGAGCCGGACCTCACCGCGCAATTCTTCCCTTCCGTTTTCAATATACAGGTAACTGCCGTCCGGCAGCGCGAAGAACCTTCTGCCGAAACTGTCCGGAAATGCGATGTCCTCGTAGATCCGCAGCCCGTCCAGAACATCGTCCTTCACCATCTGGTAGTGCGGAAGGATCATCGTCCGTGTGAGCCCGAGCCCGGGCAGGAACCGCTCATAGTCCGGGTCGACGGCCTCCCCGTCCAGTTCCGGATGGGCGTAGACCTCCTCCGCGCTGTTCATCGTCCCGGCACTGATGCCGATAACGACGCCGTCAAAGTCTTCCATCGCTTCCTTAAGCCCGATCTCCTGAAAGAAGCGGTTCTGCGTCGGCACATGTCCGCCGGCAAGGATGATCACGTCCGAATTCCGGACGAGTTCCGCAGTACTGCCTGCGTTCCGGCTGTCCAGTACCGTGAAACTGCTGAACGGAAGTCCGGATTCCTCAAAGCCTCTTCTCTGGGAATCCGCGAAGAAATCCGTCAGGTCATGCCCTTCCGGGTCTGAACATACGAAGAGCGCGCGGCAATCCTCCGGCCAGCACCGGTACAGTTCATCCGTGAACCCGTTCGCAGGATTGAGCGTCTCAGTATCCGGGATCATGTCGCTGCTCGTCAGAAAACAGATCATATATCCTCCTCCGGGCCGAAATCCTTTTTCTCTATGATCAGTTCGCAGGAACCTTCCTCGAGAGAATTGTATTCATCGTAATGGATATGCGAGCCGGGCAGTTCCTCCGCCAATGCGGTCAGCTGATCCGCGAGCGAGAGCAGCCCTTCCCTGTTGGCGGACAGCGTAACCGTCTCCCCATACATTTCGGCCCTGATACAGGCGCCTTCGCTCCATCTGATCTCCATTTTTTCCTCTTTCTTCATTTTTACTCAGATAACGCCGAAGATCAGCGGCCTGATCTTTCAATAAACCGAAGTGCCTTCCCGATTGTTTTCCTTGCTTCCGGGATCATCGGAATCATCTGGAAAGCATGGCACTGCGCATGCTGGATATCCAGTTCGGCTGCATGTCCTGATTTCTTCAGTTTTTCATAAAGCAGAACGGAATCGTCATAAAGGACTTCGGTATCGCTCGCGGACAGAAACACCGGCGGCAATCCTGTGAAATCCCCAAAGATCGGAGACAGCAGCGGATCCTTCAGTCTCTCTTGGTCGACAACACCTTTGAACAGCGGCACCGCAAGCCCCTTCGCCACCATATCTCTCAGCATATAATCGGTGGATATGTTGGCAGTGTGGGAAGGGAGATCAGAAGCGTTATCCGTTGCAGGAGAAAAAGCAACGAGCGCTTTCGGAAGCGGGAGTCCGTTCTCTCTGGCGAGGAAAGCCGTTGAAAAAACGAGTGTGCCACCGGCACTCTCTCCCATAAAAACAGTTTCATCTGCACGGTACCCCATCTCCAGATACTGCCGGTACGCCGCCAGACAGTCTTCCGCCTGAGCGGGCCACTCATTCTCGGGAGACAGACGGTAATTGACCGCAAAGCAGTTAAAACCGCATTTTCCGGTCAGATACTGTGTGACATATCTTCTTTCTTTTGCGGATCCGGTAGTGAATCCGCCGCCGTGGATATAGAAAATCCAGCCTCTGTTATTGCCCGTCTTCGACAGCCGCTCGGCGGGCATTCCGTTGACCGTGATCTCCTCCAGCACGATATCCTTCGGCGTGCGGGGAGGTTTTCCGCGTTCATTCCGCGCCCGCTCAGCCGCATAGTCGTGCGGCTGTCCCGGGGGATCTCCGGGCACAGCACGGAACATCTGATTCATAATCCAGCCTTGAATACTCATATTCTATCCTATCCGTTATTCCGGGCGTCTGGAACCGCACTCGCAGCAGAACTTGCCCGTATTCACCGCCCCGCAGGACGGGCATTTCCATTCGCCCGGCTTCAGTTCCGCATTTGCGGGCGGTACCGTTCCGGGCTTGGCAGGTGTCTGTGAGGGCTGTCCGGGCATCTTGCTGAACTGATTGAAATATTCCTTTTTGGTCATGCCGTTGGGCAGCAGAAGCGGGGTGGTCTCCTCTGTAAGAAGGGCATCTTCCTTCTTCAGACGACTCAACGCATCGCCCAATCTGCGGACCGCTTCTCTTTTCCCCTGCTGTTCTGCGGCCTCCAGATCGATCCTGAAGACGACGGACGCCGGACCGGTCTCCTTTGCTGCGGCATATGTGAGAGACAGATGCGAACTGGTGGATATATCTGTGGGACGCATGGCGTGTTCCCAGTCATACCGAAGCGCAGACCATTCCTCAGCCTTCTCGTCGCCGACGAGTTTCCGGTACGACTCCGCCTCGGCTCTGCCGACCCGCCACGTCTTCACTGTCCGTGTCTCGCCTTCAAGTTCCCGGATCTCCGTCAGCACGGCGGTCCCGTCCGTCTTCCATTCCAGTTTCATCTCAAAGGATTCGCGGCTGAACATCATCATGCCGGAGCGGGTACTGGTCCAGTCCAGAACCATAAGCGGACCGTGTTCCGCCGGCAGCTCCTCTTTATCAGGTGTTTTTATCCCCGCAAACCCGTTCTTTGGCGCGCCGCATCTCAGACAGAACGCTCCGGTGTTTCCGTCCCCGCCGCACAGAGTGCATCTCCATTTGAGTCCTGCCATCCTTTTCGCCTCCATAAGAGCGTGTGTCAGTCGTGTATATACATCCTAGCCTTTTCTTCTTCACCGTCTCCCTGCGCCATACAGAAGAATCTCCATCCGTAACGTTCGTAGAACCCGGTATGATCCGTGAGCAGATACAGCGGCGAAATATCCCTGGTCCAGAGATCGTCCACGATCATATTGAGCAGTCTTCCGGCGATCCCTTTCTTCCGGTAGTCTTCCTCCGTGTAGACCGCACAGACGTTCGGTGTGAGATCCTTGCGGTCATGGAAGTCGTTTTCGATCACGCCCATCCCGCCGACGATCTTCTCACCATCCATGCACAGATACCAGCCCAGTTCGGTCTTCCTGTCCAGGTAATCCGACATGCATTCCAGATAAGCTTCCCTCGGAACGCCCCACTTGGAACTGAACCATTCCGCAGCCCGCTCCTTCAGTTCCGGGCAATCCCGGAGCGTCAGGTAACGGTATCCGTACAGATCCGTCAGCGGGATATCGTAGCGGTTCAGGGTCATTCCGGACTCTTCTCCGTAGATGGCGTCGACGAAGATCCCTCCGTTCGCACGGATGACCATATTGCTTCCGACGTTGGAATCACGGCAGATGACCCGCACACGGACCATGCCCGCCTCCCTCGCCTTCTCCAGCAGGAGCCTCAGCTGTTCGCTTCCGTATCCCTTCCGCTGCTCCGAAGGGCGCACGGAATAGCCGGCATGGGAAGTGAATTCCGGATCGTCATCGTCGAATTTCAGCGCGTGGCGCAGGCAGGAAAAGCCGACGATCCTGCCGTCGCTCCTGCGCACAGCCATATACCATGAGACCTTGCCTTCCCGATCTTTTACGTATTTCAGCCAGTCCTCAACGGTGGCGCAGTTCTCCAGCTCGTCCGTTCCGGGGATCCGGTCCGGATCCAGCGTGACCTGAAGACGGTCCGAAGGAAATTCTTCCACATATTCGCGGATCTGATCCGCGTACATGACCGTCGGAGGAATCAGTATCAGTTCATCCATTTCTTGCTCCGTTCCGTCAGCACGGCTCTGAAGCCCGCTGCAGTTGTTCTATGACAAGAGTATAACACGGTGCCGCATCTTTGTACCCGTTTTCCGCGGGCGGTTTCCGGCGTCAGGCTGCGATTTGGGATTCTTTCCATTATCCTGTATACTTTTTTTGTTCCCCTGTGTAACGAAACGCCGCCTCGGAAACACTAATACAGTGAAAGGAGGCATTAGATGCAGAAACTGCTGACGGAACTGTTCCGTAAGTATTACCGAGATATTTACGCCTATCTCTACAGCATGACCGCTGACGCTTCCCTTTCCGAGGATCTGACATCCGAGGTCTTCCTCGAAGTCGTGAATTCGATCTCCACCTTCCGGGGCGAGTCTGACATCAAGACCTGGATGTTCGCTATCGCCCGGCGACGTTGGTACGCCTGCCTGCGGAAAAAGAACGGCAGACCGGAAACGAAGAGCATCGAGGAACTCTGCGGCACCGGGATCCCGGATCCGCAGACGGAAACGTACAGGGACGCTGCCGCGATCGCCGCATCCGTTCTGGATAAGGAATCCACGCTCACCGGAAACGTATTCCGGCTCCGTATGGAAGGATACACCTACTTCGAGATCGCGGAAAAACTCGGGATCTCCGAAAGCTCCGCGCGCGTCGTCTTCTTCCGGGTGAAGGAGAAGATCCGAAAAGAACTGGAAAAGGAGGGCTACTCCAAATGAATACGATCTCATGCGACATCTGCATGGATCTCATCCCGCTGGTCCGGGACGGTGTCGCCAGCGCGGACAGCGCAGCCGCAGTGGAAGAACACCTGAAGACCTGTCCCGCATGCAGAAAAGCGTTCGGGGAAGGCATTCCCGCACCGGCAAAGGAAAAAGAAAACCTCATAAAGATCGGAAACCGCGTAAGGATCTTCACCGGCATGCTGCTCATGTTCGGAATGGTATTCGGTGTAAGCCTCACTGCGGACATGGACATGTTCCGCAACAGTCTGATCATGCCCGCTCTGGGCTGTCTGGGATACTTCCTCTTCCGCTGGAGAGCACTCTATCTCATGCCTGTTCTGCTTTACGCGACTTCCGCAGCCAGTTTCCTGCTAGGCATGATGAAAGGCCTGGAACCCGCAGACTCCGCTTCCATGCTCATCTGGGCAGGACTGTACGCGGTCTTCGCCGTCGCCGGCGTCCTGATCGCCGGACTGCTGCATTTCGCTCTGAGGAAGGAGGAGAACGATGAAAAAGAAAGTGCTTAAGATCCTCGCGTTTCTGACCGCGCTTGCGCTGATCGCCGGGATCGTCCTGTTCTCCACCGCCCTGATGGGCAACCCCGTCTCCCGCTTTCTGGCAAGGCGTACGGCGGTCCGGCATCTGAAAGAGACCTATCCCGGGACCGATTACTATATCGAAGACGTGAACTACGATTTCAAGACTAGCGGGTATTACGCCCGCATCTCTTCACCGACCAGTATCGACACCCGCTTCACGCTCGGTTTCGATATGATGGGACATCTGAAATACGATTCCTACGACCAGGTATCCGGCGGTTTCGTGACTGCACGCCGTCTGGACGCGGAATACCGGGAACTGACCGACAGCGTGTTCAACGCTCCGTCCTTTCCTTATGACTGCGACATCGATTTCGGGATGCTTTCAATCTATCCTCAGGCAGAGATCGAAGGCTCCGACCCCTTCGATATCCCAGTCCACACCATTCCCGTAGAGGAACTGGTTCTTGACGGAAACTATGACATTCGCGAACTCGGCAGACGCG
>JAEEGL014483065.1_pt1 | contig 10435 bp, 7 predicted proteins | sample 9134231 | NCBI WGS metagenome assembly JAEEGL01 (sample SAMN16246548, study PRJNA631951) | gut metagenome | biome: gut microbiome; feature: rumen; material: fiber-attached | host: Bos | place: Iran: Karaj | collected 2018-10 | reverse complement strand
TGATCTTCGGGCTGTACCCGACCAACAAGGCCGCCAAGATGAAGCCCATCGACGCGCTGCATTACGGAGGCTGATATGGAAGCGAAACGAAAAAAGATCCGCAGCCGGATCACCCTGATCCTTGTGGCGGTCCTGGCCGCCGGCATGGTGCTGCTGCCCTATATCCTTCGAAACTCTCAGGCCGAGCCGGAGGACAAGGCCAGCTATCTCTCCGCCCGGGCGGTGCGGCAGGACATCCGCTCCACCATTTCCGGCGGCGGCACGCTGGCCGAGGAGGAAGGCGCGGCGCTGACCGTGCCCCGGGGCGTGGAGGTGCTGCAGTACCTGGTCTCCAACGGCGACTGGGTGGAGGAGGGCCAGCCTCTGGCTCTGGTGGACGGGATCTCCGCCATGCAGACCATCGCCACGCTGCAGAAGAATCTGGAATACCTGTCCCGTCAGATCCAGAAGGCGTCCGACCCTGCCACGGTGTCCTATCTCTCCGCCCCGGCGGGGGGCCGCGTCAAGCAGGTCTTCGCCCAGCCGGGTGACGAGGCCGCGGCGGTGATGGCCGAGCACGGCGCGCTGGCGGTCCTGTCCCTGGACGGGCTGATGGCCCTGGACGTGGAGACGGCGGAGACTGCCGGACCGGGAGACGCCGTCACCGTGACGCTGTCCGACGGCACGGAAAAGCCCGGCCGGATCGAGCGCCGGCAGGGGGACACGCTCACCGTGACTCTCACGGACGACGGCCCCAGGGTGGGAGACGCCGTCCTCGTGAGCCTGCCGGACGGCACAGAGCTGGGCAGCGGGACGCTGCGCATCCACAGCGCGCTCAACGTCACCGCCGCCAGCGGCGTGGTCACGGCGGCCCCCGCCCGGGAAGAGCGGGCGGTGTACGCCGGGGACCGGCTCTTCAACCTCTCGGAGGTGGACAACACCGGCGAGTACCGGCGGCTGTGCGACCAGCGCCGGGAGTATGAGGACGTGATGCTCCGGCTCTTCAACATCTACCAGGCGGGCGCCCTGCTCTCCCCGGCCAGCGGCCGGATCTCCGGGCTGGACACCGCGAAGGTGGGCCTCATGCGCGCCGGGGGCGCGGAATATACCCTGACGCTCCTCTCCGGGACCGGCGGCGAAGGCGGTGAAGAGGGCGGCGAAGGCGGAGAGGAACCGGGCGGCGGCGAGGAGCCCACGCCCGATCCCGACCCCAACAACACTCCCGCCGGCCTGCTGAAAAACAAGTACGCCATGGTCAGCGAGATCACCTTCGGCTCCATCACCTTCATGGTGCAGGACGAAAGCCCCGCGGCGGCGGATTACCGCACGGAGCCCAGGATCAACTATGACAAGCTCCATCCGGAGATCTTCACCTACTTCGGGAACGTGACCATCTACGACTGGGACGACGCCCAGAGCGCCTGGAAGGTGATCTATCCCTCCCAGCTCCAGATGGGGGACATGCTCTACTTCGTCTATGACGGGGAGGACAACCTGATCTGGATGGTCCGGGCCCAGCCCGCCGAGGCTCCGGGCGGCGGATTCTACGTCGGCGGCGGTGGCGGCGGCGGAGCCGAGGAGTCCTTCGATCTCTACGACGTGACGCCGAAGGAGCTGCTGCAGGTGGTGCCCCAGAACGTGATGACGGTGAAGACCGCCATCGACGAGCTGGACATCCTCTCCGTGGCCCTGGGCCAGGAGGCGGAGGTCACCGTGGACGCCCTGCCCGGCCGGGCCTTTACCGGCGTCGTGACGCAGATCGACCCCGTGGGCCAGAACTCCGGCGGCAACAGCAAGTACACCATCACCATCACCGTGGACCGGGACCCCAATATGCTCCGGGGCATGAACGCCACCACCATCCTCACCGTGGGCGTCACGGAGAACGTGCTGACCCTGCCGGTGGCGGCCATGAGCCAGAAGGGAAGCCGCACCATCGTCTATACCGGCTTTGACGAGCAGACCCGCACGCTGCTGGAGCCCAGGGAGATCGAACTGGGCGTGTCCGACGGCACGGTGGCGGAGATCGTCTCCGGGCTGGAGGAGGGGGATACCGTCTGGTATTCCTACTATGAATCCGGCGGCCTGCCGGTGTTTGCCGGCGGTCTCCCCGCCCAGAACGCGTAAAAACCGATCCGACCCCGGAGCCCGGCTCCGGGGTCGTTTTTCCCGTCGGGAAGAGGGCGGCTGACCCTTGCAATTCCGGCCGGAACAGGATATAATTCCTCTGTTACAGACTTTTCATTTCGAGGTCAGAGTATGAGAAACGATACCAGCCGGGAAAAACCTGCAGCCGGCGGCGCGGTGGGCCGCGTCTTCGGCCGGTTCGGCTTTTTTGTCCTCTGGACGCTGATACTGGCGCTGATCGTCCTGCTGGGCGTGGTGTGGGTCATGGAAAAGGGCCCATCGCCCACCATGACGGCGGTGTTCTGCCGCTCCATGCGGGAGACCAGCGCCATCCGCTGGATCCCCAATATCTTCCTCTCCGACGAGGAGATCGACGCGCTCAAGAGCGAGAGCACGGAGGACTTCCAGACCGAGGCGGTGAACACCTCCCTCATCCACGTGGCCGCCGGTGATCCGGAGGCCGACGCGGATGCGGCGGCGGAGCCCGAGCTGCAGGTCATCGACATCTCCATGGGCACGGTGAAGGGCAAGCTGATGATCGTGCGGGACCCCTCCCGGATCATCCTGGGCACCAGCAACAATCTGGGACGGCAGGCGGGACTGCAGCTCACCGATCTGGTAGCCAAGTACGGCGGCGTGGCGGGCATCAACGCCGGCGGCTTCAACGATGAAAACGGCACCGCCAACGGCGGCATCCCCCAGGGCCTGGTCATCACCTACGGCGAGATGGTCTGGGGCGGCGTGAACACCAACTACAACCTGATCGGCTTTGACAGGAACAACATCCTCCACGTGGGCCGCATGACCGGCATGGAGGCGCTGAACAGGGGCATCCAGCACGCGGTGAGCTTCGTTACCCACGACGGAGTGGCCTCCGCGCTGATCATCAACGGCGAGATCCAGAGCCAGAATCTGGTCAGCGGCGTCAACCCCCGCACGGCCATCGGCCAGCGGGAGGACGGCGCGGTGCTGCTGCTGGTGCTGGACGGACGGAGCATCAACACCGTGGGCGCCACCATGGAGAACATCTGCGACATCATGCTCCAGTACGGCGCGGTGAACGCGGGCAACCTGGACGGCGGCTCCTCCTCCGTCATGGTCTACGACGGCAGGATCATCAACCACTGCGCGTCCGTCACCGGGCCGAGATATATCCCCACGGGCTTCGTGGTGCTGCCGGAGGGCGAGACCGATGCGTGAAGCGATGAATGAAAACGTGACCCCCGAGCGGGAGGAAGCCCGGGCGGCCAGAAAGCTCCGCCGGAGCAGACGGCGCTGGCGCCGGTTCCTGGCGGTGTATACCTTCCTGTTCCTGCTGGCCGGCGCGGCGGGCTGCGCCCTGCTTTACCAGTACTGCGAAGCCTATGAGGCCTCCATCCCCGAGCACGTGATGGACGAGCTGATGGCCAACACCACCGCTGAGGACTGGTACGGCTACGTCCGCAGCGGCACCCGCTTTGAGACGTCCCGCTTTGAGGACGCGGCAGTGCTGTTTGACGAATACTTTGACGCCGCCGTCCGGGGCCGGGAGATCAACTACCGGAAGGACATGGCGGAGTACACCGCCCAGACGCCGGTCTATACCGTCCGGGCGGGGGGCACGAAGCTGTGCACCGTGCGGCTCGCCCCTCTGGGGGACAAGGCCGCCGGCTTCGGCCGGGAGCTGTGGCAGGTCAAAGAGATCCAGCCCGCCTTCAGCATGGACGGCCTGGAGAGCGTCACCGTGGAGATCGACGCCCCCGCCGGCGCGGAATTCTTCATCAACGGCGTGGCCGTGGGAGAGGAGTACCTGATCGGCGAGACGGACGCCCCGGACCTCACCGAGCTGGAGAGCCGCTTCGCGCAGAAGCAGACCTTCCTGCGCTACCGGGTGGAGGATATGTACGGCGACATCGCCGTCACCGACGCGGAGGGGAACACCCTCCCGCCCCGGCAGGAGGACGACGGCAGCGTGATCCGCTACACCGTTCGCCGCCCGGCTCCCTATTCCTTCACGGTCCGGGCGCCGGAGTTCGTCACGGTGTCCGTCAACGGCGCGGAGCTGACCGCCGCCGACGCCTCCAAAACGGAGGACGGAGTGCTCTCCGGCCTGGAGAGCTACACCGGCGGACAGGGCTATCAGATGCTCACCTGGTCCTTCGACGGGCTCCACGTGTCCCCGGAGATCACCGCCCGCGCCGCCGGCGGCCCGGAGCTGACGCCGCTGGTGAACGAGGCCGGCGAGCTGCTCTATTTCGCCCCCCAGGACGACGCGCTGGCGGCACAGGTCTCCCCCCGGGTGCGGGAATACTTCAACCGCCTCATCGACTACACCTCCCAGGCCTACGACCCGGACCGGCTGAACGCCCTGCTGGGCTGCATACTGCCCGGCACGGAGCTCTACAACGTCTACCGGGACAGCCGGGACGCCATGATCTGGGCCTCCGCCACCCAGGTCAGCTACGACGAGCTCACCTTCGGCGATTTCTATCCCGTTGGGGACGACTGCTTTACCTGCACCATCCGCTACAAGGGCGACTTCGCCGCCACCGCCTGGTATGAGAGCTACACCTATGAAATGCAGAACGCCTACGAGCTGGCGTTCGTAAAAGTCAACGGAGAGTGGTACGCCGCCGCCATGTCGGCGGTGTCCGGATGAACAGCGAAAGGGGAGGCACAATGAAAAAGATCCGACTGGGGAAAACCGGACTGATGGTCACCAAGACCGCCATGGGCTGTCTGCCGGTGCAGCGCCGGACCGTGGAGGACGGCGCGGCGCTGATCCGCGCGGCCTACGAGGGCGGCATCAACTACTTTGACACCGCCAACGCCTATACCGACAGCGAGAAGAAGATCGGCCTGGCGCTTGCGGACGTGCGGGAGAACGTCATCATCTCCACCAAGAGCGCCAGCCGCACCAAAGAGGGCGTCCTGGCCCACATCGAAAACAGTCTGCGCATGATGCGCACGGACTATATCGACCTGTTCCAGTTCCACATCGTGCCGGCGCTGCCGGACTTCAGCGACCCCGACAGCTATTATTACGGAGCGGTGGAGGCCCTGGAGCGGGGCTGGGTCCGGCACATCGGCATCACGACCCACCGGGTGGAGGTGGCGGAGGCCGCCATTGAGAGCGGGAAATACGAGACGCTCCAGTTCCCCTTCAGCTATATCTCCAGCGACCGGGACATCGCCCTGGCGGACAAGTGCGCCCGGGCGGACATGGGCTTCATCGCCATGAAGGGCTTGGCCGGGGGCCTGCTGACCAACGCCAGGGCCTGTCACGCCTTCATGAAGCAGCACCCCAACGTGGTGCCCATCTGGGGCATCCAGCACATGAGCGAGCTGGAAGAATGGCTGGCCGTGGACCGGGAGGACCCGGACATGGACGAGGAGCTGGCCGCGGTGATCCGCGCCGACCGGCAGCAGCTGGGCAGCACCTTCTGCCGCGGCTGCGGCTACTGCATGCCCTGCCCGGTGGACATCGAGATCAACAACTCCGCCCGCATGGACATGCTGCTGCGCCGGTCCCCCTGGCGGGAGTACTACACCCCCGAGTGGCGGGAGAAGATGGAGCGCATCAACGACTGCCTGGAATGCTATCAGTGCGCCTCCAAATGCCCCTATCAGCTGGACACGCCCAAGATCTTGAAGTACATGCTCAAGGACTGGCAGCAGTTCTACGAGGACCACAAAGACGAGCTTTGATCCAAACAGAGAAAAGGACTCCGGCGGCTTCGGCCGCCGGAGTCCTTTTTGCGGAGCGCTTACGGCGCGGTCTCCAGCCCGGAGGACAGCTTTTTCGCCAGCTGCTCGAATTTCCGCAGAGTGGCGGGGTCGTCCGACTCCATGCACACGGCGGACCGGTCCGGGCAGGGGGCGATGTGGATGCCCCCCGGCACCGCGGCGAGAGTGAGCCCGTGGCTCAGATCCGCCCCCGCCTCCATGAGCCCGGCGGTGAGGGAGCGCATCAGCCGGGCCCGGCTGGGGGTGGGACAGTAGATCCGGCAGGCGTAGGCCGCCGGGGCCTGGCCGCCGGAGGCCTGGGAAGGGACGCTCTCCGCCTCGGGCAGCCGCAGCGTTCCCTCCCAGGCGTCCAAATTGGCCCGGTAGTAGGAGCCCGGATCGCCGATGTCCCGCCAGTAGCCCTCCAGCGGCACGCCCAGCATGGGCTGGCCGGCGGAAAGCAGCCGGGGGAAGAGGTCCCGGGCAAAGTCGAAGGGGAGCCGCTCCGGCACGAAGGACATGGCCCGGGGCCCCAGCGCGTAGATGCCGGTGTTCACCAGATCGGTGACCACCTGTTCCCAGGGGGGCTTTTCCAGAAAGCTCCGCACGAAGCCCCGGCTGTCGGTGACCACCAGGCCGTAGGAGAGAGGCGCGTCGTGGGCGTGGAGCGCCATGGTGACGGCGGCGCCGGCCTTCTCATGGGCCCGCCAGAGCTCCCGGAGGTCCAGATCGCAGGCGGCGTCGCCGCTGATGACCAGAAAATCGTCCCCGCCGGTAAAATCCCGGCAGTTCTTCACCGCCCCGGCAGTGCCCAGAGGCCGCTGCTCCAGCCGGTAGTCCATGGAAACACCGAAGCGGCGGCCGTCGCCGAAATACTGCCGGATCTGCTCGGGCAGACAGGCCAGCGTACAGCACAGCTCCGTGAACCCGCACTCCGCCAGATGCCGTACGATATGCTCCAGCACCGGCCTGCCCAGCAGCTCCGCCATGGGCTTGGGGATGGCGCCGTGGGTCACCGGAGCCAGCCGCGTGCCCCGGCCGCCGGCCAAAATCACAGCTTTCATGGGGGAAACGCTCTCCTTTTCTTTCTGTGGATGGATGAGAGCAGTTTCTGCATTTTCCCGGCGGATTATACCCGCCGGGATTTCTTGAGAAAAGTATCGCTTTTTTGCGGGAAATGTGATATAACTACTCTGTATCATTGTCTGTTCGGGGGAGAGCGCTTTGAATATTCGCAAGATACAGAAATACGCCGAGCCGGGTCTGCGGCTGTGCCTGATCATCATGGCGATCTTCGCGGGCGCCACGTGGTTTTTCAACCCAACCGCAGCCTACGTGGAGGCCGGGGTGGTGGTCGCGCTGATCATCTACGCCGTCATCCGGGAGAGGAAGCATCAGCGGGAGCTGCAGGCCTTTGTGGAGAGCGTCACCTACAACGCCGAGTCTGCCACCAACAACACCCTGATCCACTTTCCTCTGCCCATGGCGGTGTTCCGGCTGGGGGACAGCGGCGTGGTCTGGGGCAACCAGCTGTTCTGGAGCATGTGCGGCCGCAGCGGTCCGGCCTTTGAGGCCAAGCTCACCGAGCTGGTGCCCAGCTTCAGCGGCAAGTGGCTCACGGAAGGCAAAAACCGCATGGCGGAGCTGCTGGAGGTCGGGGGCCGGAAATACCAGGTCAACGGCAACATGGTCCGCTCCGGCCAGACGGAGGAGACCTACGAGTTCATGGGCATCACCTACTGGGTGGACGTGACGGAATACGACGCGGTCCGCCTGGAGTATCTCGACTCCCGGCCCATCGTCATGATCATCCTGGTGGACAACTACGAAGAAATGATGAAGCCCCTCACCGACCGGCAGCGCACCCAGCTCCGGGGCGAGCTGGACGCGGCGGTGGAAAAGTGGGTCGAGGGGAAGGACGGCATCCTCCGGCAGGTGGATCGGGACCGGTATATGTTCATTCTGGAACGGCGGCACATGGACGCCATCCGGGAGAAGCGCTTCGACCTCATCGAGAGCATCCACTCCGTGGTCAGTCCCACCGGCATCCACGCCACCGTCAGCATCGGCACCGGCATGGACGGCAGCGGCTTCGCGGAGGACTACTCCTTCGCCTCTCTGGCGGAGGACATGGCACTGTCCCGGGGCGGCGACCAGGCCGTGGTGAAGAACAAATACGCCTTTGAGTTTTTCGGCGGCCGGGGCAGCGAGGTGGAGACCCGCACCAAGGTCAAGTCCCGGGTGATGGCCAACTCCCTTTCCCGGCTCATCGGGGACGCGGGAGAGGTGTTCGTCATGGGCCACCGGTACGCGGACAACGACGCCGTGGGCGCCGCCGCGGGCGTGGCGTGCATCTGCCGCAAGCTGGGGAAGAGCGTGAAGATCGTCATCGACGAGGAGAAAAACGCCGCCGGCCCCCTGCTGGAGGCGCTGAAGAAGGACGAGCATTACGCCCGGGCCTTCATCAACCCCGAGGAGGCCATTCTGAAGGCGGACGACCGGACGCTTCTGGTGGTGGTGGACACCCACCGCCCCGAGCAGGCGGAGGACGAGTCGCTGATCACCGCCTGCGCCAACCGGCTGGCGGTCATCGACCACCACCGGCGGGCGGCCACCTACATCCAGAACCCCACGCTTTCGCTGTACGAGCCCAACGCCTCCTCCACCTGCGAGCTGCTCTCGGAGCTGTGGCAGGAGCTGGTGACGCCCCAGGACATCCTGCCCGTGGAGGCGGACGCAGTTTTGGCCGGCATCGTGCTGGACACCAAGAACTTCACCATCCGCACCGGCGACCGGACCTTTGACGCGGCGGCCTTCCTGCAGCGGGCCGGGGCGGACACCCTCCGGGTCAAGCAGTTCTTCAAGAACGACATGCCCCAGGTGATGGCCCGCTACAACATCATGCGCCAGGTGAAGATCTACAAGGGCATCGCCGTGGCGGCGGTCAGCGAGGCCCAGAGCCGGGTGGCGGCGGCCCAGGCGGCGGACGAGCTGCTGAACATCAACGGCGTCCAGGCCAGCGCCGTGCTCTATCCTCTGGAGGACGGGGGCGTGGCCGTCTCGGCCAGGAGCATGGGCGAGGTCAACGTACAGGTGCTGCTGGAGAGCCTGGGCGGCGGCGGCAACAAGTCCGCGGCCGGAGTGCAGATCCGGGACATCACGCTGCGGGAAGCGGTGAACAGGCTGTTTGCCGCCATCGACGAATACTTCGCTACGGAATAAAAAAAGACCACAGGAGGTCATCGGATATGAAAGTCATTTTTCAGCAGGACGTCCGCGGACAGGGCAAAAAGGGCGAGTTGAAGGAGGTCTCCGAGGGCTACGCCCGGAACTATCTCCTGCCCCGCAAGCTGGCCATGGAGGCCACGAAGGACAATCTGAACACCCTGGCGCTGAAGGAAAAGGCCAGACGGGCCCAGGAGGCCCGGGAGCGGGCCGAGGCGGAGGAAAACGCCAAGCGGCTGGGCGACGTGGTGGTCACCATCCGGGCCAACGCCGGCAGCAGCGGCAAGCTCTTCGGCTCCGTCACCTCCCAGGAGATCGCGGAGGCCCTGGCCGAGCAGCACGGCATCAACATTGAGAAGAACCGCATCGTGCAGGGGGACCCCATCAAGTCCTACGGCAGCTATGAGGTCAAGTGCAAGTTCGGCTACGGCATCGACGGCGTCATCCACCTGCTTGTGATCGAGAAGTGAGGGACCCATGGACGAACTGTTAGGCCGTCGGGTGCCCTGGTCCTCCGAAGCGGAACAGGCGGTGCTGGGCTCCTGCCTGATCGACCCGTCCTGCCTGTCGGAGGTGTTCACCCGCCTGCGGGGCTCGGATTTCTATCTGGAGCAGAACAGGGATATTTTCGACACCATCTTTCACATGTTCACCTTCGGCATGGCGGTGGACCCGGTGACCGTGCTGGATCAGATGAAGGTGCGGGGCGTTTTCCGCCCGGACAGCACCCCCCAGTATCTGCGGGAGCTGATGCGCCTGACCCCCACCGCCGCCAACGTGGGCAAATACGCGAACATCGTCCGGGACCAGGCGCTGCTGCGCAACGTGATCCAGGCCTGTGAAGAGACGATCCAGCAGGCCTCCGAGGGCGGCGGCGAGGCCGGCGAGGTGCTGGATCTGGCGGAAAAGAAGATCTACGCCCTCCGGCAGGACCGGATCATCGGCGGACTGATCCCCGCCTCCCAGGTGGTCCAGGCGGTCTACACCAACCTTTCGGAGCTGGCGGCCTCCGGTTCGCCTCTGCCCGGCCTGACCACCGGATTCCGGGATCTGGACCGGCGCATCCAGGGACTGAACAAGGGCGACTTCGTGCTGATCGCCGCCCGCCCCGGCATGGGCAAGACCAGCATCGGGCTGAACATCGCGCTGAACGCCGCCAAGGCCACCGGCAAGACCGTGGCCATCTTCTCTCTGGAAATGAGCCGGGAGCAGCTGGTGACCCGGTTCCTGTCCAGCGAGGGCATGGTGCCCCTGGGCAACCTGCTCACCGGCAATCTGACCGAGGACGAGTGGAAGCGGGCGGCCCGGGCCGCCTCGGTGATCTCCTCCACGGAGATCTGGCTCAACGACAACCCCACCCTCACCGTGGCGGAGATGAACGCCCAGTGCCGCCGACTGA
>JAEEGL014060671.1_pt1 | contig 10435 bp, 6 predicted proteins | sample 9134231 | NCBI WGS metagenome assembly JAEEGL01 (sample SAMN16246548, study PRJNA631951) | gut metagenome | biome: gut microbiome; feature: rumen; material: fiber-attached | host: Bos | place: Iran: Karaj | collected 2018-10 | reverse complement strand
GGACCAAAGCACGACTACGATTACCACACCACCGCCCATGACCGCGCAATGGAAGGCGGCATTGACGACGTGGGCCTCGGCGTGCTCTTCGGACTTGAGCTGTATCGGTACGAATTTGCCGGTCTTCTGATGCATGCCGAGCACCTGGAGGCTGTCCACGGCGTCGGCCCCCACACCATTTCTGTCCCCCGTGTCAAGCCCGCGGACGACATCAATCCCGACGAGTTCAACAACTCCATCTCTGACGAGATGTTCGCGAAGATCACTGCCTGCATCCGTCTGGCCGTCCCCTACACCGGCATCATCATCTCGACCCGTGAGACCGAGCAGACCCGTTCCAAGCTTCTGCGCCTCGGCGTGAGCCAGGTCAGCGGCGGCTCCCGCACTTCCGTGGGCGGCTACGCCGGCTATACGCCCGACGAGCGGCCCCATGACACGGAGCAGTTTGACGTCTCGGACCAGCGCTCTCTGGACGAGGTCGTCCGCTGGCTGATGGAAAACGGTCATATCCCCTCCTTCTGCACAGCCTGCTACCGAGAGGGACGCACGGGCGACCGCTTTATGAGCCTGTGCAAATCCGGCCAGATCCTCAACTGCTGCCACCCCAACGCGCTGATGACGCTGACGGAGTATCTTGTGGACTATGCCAGCCCCGAAACCAAGGCGATCGGCTTCAAGCTCGTGGAGGATGAACTCAAAAAGATTCCCAGAGACAGAGTCCGCGAGATCGCCGCAGAGCATATTGAAGCCATCAAAAACTCCAACAGCCGCGATTTCCGCTTCTGATATGGCGAGCCTGAATGAAACCGTCTCCGCCGAACGGATCCACATCGGCTTCTTCGGCTTGAGAAACGCCGGAAAATCCAGCCTTGTCAATGCCGTCACCGGCCAGAACCTGTCGGTGGTCTCCCCTGTCAAGGGGACGACCACCGACCCGGTAAAAAAAGCCATGGAGCTGCTTCCTCTGGGCCCTGTGGTGATCATCGACACGCCCGGTTTTGACGATCTGGGCGAGCTGGGTGCGCTTCGCATCGAGAAAACGAACGAGATCCTCAGCAAGACAGATCTCGCTGTGCTGGTCCTGGACGCTGCGCTCGGGATGACCGCCGAGGACGAAACACTGCTTGCGCGGATCAAAGCGCGGAACATTCCGTTTGTGATCGCGTCTAATAAGTGTGATCTTCTTTTGAAGCGGGAAGACCTCGATCCGTCCTGGCTCCCGGTCAGCGCAAAGACTGGCGAAGGCATCAACGAACTCAAGGAGCGCCTTGCGAAGCTGGGCGGAAAGGCCGGAGCTGAGCGGAAGATTCTTGCCGACCTCGTATCGGATTCAGATACCGTCATCCTTGTGATTCCCATCGACGCGGCCGCGCCGAAGGGAAGATTGATCCTTCCGCAGCAGCTGACGCTGCGAGAGCTTCTGGATATCCATGCCTCTGCGGTCTGCTGTCAGGTCGAGGAGCTGGATGGCGTTTTGTCCATGCTCAAGCGGCCGCCCAGCCTCGTCGTGACGGATTCTCAGGCCTTTGGCGCAGTTTCAAAGATCGTCCCCGAAGGCATTCGGATGACCTCCTTCTCCATCCTTTTTGCCCGCTATAAGGGCGAGCTGAGGACGCTGGTCGAAGGCGCCGCGGCGCTGAACAGACTGCAAAGCGGTGATCATGTGCTCATCTCCGAAGGCTGCACCCATCACCGACAGTGCAATGATATCGGCTCTGTGAAGCTGCCCGGCTGGATCGAAAACTACACGAAAAAGAAGCTGCAGTTCTCCTTTACTTCGGGCGGAACCTTCCCCGAGGATCTCTCCGAGTACGCCCTTGTCGTACACTGCGGAGGCTGCATGCTCAACGAGGCTGCCATGCAGCATCGGATCTCGACGGCTGCTGCACAGGACGTGCCGATCGTCAACTACGGCATCGCCATCGCGCAGATGCACGGGATCCTTCGCCGCAGCCTGGCGCCGTTCCCCGACCTGCAGCAAATGCTGCTCTGATTCCCTCTTCGCATTACCCTTTTCCTGCACAACGCCGTACTGCCGCGGCGAGAACAATAGAAAGTAGGCGGAATATGAAAGAAAAACTGAAATCCTTTATTGACTCCATTTCGTGGAAGGACTTTATTCCCTTCTACTATTGGACTGTCTCTATCCTGATTTGGGAGCTGGCTCTGCATTTTATGTGCTTCCGAAGCTTTTCTCCCAGTTCATTGTTCATTTTCCCGTTCATCCTGGATTTTGCCTTGTTTATGACCTTGGTCTTCCGGTTGTTTTCGGAAAAATGGAATTTTGGGTTGACATTAGCCGTAAGCATCATCCTTCTTGTATTCTACAGCTCTCAGATCGTATACAATAGAGTATTTGCGGATTTCTACTCCGTCTCGATGGTGAAGCTCGGCGGAACGGCGATCAAGAATTTCTGGAAGCAGACTGTGGCCGCGACCTTTGAGTCCTGGTGGAAGATTCTGATTTTTGCGGTGCCCGTTCTTCTCTGTATCCTGCAGCGCAAGTATTATCCAGAGAGCTTTCGCCGCAGAACCTGGGGCAAGAGCGTGCTTGTGCTCATCATTCTTGCGCTGGTGTGGACGCAGAGCGTGCTGTCTCTTCAGCTGAGTGATCGCGGAAGATACAGCTCCTACGGAATGTACTACCGCAGCTCCGCCCAGACAAAGGCCAGTGTCAACCGTCTCGGCATGATGACGACGATGCGTCTGGAGCTTTTCCAGATGCTCTTCCCCAACGAAGACCCGAAGGAAAAGGTACTTGTTCCGATTCCCGATCAAAAAGCGGAGATCGAATACCCCAACGTCATGAATATCAACTTCAATACGCTGATGAGCTATGAAGAGGACGAGCGGATCGATCAGCTGAACAAGTATTTCTCCAACATCCAGGGCTCCAACAAAAATGAGTACACGGGAAAATTCAAGGGCTACAACCTGATCGAAATCTGTGCCGAATCCTACTCCCCGATTCTGGTCACAGAGGAACTGACGCCGACGCTGTACAAGCTGACCCACGAGGGCATCGTGTTTACGAATTATTACACGAGCTTCCCCAATACGACGACGAACTGTGAATACGCCCTCTGTATGGGCCTGTTCCCGGACATGACCCGCAACAAGTATGACGCCAGCTTCAAGGTGAGCATCAACAACTATCTCCCCTTCTGCGTGGGCAATGAATTCAAGAATGCCGGTTATAACACCATGAGCTTCCATAACTACATCGGCAGCTATTTCGGCCGTGAGCTCTCTCACCCGAATATGGGCTATACCTGCTACTTCGCCCAGGCCGGTATGGAGTTTACCAATGACTGGCCCGCCTCCGACCTGGAGATGGTCCAGCAGTCCCTCGATTATATCTACGAAGCCGGTGAGCCCTTTGTCGGCTACTATATGACCTTCTCCGGCCACTACCGTTACGATTTCAACACGAATCCCATGTGCATCAAGAATCAGGAGCGGGTGCAGGATCTGGATTATTCCGAGACGGTCAAGGCGTATATCGCCTGCAACCTTGAGCTGGAGGATGCGCTGACAGAGCTCATGCGTTCCCTGGAGGAGCACGGCATGCTGGACCATACCGTCATTGTCATGACCGGCGACCATTATCCCTACGGACTTCTGGATTATCAGTATAACGAGCTCGCAGGAGAAGAGCTTCCTGAGCCCTTCGGCCGCATGAAGAACTCTCTGATCATCTGGGCTGCCGGCATGGAGGACCCCATTGTTTGCGAGAACTACTGCTGCAACGTGGATATCCTCCCGACGATCCTGAACCTTTTCGGTATGGAGTACGATTCCCGTCTCCTTGCCGGTACGGATATCCTCTCCGACGGTCAGCATATCGCCATTCTTACCGACGAGAGCTTCCTGACGGACAAAATGATGTTCAACAGCACCACAAATGAAATTTCTTATTTTGTCCCGGAGGAAGAACTTCCGAACAATTATTTCGAGGATATGGTACAGCTGATTCAGAACAAGATGAACATCTCCAACCTGATCCTGTACACCAATTACTACGATTTTGTCTTCCATCCCGATAATTACCTTCCCGTGCCGCCGCAGACGGAACCGGTAACGGAGACGCCGACAGAGCCGCCGGTGCTTCCTTCCGAGCCGGAGCAGACAGAGACCGAACCGGCGGAAGCGGAGACGGGCGAGACAGAACCAGGCGAGACCGAGGCCGAGGAAACCGAGGCTGAGGAAGAGAAGCCGACTCCCTGACAAAATGAAAGAAAAGGAAACACCCCTCAAGTAATTCTTGAGGGGTGTTTCCCGCTTTCCGGAGAAGTTAAATCTTTTCTCCTCCGATATAGACGGCCTTTCTGTTCAGCTCAGCGTCACAAACAACGAAATCCGCAAGCTTTCCGTTGGCAATGGAACCGACCCGGTCCAGCGCGTGAATCTGACGGGCAGGATTATAGGTTGCTGCGCGGATCGCATCCTCCTTCGGGATTCCGAAGCGGACAGCATTGCGCATGCAGTCATAGAGATTCGTCGCGGAGCCTGCGATGGTGCCGTCAGCCAGACGTGCAACATTCTCAGCCAAAAAGACCTGCTGGCCTCCCAGCTCGTATTCGCCGTCGGGCATGCCGCAGCAGCGCAGCGCATCGGAAATCAGGACCATTCTGTCCGCGCCGAAGAGGCGGAATGCCATGCGAATGGAGGAAGGATGGACGTGAATCCCGTCACAGATGATCTCGGCGGAGACGTTGGGATTCTCAGAGGCTGCGCCAATCACACCGGGCTTGCGGTGATGGATCGGGGGCATGGCGTTATAGAGGTGGGTCAGATGGGTGACGCCCGCTTCGATCGCAGCTCTGGCATGCGCATAATCGGAATCGGTATGCGCAATCGACACGGTGCACAGCGCTTTCGCCTTCTGCACAAAGTCGACGGAACCATCCAGCTCCGGTGCCAGATCGACGATGGAAATCAGGCCTTCGCTGTCGTTGTAGAGCTTTTCGAAGGCTTCAAAGTCCGGCAAACGAAGATACTCGCCGTTCTGCGCGCCCTTCTTCTTTTCGGAGAAGAAGGGGCCTTCCATTTGTACGCCCAGGAGCCTTGCGCAGCCGTCGACAGGGGCCTTGCGGAGCCGCAGGCCGGCCTTCAGCGCGTTCGCAATCGTCTCGTAGGGCAGCGTCATGGTCGCGGGCGCAAAGCTCGTCACGCCAACGCTCGCAAGGTACCTGGCCATCGCGACGTCACCGTCGTAGGAGCCGTCAGAGAAATCCGCATTGGAATTACCGTGGTTGTGCACGTCGATCAGACCGGGAATCACATAAGCTCCCTGCAGGTCAACGGCGTCCTCCTGCTCCAGAAGCACTTCTGAGAACTTTCCGTCCTTCACGGAAAAGCCGCCGGTCACAAAGCGGAAATCCTCTGTAAAAATTCTCGCGTTTTTATATTTCATAGGGAACTCTCCAAACTCTCAATTAAGGCAGCGAGGCAGCCGCAACCGCCTGGCCGACTCTGCGGGTCTTTTCATCCGGCAGCATGACGATCATCTTCTTTGCCAGCTCCGGATATTCCTCAGCCATGACACGCTTGCATTCTGCAAGGATCGTGTCTCCGCCCTTGCCGGACATGACGCGGCCCAAGACGATCATGTGCTCTACGTCATAGAACATAGAATAAAGCTGCATGGTATGTCCAAGATAGACGCCGATGGATTCATAAATCTTCACGGCGCGGGGATCCTCCTGCTCCATAAGCGCCTGAACAACTTTAAGCTTCTCGGCGGGCGTCAGGCTCTCATCAAGCGCAATGCCCGCTGCGGGCGCCAGCTTGATGACCGCGTCCTGTGAGAAATACTTGCATCCGACGCCGATATCATAGGACCACTCGTCCATCATCGCGTTTTCAGACAGATCGACGGGAGCAAACGCAAGCTCGTTGAACCAGCCGAGGACGTTACCTTTGCGGTCGACGTAGCCGACAGCCTCGCTGGTGCCCATGGCCATACCCATAACTGCAGTGGCGCCGAGACCCATCGCACCGGCAAGGGCCGTCACGTCACCGTCGTTGGCGACGACAATGGGAACAGTTCCGTCACCGATAGCTGCCGCGGCGCGGTCAAATACGGTGTGAACCAGCTTGCGGACCTCCTTCTCGCGGGGGACCTTGATGAACAGAGAACTGACCATGGGGGCGTTGCCGATAAAAACGCCCGCAGAGGAAACGCCGATGCCGTCCACCCGCGGCATCTTGGAGGCTGCGGTGCGAAAGGCCTTGACGATCTCGTCATAGTGGTACTGCGGATCAGACTGCGTCTTCGGATGCCAGACAACCTCCTCGGAATAGACCGTCTTTCCGTCAATGACGGCAGACACCTTCCGGTCAGAGCCGCCTGCGTCAAAGCCGATACGGCAGCCCTTCATATGTCCGCCGACAGAGACAGAGGCGTCGTTTTCCGCAGGGAAATCGGCCTCAGAGGCACAGTCTACGATTTCAAAACCGTTTTCAAAAACGTCAGACATAAACTGAACGTCAAACCAGCGTTTTCCGTTCTCGCCCTCGCCGTTCTCATAATAGACAAATTCCTTCTGCAGCCTGCGGGCGATTTCGCCGGCGCCGAGAATATAGACGCGGAATCCGCCGATGGACCAAAGCAGGAACTTGACATAGCGCTCGACAAAGCGATAGTCCGCCTGCGCCATTTCCGGAGTCCCGTAGATCCTGCCGTGACGGACGGTGATCTTCCCCTTGTCGCGCTCGACAGCGATGGAGATCGGCTTGTCAGCACCCTTGAGATATGCCTCCATCCAAGGTCCGAGGGGAATGAAGCCGGGATCCAGCTCCGGCATGTTCTTGACGGAGAATTCAATGCCCAAATAATTCATAGTTTACCTCGTAACGTATTTCTTGACGATTTTCTGCATTTGATACCACTTGTCCTCCATATCCTCCACGAGCTTCAGCTGCGCACGGGTACGGACAAGATTGTGGTCAGGATACTGGGTCTTGAAGTAGTGGTCGCTCTCAAGGTAGTCGGTCAGGAAACGCACCGCCAGCTCCAGGGTGATAACCTTTGCGCCAAGGGGAAGAAGCTCGATCTCCTTGCGGGTCAGAGAGTGGCAGCCCTGCAGATAACCGCGGGTATAGACTTCAAAAAGGCGCAGATCCAGAGACATGCGGCTGAGCTCCTGCACATCCTCCGGCGCAGTTGCGGCGCCAAAGCGGATAGAATCGCCGAAGTCAAACAGACTGGAGCCTGGCATAACCGTATCGAGGTCCAGGACGCAGAGGGCTTTTCTGGTCTTCATATCCAAAAGGACGTTGTTCAGCTTGGTATCGTTGTGCGTGACACGCAGAGGCAGCTCTCCGGACTCCAACATCCGCTGGATCGTTCCGGCCTCCTGCTCCCGGTCCATGATGAAGTCGAGCTCCTTCTGCACATACTGCAGTCTGTCGCAGGCGTCCTCATCCATGGCGATGCGCAGCTTACGGTAGCGGTCCGGCGTGTTGTGGAAGTTGGGGATCGTCTCGTGCAGGGTTTCTGCCGGGAAGTCGGAAAGCTGATCCTGGAACCGTCCGAAAGCGACTGCGCTCTCATAGAAATCCGCCTCGCTCTGCGGCGCCTCCAGACAGAAGCCGCCGACAAACTCATAGCAGCGCCAATAGCGGCGGCGCTCGTCACGGTAATAGTACTTGCCGTCCAGCGCTTTGATGAAATGCAGGGCCTGACTGGGATCGCTGACCTTCGAGCGAATATGTTCGGTAACGGCGATGACGTTCTGCATCAGCTCCACAGGCTTCTTAAACACATGGGTGTTGATGCGCTGCAGGATATACTGACGCTCGTTGTCGGTGGTGATCAGGAAGGTATAGTTGATTTGACCGTGGCCGAAGTTTCGGCAATAGATCGGCATACCTTCCACTTGAAAATGATGAATGGCTTGCTCCATAGGAACCTCCAAAGATGATTTACTGTATATCCAGTGTATTATAACAGAAGAAAGAAGAAAAAGCAATCCTTATCCTTGCCCAGAGAGATTTTGCGTCATATAAAGCTTCGCAAAGACGCCGTTTTTCGCCAGAAGCGCATCGGGAGCGCCCTGCTCTGTGATCTCGCCGTCGGAAATCACGACGACGCGGTCGGCAGCGTGGATCGTGGACAGGCGGTGCGCAATGATCAGGGTCGTTCTGCCCTCTGCCAGGACGTCAAATGCATGCTGAATCTTTGCCTCCGTGATGCTGTCGAGCGCGGAGGTCGCCTCGTCCAGAATCAGAATGGGCGGATTCTTCAGGAAGATGCGGGCAATGGAGATGCGCTGCTTCTGGCCGCCGGACAAAAGCGTTCCGCGCTCACCGACATAGGTGTCAAAACCGTTGGGCATCTGCAGGATATCGTCGTAAATCTCCGCACGCTTTGCGGCCTCCACGACCTCTTCCAACGTCGCGTCGGGCCGGCCGTAGCGGATGTTTTCAAGAACTGTGTCGGCAAAGAGGAAGACATCCTGCTGCACAATGCCGATGTTGCTGCGAAGCGAGCGCTGCGTCACAGACCGGACGTCTTTCCCGTCGATGAGGATCTCTCCTCCGGAGACGTCATAGAACCGCGGAATCAACTGGCAGAGCGTCGTCTTTCCGCCGCCGGAGGGTCCGACAACGGCGATGGTCTCCCCTGCCCGCACGTCCAGACTGACGTCTTTGAGAACGGGAAGCTCTGTGTGATAGCCGAAGTTCACATGCTTCAGCGAGATCTCGCCGCGAACATCCTTCATTTCTACCGCGTCAGGCGCATCCTGGACCGTTGGATCGGTTCGCATGATTTCGACAAACCGATTCAGCCCGGCAAACCCGTTGGCCAGCATTTCAGACAGGGTCGCCATCTTGCGGATCGGGTTGACAAAGGTTGCGATATAAAGGGAAAAGGTGATGATGTCGCGATAATCCATCTGGTCCTTCATGATCAGATAGCCGCCAACTGTGACGACGACCACATAGAGCACAGAGGTAAAGAACTCCATCGTGGCATGGAAGATACCCATTTCTTTGTGGAATTCCCGCTTTGAGACCTTGAAACGGTCGTTGGACTGAATGAATTTATCCATCTCCTCCCCCTCATTGGCAAAGGCCTTCGAGGTCCGGAAGCCGGAGAGAGAGGATTCGATGTCCGCGTTGATAGATGCCGTGCGCTGCTTCACCATCTTTGAGACACGGCTCATCTTCCGCCGCCGCACAATCACAACGCTCAGGCAGACCGGGAACATCAGGCAGACAACGAAAGCAAGCTTTGGCTGCACGGTGAACATGATCACCATGGCGCCGATGACGGTCAAAACGGAGGTAATGAGATCCTCCGGTCCGTGGTGGGCCAGCTCGGTGATTTCAAACAGATCGGAGGTCAGACGGCTCATAAGCTGTCCGGTCCGGTTTCTGTCATAATAGTCAAAGGAAAGGGTTTGCAGATGGTCGAACAAATTTCGGCGGATATCGGCTTCTACACGGATGCCGAAGGTATGTCCCCAATACGCTATCACGAACTGAAGGACTGACCGCAAAAGATAGGCCAGGAACATAACGGCCATGACCGTAAAGAAGAGCTGATACTTTGTATTGGGAAGGAGGTTATACAGTGCGTTTCTCGTCACCAGAGGAAAGGACAGATCAATGCAGGAGACAATGATGGCACAGATAATATCCAGGGCAAAAAGCTTCCAGTGCGGCTTAAAATAGCTCAGAAAGATCCCTAAGGTGGATTTCTTTTTGTAATCGATCGTCTTCATCTGTCAGATTTCATCCTTTACGATATTTTGGATCCAGATCCCGCTGCGGATCATGAAGAAGCCCACCACGCATTTGATAATCTCCATGCTTTGACAGCACAGGAACAGCAGAACGATGGGCATCTGTGTAAAGCGCGAAAGGCAATAGGCCGTCGGCGCAACAACAGTGCAGGAGAATACGGAGTCAAACAGAAAAGTCACAAAGGTCTTTCCGCCCGAGCGGAGCGTAAAGTATGCAGCGTTGGCATAAGCATGAATCGGCATCAGAGCCGCGTTGATCAAGATCAGGCTGGTCGCCAGCGAGCGGACCTCCGGTTCGGTTCTGTACATCCGCGGGAACACGCCGGAGAGACCGGCCATTACAGCCGCAAACCCGAGGCAGATGATCTCGGTCATTACGATGAGCTTGCGGTCGGTGTCCTTTGCCTCCTCCACCTTCCCCGCGCCGAGTTTCTGGCCCACCAGGATCCCGATTGCTGCCCCCATGGCAATGAAAGACACATTGCAGACGTTGCCCAACGTGAAGGTGATATTCGTCGCCGCAATGACCCGATAGCCCCGGATGGAGTAGCTCTGGATCAGCAGGGACTGGCCAAGCGCCCAGAGGGTCTCGTTGAGGATCAGCGGAGAGCCCTTGCGTATGATCTGACCGGCCAGCTTCCGCGGCACCCGGAAGCTCCGGTAAGCGCCGCGAATAAAGG
>JAEEGL013727120.1_pt1 | contig 10435 bp, 8 predicted proteins | sample 9134231 | NCBI WGS metagenome assembly JAEEGL01 (sample SAMN16246548, study PRJNA631951) | gut metagenome | biome: gut microbiome; feature: rumen; material: fiber-attached | host: Bos | place: Iran: Karaj | collected 2018-10 | reverse complement strand
TCATGCAGGAATCCGGTCGTGATAATGGCCCTTCCCCCCTTGCGTACATAACTTTCCAGCTTTTCCATCGTGTCCGGCATGCATGCAGTCCTCTGGGTCAGCAGGATCGCCGGCGCATTTTCCGGAAAGTCTGGCTGCATCTCCATCTGCAGACCGCACATGCCCAGATAGCTGCACAGCTGATCCTCGCCTTCCGCGTTGAAGGGTTCCCATACAGCGAGGCCGGTCTGGTGACCGGTCCGGTCCAGGAAGTCATCTGTCTGGCGGAGAATGGAATCCATCGCCGGCAGGGCCGGAGAACGAAGCAGTGTATCAAAATTGAAAAGCGTCAGCTCCCGGGCACCGCCCAGCATGGAAAACTCGGCCTGTTCCAGAAAACGGCTGATATTATCCGCTGAACCTCCCAGGTCGATCCACCCGCCGCCATTCCGCCCCGGAGCCGCATTCTCCAGCAGGCGCATGATGCTGTAGGATTCATAGCGCTGCAGGTGCTGGGCGGCATAGAAAGGTTCCCGGGTTTCGGTTCCGGTGTAGATTCCGTCGAATATCTCCTTCTGAATGCCCGGATTGTAACCTGTTGCCTGATGACTTTCATACCAGTTAGGATACTTGATGACGAAGTGAATTCCGGGACGGATACGATGGGCTTCGGCCACGATCTCTTCGGAGAATTCCTTCATCTGCTCCTGCCGGAAATCCTTCCAGCTGCGGTTTCCCTTTGCTTTGATGCACATTTCGCAGCGGCAGGTGGTAAAGAAGTAATCGTCCAGAATGATCTCGTCGAAAACCTCCGCCGCTTCCCGGACGATCCGCAGATATTCCGCCCGATGCCGGGGATCGGTATAGCAGAAAGTGTCAAACAGCGCCGGCTTCTGTTCCCCGTCCACCAGAACCGTGGAAGTGATCCCGCCGGAAGCCTGGATGCCGTATTCCTCAATTATTGTTTTGATCTCTTTCAAACGCTGCACGGACACATCCGTCCGGGCCCGGTGATTTTCCACATAGATCTTGCGAAGCTGCAGGTGCTGTAAGTAGGTTTCGATTCCCCTGCGGATCTCTCCGTCTTCGGCTCTGGCTGCGGTATAAGCGTACATATAGCTAGCGATGCTGAAATGTCTGTAGTTCTCCATGGTCTTCCTCCCTGTATCTGTTATTTCTGCTCTCTTTGTGCAGTGGCATGGATTTCCCGTCTGGTTCTGATTTCCATCTGGTTCAAGCTTAACATAAAAAGCAGGCGGATACTAGCGAGCTGTTGCTGCTTTTCTGCAATTATTTGTCCTTTTGCCTGCATAAAAAAACTCCGCTCAGGCCCCCGTCCTGATGGGGCTGAGCGGAGCACGATTCTGGCTCTTACCTTTTTGGATTCTCAGGAGAAGAACTGAAAAGCGGTGAAACAAACATAGATTCCCAGCAGCAGGATTCCCTGCCAGCGATACAGCTTCTCCTTCAGCAACGCCGGGAGGCAAAGGATGCCCATCACTGCCAGCATCACAGGGATATCCACCACAAAGGAAGCGTTCATGCCGCCAATCATTTTTTCAGCCGGCACGGAGAAGGGCGAGATGGTGATGGCGGTACCGGAAACCAGCACGATGTTGAACAGGTTCGCCCCGATAATGTTGCCGAGAGAAAGCGCGCTGTGCCCCTTCAGCAGGCTCGTAATCGCTGTAATCAACTCCGGCAGACTGGTACCCAGCGCCACCATGGTCAGCCCGATTACGCTGTCCGGAACCCCCAACGCGGAAGCAATCAGCGTTCCGTTATCCACCAGCAGCCGGGCTCCCACTGCGATGACTGCCGCTCCCAGCACCAGCAGGCCGATTTCCTGCCAGAGTTCCTTCGGCTTTTCCTCTTCGCTTTCTTCACCGGCTTCTTCAGCGCTTTCCGGGTTCTTTTTCATCTGCAGGATCGTCACCGTCATGTAGGCAGCAAACAGAAGAAGGAACAGGATTCCGTTCCATCTCTCAAAGCGTCCCGCCGTATACGCGATGCAGGTATAGATCGCCGCTGCCGTAAAGAAAAAACCGGCAGGCAGCAACAGCGTCCTTTTCTTAACAGCGCCCGGTCGCACCGCGATTGTCAGCGCGGCAATCAGGCTGGTGTTGCAGATGATGGAACCAATCGCGTTTCCATAAGAAATACCGGCGTTGCCCTCCAGGGCGGCCTGTGCAGAAACCATGACCTCCGGCAGTGTCGTGCCGATGGAAACCACCGTAGCGCCGATCAGCAGCTCCGGCAGATGATAGCGCCGGGCTATGCCAACCGCACCGTCCACGAACCAGTCACCGCCCTTGATCAGCATCACAAATCCCAGTAAAAAAAGCAGAATGGGAACAGCCATTTTCCAACCTCCTGTTGTTCATAAGCCGCAGAAGCTCCGTTAATCCCGTTCTCCGGTTTTCCCAGGCCCCGGAGCAGTATACCCGCATGCCTGGCTCCTGTAAAGTGCGGAAAAAGAAGAATAGCGCTTTCTATTTTTCTTTTTCAGTCTGTGAATCAATCTGTTTCCGGTACTCTCCCGGTGTCATGCCCTCTGTTTGCTTGAATACCCGGTTAAAAGAAACCGCACTCTGAAAACCGACCCGCTCCGCAATCACTCCAATTGTCTGGTTGGTATTTCGCAGCAGATCCTTCGCCCGGTCGGTTCGCTTCTGGTTCACGATCCGCGTAAAGGAGGATCCGGTTTCCTCCCGGATCAGCGTACTGATATAATTGGGGTTCATTTTCAGCGTATCTGCAACCCATCCCAGTGAAAACTCAGGTTGTGTGAAGTGATTCTCAATCATACGTTCAATGGAAACCATAGTCTGGTTTTCCTGTTTCCGGTTCTTCAGTTCCGCAGCCTGATTCACCAGCGCTCTCAGTCCGTTTCGGAATCCTTCCTGAATTTCGGAGAGATAGTCCGACTGAGCCAGTACCACGTTCAGATTCTGGCGGATTACCGTGTCCCAGATGGACTGCAACGCCGCAGGCTGGTGATGAATCCATTCGTCGATTGTACCAGACAGGAGGCGGTACTGATGCAGTACTTCCACGTTGATCAGTTTCTCCGCCGACATTCTTTCGTTCCACTGATCAAATAGCTTTTCCCAACCAGGATTCAGGTTCTCCAGTGCTTCCGCGGTATCTCGGAATGCCTGAATAGTTTTTCGTCCGGGGGATGTCTGATGTGCGTATCGATCCGTGTACTCCATCACTTCCCCGTTCCGGGTCATGATTTTATGCTCCAGCGCAGCACAGGCCTGCTGATAGGAAGTAGCAAGCCCGGACATTCCACGAGCCGTTTCCCCGATCCCCGCAACTGCTCCCGCCTGACTTGAATCGATAATCCAGTTATTCAGGCTGCGTACTGATGTGATCAGCTGTTTTCTGTCCGGGGCCTGAACAACGACCGCCAGCCGACTGTATGTCATCCATCCCAGCCAGATGACCTTTGGCGTCTCTTCGTGCTCTTTTGTCCAGGTTTCCGTGATCCTTGTCTGGATCCTCTCGCAGATTTCCAGCAAATCCGGGCGGGCAGCTGTATGTTTATCCAGCTCTACTATGCAAACAGCGCAGGGACCATACCGGTCTGTTTCCTCTGTGATCTCGGCTTTTCCCAGCAGGATATCCCGTACACGCTTGCTGTGCCGGTAATCCCCCACAATATCGTTAAATGTCTGAATGGTTCTGGAGATCAGATGGAACTCGTTTTCATTCGTTTCGTTCAGAACCGGTGCGACCGCGTCGATACCCTGGATATCCTCCACAATCGCCGCCAGCGGCGCATAGTTCTTCCGGTTTTGCCGGTGAATGCTGATCGCGCCGAGAATGGTCAGCACGATGCTGACCGCAATCCATACATAGGAGCTGATTTCCACCACGCTCAACATACGGGTCTGTTCCAGTTTGCCCTCGATCACCCATCCGCTCCGGGTCCGGTCTTCTGAGATCACTTCCGACCGTTTCAGATTCTGCCCGCTCCCATTATTCACGGAAAGAATCATGTTTCCTGCCGTATCCCTGACTTCCGCGTAATGCAGGTCAGCGCCATTCAGATCAGCCATCGCCTGTTCCAGCTTGTAGACAGGAATATTGACGATCACCAGTCCTGAGCCGGGAACGGTACGAACCAGGGAAACGACTTTCCCGGAATTATTGGGACCGGAAGGATTTTGGCTTTCCCGCACCCCGCTCCATCCCGCCAGGGTAACGTTCTTCGCGGATTCCTCCACAAAAGTGCGGTCATAAAAATCTTCTAGCATGAAATAGCCCTGATCGCTGATGATAACCCGCGGCTTCTCCAGATACAGGCATACAGAAGAAACGTCGCTGTTCTCAATCATATAATCCTGTATCTCCCGGAACATCCGGTACCGGCTGTAGTACGGGCTTTCCATTTCCCCATCATCGAGTGCCATCCCTGCCCGGATTTCCGGGCTGAGGCATCAATTCCGGACCATGCTCCGATCCACCCGGTTCAGCAGGTCATCCAGCAGATACCGGATCTGGGTCACAAACGCCCGGTTCGAAGCAGACAGATCATTCCGGGAGGAGTGAACGATGGATACAAACAAAAAAATGATGATTGCAGATGTACTCAGCAGATAAACCGGTAAATAGGATATCATGAGCCGGGTCAGCCAGTTCTTTTTCTTCTTCATCTTGTTTGCCTGCCTTCTGATTCCTGCCCGGCTGCCAGCATCGGAGTCTCAAAAATCCTGACAGCACCTTTTCGTGAAGCAAAGGGATCATCTGCCGAATATGATTATACCGAAAATGACTTGATCCGACAATATACCCGGAAATGTGGAAAACGCACACCCGACCGTAAAGGCCGGATGTGCATGAATGTTGTTCAGAGATTATTTTTCGTATGGCGCGCCGAAAGCGTCATACACGTCCTCGGTGAACATATAGTCGTCTTTGTTTTCCTGATACCAGGTGTCGTACCACTCTTCCACCTTTTTCCCGTTGGCAGAATTCCAGATTTCCTCCACCTGCTTCAGGACATTTTCTGCGTCTTCCATCTTACCCTGAACGATGAAGTTCACCCAGGTATCGTCGATCCGGTCCATCGTGTTGGAATGGATCATATTAATGTCGTTGGGCATCACGGGATACAGGCAGGCGAAGGTGTACAGCGGTATCGGCTGATCCTTTCTCACCAGATGATCCACATCATGGAGAATGTCGATATAGCTCTTTTCCAGCGGATCGTCCGGGTTCAGGTAGTTGATCACCTTGTCACCTACATCGATGGTCTCCAGGAAAACGATCGCACCGGCCATCTCGTCATCGATGGTGGATGGATCAATCGGAACAGGCGCACCGTTCTCGTTCAGCGTATAATGGACACCTTCGATTCCTTGGGTCAGCGTCATCTGAGTATCGTCGCGGATCATGAAGTCTATGAACTCAATCGCCAGTTTCGGATCCTTGCAGGCTGCATTGACGGCCACCTCAAAGTCGATGGGATTGTAGGTATCCATGGAAAATGTGCCGTTGGGGCCCTGCAGGTTGGGCAGCACAGCCACTTCCGCTTCAGGGCAGTTCGCTTTCAGCGTTTTGTAGATGTTGTAGGCAGTCGGGGTAACGGACCGGTTGGTCTGGAAGATGCCCAGTTTACCATTGACCCAATCCTGCTGCGCCTTGGAGCCTTTCGCATCGATCAGATAGTCGCGATCTACCAGTCCTTCGTCGAAGAGCGTCTTCTTGAACTGGGCAGCCTGCATGCTGGGCATAAAATCCAGTACCATCTTTCCGTCCCGGATGAACCAGCGGGCATCGCCGAACATCCAGTCAATCATGACGCTGCCTTTTCCGCTCAGGTTGGTTCCATAGGTGTCGTCAGTGCCGTTGCCGTCCGGATCATTCTTCGCGAAGGCGCGGCAGACTTCCAGATACTCTTCCACCGTGGTAGGCATTTCAAGGCCCAGTTTTTTCAGCCAGTCCACCCGGATAAAGCGAACCTGTTCCGGCATAATAGCCGCAGAAGGTGCGCCCAGCAGGTACAGTTTCCCATCGGAGGATCCCAGCTGGCGCAGGAAGGGGTACTCTTCCAGACGCTTTTTATATTCTACGCTGTACTGGTCGATCACATCATCCAGGGGCAGCAGCAGGCGCTGGTTGATCAGCGTGTTCATGGTCACGGGATCGCCGGAATAGATGATGTCCGGTGCAGCACCTGAAGCCATCAACATGCTGTAGCGTTCCAGGTCGTTGTCTTCCGAAATGGCAATCACTTCAATATCCGCCGGGCCGTTCTCACGGATCCAGTCAATCCACTGGTTTTCCTCCACGGTGCCATATCCTTCCGGCATGGCCTGATCCGCCTCTCCCGCCACGGTCAGACGGGGTTTGTCAGCTAGAGCACCAACGGGAACGATGATGTTGAGGAGCATGGCAAGCAGGGCTGCGATAGCAAGAAACTTTTTCATGGGTTACCTCCTTCTCTTTACTGTCTGTTCATCATGAGAAAACGGGATACGGAAAATACGGAAATACCGGGAAAACCGTTGACTCCTCCTTTCCATGCGCATTGGAATTCTTTGTCAGCCCTTGACGGACCCGACCATGAGGCCCTTCACAAAATACTTCTGCAGGAAGGGATAGATGCTGATGATCGGGATCACCATCACCATAATCGCAGCCGACTTGATCATTTCCGGTGAGATCTGCACAGCAGACAGGGCAGAGCTGGATCGGCGGTTCAGCTTGTCCACAATATCGTTCTGGTTGATCAGCTGCTGAAGCAGTACCACCAGGTTGTATTTCTTTGTATCAGTTATATAGATCAGTACGCCCTGGAACAGATCCCAGTACCAGATCAGATACAGCATGCATACAGTAACCAGCATGGGCATGGACAGGGGCAGGATCACCCGGAAGAGGGTTTGCATCTCCGTGCAGCCGTCAATCTTGGTCGCATCGATCAGCTCGGAAGGCATCTCGTCAAAGAAGCTTCTCATGATAATCATGTTGTAGGGATTGATCAGGTTCAGCAGCCACAGCGCGCCGTATGAATTCACGAGCCCGAGGGAGCGCATATTCAGATAAGTCGGAATGGTCCCTGCATTGAAAAGCATAGTGAAAACGATGGCTTTGGTAAAAAACTTTCGCCCCCAGAAATGCGGCCTGCTCAGCGGATAGGCTGTCATTACCGTACAGAACATGCTGAAGAGCGTTCCGAAGAACGTAATCACCACACTGTTCCACAGGGCCGGCAAAATCCGCGTTCCCTGGAATAGCTGCACATACGCGTCTGAATTCAGCTCCACCGGAAAGATCCCAACAACGCCTGACGTGTTGGCCCGGTATGAGCTCAGTGACTGGGACAGGATGTGCATGAAAGGAAGAAAGCAGATCAGCGCGCCGATGGTCAGCAGTACATAGTTCGCAGTATAAAAAGCCCGTTCAGACCTAGTTGTTTTCATCCCAGCTTCCTCCTTTACCAGAGCCCTTTGTCATAGCGCTTGGCAATGGCATTGGTCACCAGTACCAGCGTAACGCTGACAACGGATTCGAACAGGCCCATCGCCGTGGAGAGGCTGAATTGTCCCCGTTCCAGTCCGATTTTATACACATAGGTGCTGATAACTTCGGACACGTTGGAGACAACCGGATTCTGCATGGTATATACCTGGTCAAAACCGATCTCCATGACCTTTCCCATATTGATAATCAGCATGGTGACAATCGTCGGAACAATGCCGGGCAGCGTGATATGAAGAATCCGTTTCAGTTTCCCCGCGCCGTCCATGGCGGCCGCCTCATAGAGTTCAGGTGCGATATTGGTCAGTGCTGCCAGGTAAATAATCGCGCTGAACCCGCCTTCCTTCCAGATTCTGGCAATCAGGAAAACGATCACCCAGGAAACTTCATTATAGAGGTAGGCGTATCGGAAGCCGAACAGCTTTTCGCAGAGGTTGTTGATGATGCCGGAATCCAGCGCGAACATGCTTGTAAAAATCCCGCCAACGACCACCCAGCTTAGAAAATGGGGCAGATAGTAGGCTGTCTGCGTAATGGATTTGTAAGCCCGATTTCGTACTTCGTTGAAGAGCAGCGCAATCAGAATCGGAACCGGGAAGGAGACAATTACGCCCAAAAAGCCCAGCATAAATGTGTTTCGAATCGTGGACACCGTCTGTCCGCTGCTCAGGAGGAAGCGGAAGTTGTTTAGTCCGGTCCAGGGGCTCTTCCAGATTCCTTCCATTAAATAAAAGTCCTTGAAAGCGATCTGCAGCCCCAGCATGGGTACATACTTGAAAACCGTGAAGTAGAGGATGGCGGGGATGAACATCATCAGCAGTGGAATGGAACGGCGGAAGGAAGTTTCCGATCCCGTCCGGCTCCGTCGCGCACCCGGATGATGCTGACCCGCGGGAATAGCCTGGGTTCTCATATTCGTGTCTCCTTTCATCAGGTGATCATCTGCCTGTATTCTATTCTGCCCGTTTTGCCAGCGTCAATTTTCCATTTTTCAGAATCTAAACCGATTATCAGGGGAAAGGACCGAGTACCTGAGAAATGGTTAAGAATCTGAGTTTTTATCGCTTAACAGCCCGAGGGTATCCGGATATAATGAAACCAGGTTAAACCCCTGAAAGAAAATGCTGAGGAGGAAAAACACATGATGCGTAACAACCTGATCCGGGAGAAAGTCCAGGCCCGTCAACCGATGACCTCAACCAGAATCTGGAGTACCAATCCCTTTATTGTGGAAACCATTGGCTGCAGTCAGCAGTTTGATTATGTGGAATTCGCTGCCGAATATGCGCCGTTCTCCCAGGTGGATCTGGAAAACATCTGCCGCGCCGCGGAGCTCTATAACATGGGCACCATGATCAAGGTGGATCTGCAGAACAGGGGCTATGTAGCTCAGAAGGCGATGGCCGCCGGTTTTCAGGCTGTCCTCTTTGCGGATCATTCCACGCCGGAGCAGATTGAGGAAAGTATCCGGCTCACCATGCCGACGACCCCGGAATGCGGCGGATACTATGGTTACCCGATGCGCCGATTCATTGGCTGTCAGTCTCATCTAACCCCCATGAATCACGCAAAGCGTGTGAAAGAAGTGGTGCGCTGCTTCATGATTGAAAAGAAAACCGCTCTCGAGCACATTGACGAGATCTGCTGTATCCCCGGAGTGGATATGGTTCAGTTTGGCTCCGGAGACTGGAGCATGAATCAGGGATTCGATCGCAGTGAACGTCCGGAAGTATGTAAGGAAGCGGAAAGGAAAATGATCGAAGCCGCCCTGAAACATGGCGTGCGTCCACGCTGCGAAGTCAAGAGCGCGGAGGACGCCAAGTATTACCGTTCCCTGGGCGTTCAGGATATTGCACTGGATGATGAAATGTATGCCCTCCGCCGGTTCTGGTTTGAGGAAGGTGCAAGGTTCAACCAGGTCGTCAAAGGCTGACTGCCCGGTTCAACATGTTCATAAGGAGGCAATGAGTGATGAAGATTGTTGTGCTGGACGGCTATACGGAAAACCCTGGAGATCTGAGCTGGAGCGGCCTGCAGGTCCTTGGCGAGCTGGCTGTATATGACAGAACACCTCTCGATGATGAACACGAAGTAATTCGGCGGATCGGAGACGCTGAAGTAGTGCTTACCAACAAGACGCCCATCACCGCTGCTGTGTTGGACGCCTGCCCGGCCATTCGTTTCATCGCAGTTCTTGCCACAGGATACAACGTTGTGGATGTGGTAGCTGCAGCAAAGAAGCGTATCGCTGTCTCCAACGTCCCCAGCTACGGCACTGCATCCGTTTCCCAGTTTGCGATCGCGATGCTGCTGGAAATCTGCCACCATGTTGGCCACCATGATCAGGCGGTGAAAGCCGGTCGGTGGGAAAACTGTCCGGACTTCTGCTTCTGGGATTATCCTTCCATTGAACTGGACGGGAAAACAATGGGAATTATCGGTTATGGCCGGATTGGCCGTTCAACCGGCAGGCTGGCCGCTGCTTTCGGGATGCATGTGCTGGCCTATGATCCCCATGCAGCCGCTGCTCCGGACGGAATTGCCGATTTTACTGCACTGGATGAATTGCTGAGACAGTCCGATGTAATTGCCCTGCACTGCCCGCTTTTCCCGGAAACCCAGGGCATTATCTGTCGGGAGAACATTCAGAAGATGAAGGATGGTGTCATTCTCCTGAACAATTCCCGCGGTCCCCTGGTCGTGGAACAGGATCTGGCAGATGCACTGAACAGCGGCAAAATCTACGCTGCAGGGCTGGACGTGGTTTCCACTGAACCAATCAAAGGCGATAATCCGCTGCTGAAGGCAAAAAACTGTTTCATTACGCCCCATATTTCCTGGACTCCCCGGGAAAGCCGCCAGCGGATCATGGATACAACCGTTGAAAACGTCAAGGCTTATCTGTCCGGTACACCTGTCAATGTCGTGAATATGCACTGATTCGGTTCAGAAAAATATAACG
>JAEEGL013359556.1_pt1 | contig 10435 bp, 6 predicted proteins | sample 9134231 | NCBI WGS metagenome assembly JAEEGL01 (sample SAMN16246548, study PRJNA631951) | gut metagenome | biome: gut microbiome; feature: rumen; material: fiber-attached | host: Bos | place: Iran: Karaj | collected 2018-10 | reverse complement strand
CCCAATCGATTGTCTTCGATTCCTTCTCGATTGGCTGACCATCAACATCATAGAACTCGATAGCACCCTCTGTGAGCTTTGCAATCTCCTCGTTCTCGATGAAGAAAACCTGACGAGTGTACTTAAGAACTGCAGGAACATCAGATGCGATAAGGTTGCCATCCTTACCCATACCAACGATAAGTGGGCTATCCTTACGAACTGAGTAAATAGTGTCTGGGAAATCAGCAAAGATGATTCCAAGGGCATACGCACCTTCTACACGGTGCATAACCTTTGTGACACAAGCAAGTGGGTCATTGCCCTGCTTATAGTAATAATCAAGAAGGTGAGCAACTACCTCAGTGTCAGTCTCAGACTTGAAGTTGTAGCCACGGCTGATGAGCTTATCCTTAAGCTTTGCGTAGTTCTCAATAATACCGTTGTGAACTACAGCGATGGTCTCCTCCTCGTTGAGATGAGGATGAGCATTGACCTCACTTGGCTCACCGTGGGTTGCCCAACGTGTATGACCGATACCGATGGTACCCTTCATGCTCTCGCCATCGTGAGTCTTTTCAGAAAGAAGACGAAGACGTCCCTTTGCCTTTTCAAACTCAATCTTCTGACCATCATAAACAGCCATTCCGGCTGAATCATATCCTCTATATTCCAATTTGCTAAGTCCATCAAGCAGAATAGGTGCTGCCTGTGACTTTCCTACATAACCTACGATTCCACACATAATCTTTTATTCCTTTCTTTTTTAAGGACGTAATTTGTAAAATTATACAAGCAATTCATTTTACTACGAAATAGCTAAAAAGTAAAACGAGGACTGGCCTTTGCCAATCCCCGTTGATTGAAAACTAAATTTATTGACCTGAACCGTCAGTGGCCTGAGTGATTTCTGCACTGGACTCGCCGAGGCCTGTCTCTGACTGGATGTGTTCACTGATAACATCGACCATATCATCAGTAGCATCATAACCATCCTGCTCATACAGGAATTCATGAAGCTTAACAACATTGGTAGTAAGTGTACAAGGTACAACAACGCTACCTGTCTTCTTGCTGACTGTAGTAGTCTTAAGAGCGAATGGGAAGCCTGAAGACTCGCCCATATTGTACTCTCCAACCTTTGTAGCCATGCCGATGCACTGTGTAAGTGAAAGGCTGGTAGAAATCTTAGGGAATACATCATCAGCAATCTTGTTGAGCTGTGAAACACTAGCACTCTTAGCCTTCTCAGTGATGAGCTTGATAACGTTACGCTGAAGCTCGCTTCGACCGTAGTCGTTGTTTACAGCGTATCTGTTTCGACAGTAGCCTACTACCTGAGCACCATTCATGTGGTAAACACCAGCTTTGTCAAAGTAGCAATCTGACTCCTTCCAGCCATCCTCTAAATCAGGGTAGTAGTTAAGTACGTTTTCAACCTCTGCGATGTAACCAGCAAGAGCATTTACACCAGTCTCAGGGTTGTTGGTGGTACGCATCTTATCTGTGACCTCAAGGTCAAGACCTCCAAGGTCGTCAACAATCTTTGCAAGAGCATAGAAATCAACTGCCACGTAACCATCAATCTTAAGGTCAAGGTTGGTGTTCAGCATCTCAAGTGCCTTCTCAACACCGCCGTGGTTGTATGCGTAATTACACTTGCGGTAAAGATTGTCATCAACGCGAAGATAAGTATCACGCTGAACAGATACCATCTTAACATCTTTAGTATCATTATTAATAGAAACAAGGATGATAGCGTCTGAGTTACCACTATCAAGGTTTCCGTTTGAACGGTTGTCTACACCGAACAGTGCAAGTGTGGTGTAATTGCTGAGAACCTCTGTGGTTGCCTCATCAAGGTTGTTAACCTCGATTTCTTCCATCTGAATGTTGTCCCAATTAACCTTGCCGAACTTGCTCCAAAGGAAGAATACAAGTGCCAAGATGATAATGATAACTATCTCAACTACGATGATAGTGCGTCTCATCTTTTTCTTCTTTTGAGCCTTTTTGCTTCGCTTTGGGCCTGAAGCTGGACGGCTGTTATATCCTGATGATCTCTGGCTAGAGCTTCTCTGACCTGTAGGTCTGGTTCCTGTAGGTCTGCCACCTGAAGGGCGCTGCTGGCTAGGACGTCTCCTCTGGCCTTCGCTGGCTGAGCGTCTAGGTCTGTCCTCAAGGTCGTAGAACTCTACATTGAGCTCCGAGCCTCGGCTGCTGTGGCTTCCACGATTTCCGCGATTTCCCTGGCTACCACGGCCTCCGCGATTTCTATATTCATCCATTACTAATTATTTCTCCATTCTAGAAAAATATTTTGCCCGAAAATCTTTTAGGCAGTACACGAACTAGCATACTCTAATGCTTTAGACGTTGTCAAGATTTCGTAACATTTTCTTTACAATTGTATATAATATTATACTTTTAACGTTTGTTTTCTGAAAAAAGTAATGCCTATTTCTCTAAGCCAGGCAAAATATAATTATCAACTCCCAAGGGCAGATTTTTATTATAAAAGCCATCCCCCTTTGTCAGGAAATCCCCATGCTTTTCCAATAATATATCATGGGTTGCAGGCTCTTCATCCTCCCCTGGATTTACAGGCTTAGTATCCCTATTTATGGCAATGCACTTTGGTAACACCACTGTGCGGAAGCCTCGCTTTCTGGCTCGAATACAGAAATCAAGCATGGCATCATTTCCGGTAAGTCTGGTGTCAAAGCCGTGAAGCATTCTGTAAACCTTTGCATCTATCATGCAGCAACCTGCATCCACAAAAGCAACATCTCTAGGCATACTTCCCCAACCCTCATAGGTTTCCCGGAAAATTCGCTGTCCATGAAATGCTGGATAGGTCTCACCATTTTCTGCAAAAATATACCCTGCATTATCATAGGTAAAGCCGCGGCCCAAAAATCTCACGCCCACAACTGCCACGTCAGGCTGATTCAAAATGGCGTACATTTTTCTCGCATTATTTCTGGTAAATAGACGAACCTTTTCATCACGCAAAAACATGTAGTCTCCGCTGAAGCGTCTGAAGGCTGTCTCATCATAATCTATGTGCCATTTTTTCAAGGATTGGTCAACACGACCCTCGCATAGCACACCGCTTTGTCTCAAATAATGAACAGCCAATGCCATATGCTCCTTGCAGGCGTAGTTGGCCTCGGCACGCTGTTCCTTATTCATAGGCTTGTCTGTGGTTCGCTTATGATATAGAAGGGATGGGATGTGCTCAATCCTCTCTTTTTTGAAAACCGCACGAAGAATGAACTCGTAAAAATACGCAGTCTTTGCCTTTTCATTAAACTCACCAAGCTTTTTATACATGGCCTTACTGATACACAGAAAATCTCCTATGTAGTTAGTCTGCAAAAAAAGCTCTTTATTAAAATCTGGTTTGAAGTGGGGATTACGTCTGTCCAGACCGATAAGCTCGTCATGGTCTGTGTAGATGATGGTGGCCAAATTTACTGTGGTCTCAAGGCCTACAGACTCCTGGAGTTCAGCAAGTTTTTCATTTAAAGAGCTGAGGGTCTTTGAACTGAGACGGTCATGCTGACCAATGTAAACCAACTGGTCGCCCTCTGCAAAATGAGCACCGACATTGTATGCATAAGCTCCACCCTGCCTTTTTTTCAGACGACGATAGTGAACCTTATCTACGATATCAGGGAAGAACTCCTTGATAGTCACCTCAATGGCGTTGGTTGGATTGTTGTCCAAAATATATAATTCAAATTCACGATATTCCTGCTCATCAATGGACTCCAGCATATCCTTGAACTGGTCCATATCTGTGTCGTCCGTCCAGACGATTAGGGAAAAATAAGCATCACTCATTTACTTTGACCCCTTTCCGCCAAGAACAACTGCAACTGTTTTCAGAAGAATCTTAATATCTAAAACAAGAGACCAATCCTGAATGTACTCTGTATCCAATGCAACCACGTCCTCAAAGTCAGTGATGTCACTGCGACCGCTGACCTGCCACATTCCTGTGAGACCTGGCTTGATAGAAAGACGGGCCTTATGGTGAAGGGCATAGTTTTCGTATTCGTCAGGAAGTGGAGGGCGAGTGCCAACTAAGGACATATCCCCCTTTAACACATTCCAAAACTGTGGAAGCTCATCGATGGAATATTTTCTCATGAAATGACCAATAGGAATGATGCGTGGGTCATTTTCCATTTTGAACATATGACCCTGGATTTCATTTTGCTCCATAAGCTCCTGTTTGCGCTCCTCGGCGTCAGTGTACATGGTTCTGAATTTATAGAACTTAAACTCACGACCATTTCTACCTATTCTGGTCTGCTTGAAAAATACAGGTCCCTTTGACTGAAGCTTGATAATAGGTGCAAAAATAATGAAAGCAACAAGGGTAATGAGCAGTCCCACAAGGGCGCCCACTATATCCATTACACGCTTAATGAAGGCCTGACGGTTGTTGGCGATGTGCATACTTGTGGTGAGTACAACATAATGACCGTAGGTCTCCATAATTCTGTTTGGCATAAGATTGTCTGTGTGAATGAGGGACACGTGAACAGTAAGTCCCTGCTCAACCAAACGGCCTGCCAAGGACTCTTCGCTGGCTCTGGTGTTGCCATCCAAAAAGACCTCGTCAACAACGTTGGTTCTAAGATATTCAAACAAAGTGTCGGCTGAGGCTATAACTGGAATCCCCTGAATCTCCTGGCCAGTCATATCCACGTCAACCACGCAAACCCCCTTAACCTTAAACTCCATGTAAGGACTATGGGCAATATCAGCAAGGCAGGCCTCCACAGTAGTAGATTCAGACACCACAACAAGGGATGTCTTATTGACATCCTGTAGCATTTTATTACGGATTACCCTCTTCCAGCAACATCTGATAATGTAGGAAACCATTACCATAAAAAAGCCAAACAAACCGATGGCTAGTCTGGAGTAGAGGAAGGAAGTCCTCATGGCATACATGTAAATCAAAACACCAAGGAAATTTACAACTGAATGCCAAAAGGTAGCCGCAAGCTCCTGATATTTAGTTCTGCGCAAAATACCCGTGTAAGTCTCTGTAAAAAGTACACCTGTCAGATCCAGGAATGGCAAAATAAAAGCAAGATTCTGGTAAAGTGTATAGTGCTCAAATCTACTGACAAAGATTACGGCGCCTTCATAGCGAAAGAAAATAGCCAGAAAAAGCGCAAGCTCTGCTGCCAGCATATCAAGCAGAATAAAGTCAAGATGCTTCACCCACGAGCGTTTCTTTTTCTTGTACAACTGTATTCTCCCAATACATTATATAGTGTATAGCTGTCTACATTATAGAATACTTTGTGTATATTTGCTAGTGCCCTGTGGGCCTACTGCCGCCCCCGGCCCCGACGGCCCGCCTACACTGGGAGGTGTAGGCGGGCCGTCGGGGCCGGGGGCGTAAGGGGGCCACAGGGCACTGGCACGTCTTCAGGTATTCTATAATGTAGCAAAGCTGTAGTCGAATTTTGTCAAAGAAAGGTTTGGGTTGTAGTATGGGTCCCCGGCTTCGTATAGGGCTTTCCACTTTGACATGAAGTATTCGTTTTCCTGGTCCATGCGGGCTTTCTTTTCCGGATCCTGATGGTCAAGACCACGGCTCTTGGACTCAAGGTGATACCACTCTGAAAATGGAGTGTAAACCACAAGCTTGTCCTCGGCTCTGAGCTTCAGGCAATAGTCCACATCATTAAAGGCTACAGCAAGCTTTTTATCAAAGCCTCCCACCTGATTCCATAGTGATTTTTTAGTGAGAAGGCATGCTCCTGTAACCGCAGACAAATCCTGAACGCAGGTGCTTCTATAGAAGTAACCTACCTGCTCGCGGCCACTGCCAAGGAACTGGGAATTGGCCACTCCGCCCAAGCCAATAATAAGACCGGCGTGCTGAACAGTATTGTTGCCGTAGTATAGGCGAGCACCAACTGCTCCTACATCCTCCCTGCGGACAAAGCCCATCATCTCAGAGATGGCCTCTGGATTAATCATTCTGGTGTCGTTGTTAAGAAGAAGAATGTACTCTCCCTTTGCCTGGCTGACACCGTAATTTACAAGGGATGAGAAGTTGAAGCTGTCCTTTGCATCTGGGTGTGCCTCTGTGAAATTTACAACATTAACCTGGATATCATTTCTGAAACCAAGCTCACGGTAGTAATCAAAAAGTGCTTTGTCATTGGAATTATTTTCCACAATGACAAACTCTAAATTCGTATATACGTTATTGTCGGTGATGCTATCGATACACTCACGGAGATCATTTAAGTGGTTCATATTTGGAATCACTATTGATAAAAGCGGTGTGTCTGGCCATTCGTAAATGGTGCGATAATATCCCAAATGTGAGTCAAGCTCAACGCGAGCTGGTACACCAATTCTCTTGTAATGCTCCTCCACTGCACGACGACCATTTTCGTATGCATACATCTTTGCCTCTGGGTGGTCTGCTGTGGAAGCAGGATGGGTACGCCAGTGATAAAGCACCCTTGGAATATGATAAATATTGTCACACTGCTCCAAAATTCTAAGGTCAAAATCGTGGTCCTGTGCGCCATCGAACTCTGACTTAATTCCACCTGAAGCCTTTACCAAATCTGCTCTGGCGACGAAAAGGTGGGTAATGTAATTGTGGGAGCAAAGCAAATCTATATTGAAATCTGATTTAAAATGAGGCAGGAAATATTCCTTGGAATCCATGTCAATCTTGTCCTCGTCTGAGTAGAGAGCCTGGATTGTGCTGTCCTCGTTTAATGCCTTTGCAATATAGAACATGGCGTCCGGTGTGACGAGATCGTCATGGTCTGTGAAGCCGATGAAATCTCCGGTAGCAAGCTCCATAGCTGCGTTGGTGTTGCCAGCTATTCCAGTGTTATCTGTGAGCTTTTTGTATATGATTCTGTCATCCCATGTGCCGTCAGTCGCCTTAAGAATTATGTCCTTGAGGCCTTCCTTTGGGCTACCATCACCAAGGCAAAGCTGCCAGTTTGGATAGGTCTGGGCCGTAAAGGACTGAATCAGTTCTATAAGGAAACGCTCCGGTGTGTTGTATAACGGAATTACGATACTGATAACCGGGTTATACGTAAATACGGTATGGCGCTGCTTGTCCAGCTCCTCTGGCGTGGTAGGATTTGCCTTCAGGAATTTTCGGTAGCTGTAGTGCTCCTGGTCATGGCCAATGGCTTTGCGGAAGGATTTCGCTACTGTCTGCTTGACACCATAGTGAGAAAGGTACATCAATCCCTTTTCTATTTTATTAGTTGGTTGTTTGTATTTTTTTATTTCACTCATGGGATTATTTTAACATAACAAGAAGTGAGTAGGCTATGTTATAATGTTCTCTATGATTAAATTTATACTTTCAATAATATTAACACTGCTGACATACACTACCACAAAGGAGCCTACCTATATAATAGTTGGGCTGGTGGAGTTGGCATTTATTTTCATAGTTTATAATTTGCTGATTGGGACAAAGAAGTGGGCCAGACTGGTGGCTGATGGGTTGCTGTTTATTTACAATGCTCAGATGCTGGTGTTGTATTTTGGTAACAGCTTCACCACACTTACCATGCTTAAAAATGTGAAGTTTCTACAGGATTTGGGGGGCAAGATTGTGGTGTACCTGATAGGTGCAGTGGCAGTTATTGTCTTTACCTTCTGGCCTATGAAGCCTGTTTTAAAAAATGTGAATCGAAAGGTTCTCATTGGCGTACTGGCTGTGTTGCTGATTGCAGAAATTGGAATCTATGGCAACTACAAGCGTTTTAGTCCGGTGCAGAGCTTTGCCACTATTTTTGCAGATGAAATCAGATACCAGCATGTGAAACGTGCTGCTGCAAATCCAGAGGTGGCACTGGCTACCTTTTATCAGAAGGAGTCTGCTGATGTGGCTGAAAAGCCATCGGTTCTTCCAGAGCAGCCAAATATAATTCTGATTTTTACTGAGGGATTATCCTACAACATCGTGAGCGATGAACGTCAGGTGATGCCAAATCTTCAGGCCTTTGAACAGGATAGTATCAGCTTTAAGAACTACTACAATCACACCTTCCCTACTCTGCGTGGAGTTCAGGGTCAGCTGTTTAGTGGCTACAAGCTCAACGATGACGCCCAGGGAAACAATCTGGTATCCCTCCATGGCACACTTAAGGATGAGGGCTATTCAACCACTTTTATAAACGTGGAGCCTTTCAATGAAGAGTTCGTAAACTACTGTGACAACCTTGGCTTTGACCAGGTGATGATGGATAAGGAAAATGTTTCCGGTTTTGCCGAGGGAATGACCGACTACGAGGCATACAATCTTTTGATGGATACAGCCAAGACACTTGATGAGGGCGACGAACCATTTTTACTGAGCATTTACACCTTTGGCACTCATGTTTCCTTTGATTCAGATGACAATCAATTTGGTGACGGCAAATCTCCTGAGCTGAACAAGTTCCACAATCTGGATAGAGAGTTTGGAGAATTTTTAGATGAGTTTAAGGCATCTCCAATGGCTGAGGATACAATCCTTATTTTTACTACTGATCACGCCACCTATGCGGACCAGGATTTTACCGATGCTTTTCCAGATTACAAGCGTGAATGTACCGATTTGGATGCCATTCCATTTTTCATTTACTATAAGGGACTTGGACCAGAGGAGCTGGATGTGGAGGGAAAGAATTCCCTTTGCCTGACACCTACTATTCTTGACCTTTTAGATATTAATACTGAAAACTACTTCCTGGGCAGCAGCCTTTTTGATAAAGCTGCCAGCACAGAATATGATACTATCTTTTATGATGCGTCATACTTGATTAGCACAAAGGATGGGGAAATCAGATACCTGGAGGATTTGGAAATCGACTCCTTCCTAAGTCAGGTTTTATCCTACTTTAGTGCCCTTGAGGCATCACATTAATTTCTGTTTTTAGTTCACAATGAGGGGTTTGGGTTTATGCAGCACATTGCGTCAGTTTTGATTTTTGGCTATATTCTTCTGGCGGTTATCACTTTTTATTTTGGCACTCACATTAGGGGACGCATAATTTTTTTAAATGTGCTGTATGGGCTTTGCCTGATTTATTGCATTTCGGTAGGTGTGTTTTTTCTCAAATCTGTTCCCGATGAAGTTTTAGGTGGCTCTGTGGCCACTCCTGCTTTGAATATGTCTATCTATTTTCTGGCTATTGTCGGGCTTCAATACATAGGATATTCCAGAATCAACAGGTCCAGACCTTGGCTTCACCTGCTTTATCTTGCCACCATCACTGGACTTCCACTTTTCACTTACATTTTTACAATTCAAAATAAAGAAGCAATGGCTGCCCTTTCAAGTGTGGTTTGCTTTTTTGGACTTATAAGATACTGCGAAAGAAGACGCGGGCTTTTCACATTTATCATTTTGGCAGCGGGAATGGTGGGCAATATTCTTTCCAAGCCTAGCTCTACAGCCATCTGCTGCATCATGCTATTCATCATTCTAGTTTCAACAATAATTAAGGAGCGCAATCTGAAGACTGCACTCCCTAAGGAATTCTTTTTCACTTTACCAGCCTATGTGTGCGCATTTATTTTTGCGCCTGACAATAAGATGGTTCGCACCATGGAGCTTTTGAATCCAGAAGTTCAAAAGCATATGGCAATCAGCATATTGGCCTTTGAAATTCTGTGGTGTATGCCGATACTTTTCATCATTCCAACGGTAAGAAAATTTGCCAAGGACCTGTCACTTTTGGTGGTGGCCGGGTGGATGGCTATTTGCATTGCCTTTATTTACCAGACATCTCCAGGCATCGAGCTTAAGATGGTGACGGTGCACTTTGGACTGTTCATTGCTATGCACTATGTGCCATTTATCGGAATTTTCGGGCTAGCGGCTGCCTTTGTAGCTGAAGGACTCATTGCAGAAAATGGGTTTGATCCAGATACGGAGGTCACCACAATTCCTGGCGATATCAAATCCTACAGTAGAAGGTTACTTTACAATAACCTGATTTACTTTTTGGTGCTGGGCTTCGCCTTTGTATTATTTTTCGGCAACTTCCCCTTCTTCTTGGTTATGGCTGGATAAGGTTATTCTTCCTTATTCTTCTTCAAGTGGAAATATACCGTCAATATGAAGATTATTGCGCCAACCAGGATTATTAGCCAGATGAATAGGCAAATGCCCAGGAAGGTTGGGCACATATGGCACACGTGACACTTTGGTCCTTCCTCTTCCGGTTCTTCTTCCACAACCGCTTCTGGCTTTGGCAGGACTATTTCTTGAGCTGCTGCAACGTACATCAGCATGTAGGTTGAGAAACGGTCTGAGGCGATGGTAACTGTGTCAGGATTCTCGTCCAAATCTGGAAGCAAGGTGATTTCATCGTCGTGAAGACGCATCATATAATAGCTTTCTGCTCCCTGAATGTCCTCAGGAACATCCACTGTAATTTCT
>JAEEGL012046055.1_pt1 | contig 10435 bp, 7 predicted proteins | sample 9134231 | NCBI WGS metagenome assembly JAEEGL01 (sample SAMN16246548, study PRJNA631951) | gut metagenome | biome: gut microbiome; feature: rumen; material: fiber-attached | host: Bos | place: Iran: Karaj | collected 2018-10 | reverse complement strand
GCCCTTGCTGGGCTGAAACACCCGTTCCCATCCCGAACACGGCCGTTAAGAGCCCCCGCGGCGATGATACTGCGCTCAGGAGCGCGGGAAAGTAGCGCGCTGCCAACCTCCTTTTCAACAGCCCCCTGCGACCTGGTCGCGCGGGGCTTTTTCGCTTGCGAAAAAGCCCCGCGGGCGATGCGCGCGCCCGGGATGCGGCAGTCGCCGCACCCCAGGGACCTGGCACTCCAGGCTCCATGGTGCTTGAAACCCCGGCCGCGCAAAGCCCCCAGGCCTGCCAGCCTCAGGCGTGCAATCGTCGTCCTGAAAGCGCGCTCCTTCAGAGCGCGCGCATTGCTTTTGGGCGTTGCCCGCGCCTGCGGCGCGGGCAACGCCCATGTAACCTCGGCGCGGGCAGCACCCATGTAACCCCATTAAGGAGTGAATATGAACAAGAAAGAGTTGACGTCTGCATTGAAGAAACTGGGAATCAAGCGTGGGTCCATTGTGATGCTGCACAGTTCGTATGTCGGCATGGAGCCGATGGATGGCGGACCTGATGCGGTTGTGGACGCGTTTCTGGACGCCGTGGGGCCGACAGGGACGCTGATGGTGCCTGCTTTTGGCGCCCTGGGCATCATTGCAGAGAAGGTGAAGGCACGTCCGAACGCGGTGTTCAGCGACTGCCCGCGCGGCACCATCGCCGCCATTGGCCCAAAGGCGGAGGAGATTGGACGTGACCACTGGAAGGCGGCGACGGCGCATGGCGAAGGCACGCCCTTCACGCGTCTGCGCGATTTGGACGGCTACATCTGCCTGCTGGGAGTTGACCAGGACCGCAATACAACACTGCACTCCATCGAGGCACTGCTGGAATTGCCCTATCTCAACGACACGACGGCGACTTTCAAGACTCCTGATGGCAAGGAGCATACAAAGACCTGGAAGTACTATCCTGGCCCCCATCGCGACTTCATCGGCCTTGAACACTACATGCGCCAGGAGGGCATCATCAAAATCGAGCGCATCAACAACGCGATGGTGCGCCTGATGAAGGTAAGGGATTTGTATGACTTAATGCTGGAAATCGGCGAACACGACCCTGCTTTTGCACTGTGCGACAATCCAGCCTGTGCCGACTGCGTGAAGCAGCGTGCCGCCATCTATGCGGCTACGATGGCGCAGGAAACCTTCAAGCTGACGGCCTCCGCACGCCTGGCTGGACGCTATGTGCCCGAGATGATTGAGAACCTGAAGGCGGCTGGCATTTCAAACATCGAACTGGATTACATCCAGGGAAAGGCGTGCGCCAAGATGTCGGCTGACAAGCTCAAAAAGGCGGTTGGCGAGTTCGCGGAGGAGGGTATCACTGTCAGCGGTCTGCGCCTCTTCTATCTGCCAGAGACTCCTGCGGATGTTGTGAAGCTGGCCAAGGATGCAGGCATCAAGCGCATCATCTTCCCTTTGGGCGAGAACGCCGCAGAAGCCGTTGCTGCCGCGAAGGCTGCAAAGGTGGAAGTTGCCTTTGCGAACAACGGGCAGGGCGGCACTTTGGCTGCCAAGACCTTCAAGGAGGCGGCTGCAGGCTACAAGGCAGCCAGCTTCGCGCTGAATCCGCCTGGCTTTGTCCGTGCGACAGAGTTCCCGTTCCTCACCTCCTACAAAAAGGGGCGCATGGTGCGCATCTGTGGACAGCTTGACCTGGCTGATGCCACATGGGACGGCTGCGCAACACGGCTGGCGCAGGGCAACGGCGAGGTCAAGGAGTTGCTTTCCATTCTACGCTGTGAAACCTTCAGCGGCTGTGTGTGCCTTGGCGGCGGAGCCGCCTATCCAGGCAGCTTGTCGGATGCAGCCAATGATTTGGCACGTCTCCTTGAGAATATGTAATTGCTTGAAGGATAATGAGCTTTGACGCTCCCAGCGCATTATGGCTGCTGCTGTTGCTTATACCAGCGGCAGCCATTTGCTTTGCCAGACTGACGCCTGATGGCATCATTCCTTCGCGACTGCTGTTTGGAACGCGCGAGAAGCGGTTGAACAAGCGTCTGCTGGCACGGCTATGCATCTTGTGTGCAATGGGATGCGTGATAGTCGAGCTGGCAGGACCTCGTTTTCAGGGACGAGGTGGAGCAGGACAGGGCGAAGGCGTGGCTGCCTTGCTGCTGGATTTGTCTGGCAGCATGGAGGCTCGTGGACTGAAGGCGGGCGCAGTGGAGCCGACTGAAGAGAACCTGACGAAAACACGTCTGGAGCTGGCAAAATCCATAACGTTGGAGTTGTTGGAGAAGCTGCCCGAGCGAAACATCGCCCTGATAGCCTTTGCCCGCCGCGCCTTCATCGTATCGCCTGTGACGCGAAGCATGGCGTCTCTAAAGGAGCGCGTCTTCGCTTTGGAGGTTCTTGAATACGAGGATGGAACAGCAATCGGCGATGCGCTGATTTGCGCATGCCGCACATTGGAACAGGCATCATCGTCCGCAGTACGTCGTATCTATCTTGTTTCCGACGGGGCCGACCATTCGGATGACGAATCGCGCAAAGAGGCTGTGGGGATGCTGCAAAAGGCAGGGATTGCGGTCTATCCCATTATCGTTGGAGCAGATTACCGTTTTCATCCCATTCGCGACAGCAAGGGGAGTATCACCTGGCAGGAGAATGGCGAGCAGGCGGATGTCACGATGATTGAAACACTGGCTTCTGACACTGGCGGACGCGTTCTCACGCCAGAAGAGATTGATGATGAGACAAGACATCAGGAAAAAACAATCGCGATGAATGGCATTTGGCTGTGTTTGGCAGCATTGTGCGTGGCTCTGGCTGGGTTACTGGGGTAAAGGTTTTCGGATATTGGAGCAGATGGTAGTTTTTTTGCCCTTTATTCATTGAATTCTTCGTTGAATAGAATACATTAAGCAAATAAGACTAATCGTGATGAATCACAAATAACAAAGGAGTTTTAACAATGGGGCCAATTATCACGTTGCTGTGCATTCTTGCCATACTGGTGGGAATCGTATTTTTGTTTGTTTTCATGATGTACTTTGGCATCTGGATGCAGGCAAAGGCATCAGGTGCGAGCGTCAGCTTGTTCAGCCTGATGGGGATGTTCTTCCGCAAGGTGAACTCCATGCTGATTGTGCGCTGCTACATCAAGCTGCACAAGGCAGGCTTCTCGAATGTGGTGATTGACGAGCTGGAAAGCCATGCGATGGCGGGCGGCAACGTGGAGAACGTGGTCGATGCGCTGATTGCCGCCAACAAGGCGAACATTCAGTTGAGCTTCAAGCAGGCCTCGGCCATTGATTTGGCAGGGCGAAATGTGCTGGAGGCCGTCCGCATGTCCGTCAACCCGAAAGTGATTGACTGCCCTGACCAATCGCAGGGGCGCAAGACCATCGACGCCGTCTCCAAAGACGGCATCCAAGTGAAGGCGAAGGTGCGTGTCACCGTGAGGGCGAACCTGGATCGCCTGGTTGGCGGCGCCACCGAGGAAACCATCGTTGCGCGTGTCGGCGAGGGCATCGTCACCACCATCGGCTCGTCAGAGACCTACACGGCGGTTCTAGAGAACCCTGACAGCATCTCCAACACCGTGCTGAAGAAGAGCTTGGACAGTGGTACCGCCTTCGAAATCCTCTCCATTGACATCGCTGACGTTGATGTCGGCGAGAACATCGGTTCGCGCCTCCAGGCCGACCAGGCCCAGGCAGACATGAGAGTTGCGGAGGCAAAGGCGGAGATGCGCCGTGCTGCGGCTGTCGCCGCCGAGCAGGAGATGCGCGCCAAAGTCCAGGAGATGCAGGCGAAGGTGATTGAGGCCCAAGCACAGGTCCCGTTGGCGCTGGCACAGGCGTTGCAAACGGGAAAGCTCGGCGTCATGGACTACTACCGTCTGGAGAACCTCAAGGCGGATACCGAGATGCGCCAGAAGCTGGTGGATCCCATGCAGGGGGCCGAGGCGGAGGGCGTTGCACCAAAGAAGCCCGAACCCCCTGTGGCACCAACGCAGGGCTGAGCGATATGCATTGGAGGCGTGAATGATGCAATACGCTATTCCAGAAGGCCTTATCGTATGGGTTATCATAGTCGTGATAAGCGTTGTTTACAGGAGTATCAAGGCTAGCGGGGGAAATGCGGCCATGCCGCCACGGCAGAGGGGGCCTCAGAATCATCGCCAAGGGCAGCATCCGCGCCCACAAATGCCGCGTCCGATTCCTATTATGCCGTATCAGGCTGGTGGTGTGCCCCCCCAGACTGTTGGTGCGGGGGGGCAGCCTCTTGTTTCCCAGCAGGAGATTGAGCAGGTGCATCAGGAGCTTCAGCGTGAATTGGAGAGAGCGTTTGGGCAGGTGCAAAGCGTGCCTACAGCGATGCAGCCCCAGCCGATTGCACAGCAACAGGTGCCACAACAGCAGACCGTAGCTCATCGCCAAAAACGGCAGGGACGCAGCAGCGGGAGCCGTGATGCTGCCGTAAAGACAGGGGTTGCAGTTATGCAACGTCCTCATGCGCAAGGTTTTTCTGTTGAGAAGCTAGCGCGGGATCGCACACGTTTGCGCGAAGCATACCTGTTGACGGAGCTGGTTGGACGGCCTCGCGCATATGACATTTGAGTTTTTTATTGCAGGATGAGGCACCATTTGACAATGGCGCCCTTCTTGCAAGGAAGTGAGGTAAAGAAATTACCTCTATTAAAGAGAGGTAATTTCAAAACTAGCGCGAAATGCGCTAAGAGATGGGCGCAGTGGCTAAGGCAACGACTCGAAGCCGCACTTTCGTGCGGCGAGAGGCATTGCCAACGCCAATGTGTTCATATCGACGCGCATTTCGATGATAGTTTTGAAATTGCCTCTAGAATAAACAGCTTTAGGTGAGGAAGATGATGAAGACATTTGCAAAGAGTACGACGTGTCCTGTGACACACGACATTGTGAACCTGGCCTTGGTGGGTGCTGGCGGCATGGGGCTCCATGCACTTCAGAAGTTCTTGGAACTGCCTGATGTGAAGATAGTTGCCATTGCAGACCCATTTGCTTCGTATCAAGATGACTGGTACTACAAGACCCCGCTGGGACGCTACCCCGTCGCCGAGGCGATGGAGAAGGCACAGGCCGAAAAATTCCCTGGTATCAAAGTGAAGGCCTACGAGGACTTCCGCGTGATGTTGGATGAGATGCCCGAGATTGACGCCATTGTCTGCGCCACGCCAGACCACTTGCATGCATACGTCTCCATCTACGCCATGCGCAAAGGCAAGCACGTCTATTGCGAGAAGCCCCTGGCGCACAACATCCGCGAAGTGCGTAAGATGGCACAAGTTGCTGAAGAGACGGGTGTTGCCACGCAGATGGGCAACCTCGGCCATGCCCGCGACGGGATGCGCCAGGCCTGTGAATGGATTTGGGACGGCGCCATCGGCCCCGTCCACGAAGCGTGCTCCTGGGTGCGTGCGACGCGTTGGAACAAGGGAATGGTCACACCGCCGACGGATACGCCGCCTGTGCCCGAAGGCGCCAACTGGGACCTCTGGATTGGCCCGCGCCAGTTCCGTCCCTACCATCCCTCCATTCACCCAGTTCGCTGGCGTGACTTTTGGAACTTCGGCCTGGGAGCCATTGGCGATTTCGTGTGCCACGACATGGATGTGATTTGCTGGGCGCTGAAGCTTGGTGCTCCAACGACGATTGAGGCATGCCAGGCGGGCAACACGTCGCCTGAGCTGATTCCCTACGGCAGTATTTGCCGCTATTTCTTCAAGAGTAGCGGACGCCGTCCCGCCGTGAAGGTTACCTGGTACGATGGCGGCATGAGGCCCGAGACGCCCGAACACTGGCCGAAGGACATGGAATGGCCAGCCCGCGGCACGATGTTCATCGGCGAAAAGGGCAGTCTGGTCTGCCCAGGCCTGGGGGCGACACCCTTCCTGATGCCAGAGAAGCTGGAGAAGAACTACGTGCGTCCGCAACCCTCGATACCGCGCAGCCCAGGCCATCACCGTGAATGGATTGACGCCTGCAAGGGCGGACGCCCTGGCGGCACGAACTTCGCATATTCGGCGATTCTTACGGAAATTGCGCTCTGCGGCGTGCTTGCGCTTCGCACTGGCAAGAAAATCACGTGGGATGCGAAGAATATGAAGGCTGTTGGCTTGCCCGAAGCCGACGCCATCATCAATGGCGAGCCCTACCGCGACGGTTGGGATATTTAAGGGCGTAGCCAGGGCCTCCAGGCCCTGCGGGAATACCATCTTCTCCCCGCGCTTTGGCGCGGGGAGAAGATGGTTCCTTTCTTAAAAACTCTCCATTTCAACCTAAAAACGACAATTCGAGATTCTGCAAATGTTCATCGACATCCATGCGCATTGTTACCGCCACCCCGTTCCATTCGGGTGCCGCTTCTGCAACCCTGAGGAGCTTCTCAAGCTTTATGACGAGCAGGATATCGAGCGAGGTTTCCTGCTGCCCGTTGTGAGCCCCGAGATTTATCTTCCGCAGTCCAACGAGGACATTTTGGAGATATGCGAGGCGTATCCCAAGCGTTTCATCCCCTTCTGCAACATCGACCCGCGTGCGCTGACGAACGCAGTGGATGCGCCGCTCTATAAGGTGATGGAGTACTACAAGGAGCGTGGCTGCAAGGGCATCGGTGAAATCATGCCCAATATGCCGATGAGGCACCCTATGGTGCAGAACCTTTTCAAGCACGCCCAGGACACGGAGATGCCCGTGACATTCGATGGTTCCGACCAGCCTGACGGCGACTTCGGCCTCTATGATGAGCCAGGCCTGCCGCAGCTGGAACATTCGTTGCAGCGTTTTCCGAAGCTCAAGTTCATCGCGCATGGTCCGATTTTCTGGATGGAACTGGAACGGCTGAAGACCCCCGCGCAGCGCAAGCCAGCCTTTTTCCCTGACGGAGGGCAGACGCCGCGTTGGCCGCGTACCTCCTACCTCAAAGGCCCCATCACGGAGCCAGGCGTGGTGCCGCTCTTCTTCAGAACCTATGCGAACTTGTACGGCGAACTCTCCGATGCATCGTTCACGCTGGGGCGCGACCCCGATTTCGCATGTGCTTTCCTGACAGAGTTCCAGGACCGCCTCTTCTTCGGGACAGACTGCTGCGGCCCGAAGCATTATTCGTCCCTGCGTCCGATGCTAATCGAGTGGAAGGACAACGGCAAGCTGTCGCAGGAGGTCTTTGACAAGATAACCCGCCAGAACGCCATCAAGTTCTTTGAGTTGGAAGATTGAGCGGGGTAGCCAGGCCGTCTCGGCCTGGTTAGCATCATAATTTACGAATGCTATGTTCTCCAAGAAGGTAGGTAATTGCAACGTCTTATGTTGCGCCCTTGCGGGCGCTAAGTTCAGGGGGCATTCCTCCCCCACGCTGCGCGCCCTTGCGGGCGCTTGCGTGGGGTTACGCATGGTTGCGCACTCCGTGCGCTGCCGCTTTGCGGCTTCCGCAAACTACCCTTGGGGAACAGAGCATACACGAAACATGTAGTGTTTCATAGGAGTAATCAGTAGTTATGAAGATTTCGCAAGTGGTTTTAATGATAATAATTGTTGCATCATCGATGCTTTTTTCTGTAGAACCGAAAGATGTGGCGGGCAGGCAGATAGAGCTGTGCATGATAGGTGACAGCATCACCTGGGCGCAGGAGGGTGACTACTTCAGAAAGCACCTGGTGACGAAGGTTCCGAACATGGCGTTTGTGGGCGTCCACACGGCGAAGTTCGGCTATAGCCATGCAGGGGAGGGCGGCAACCGCACGGGGAACGTGCTGGCGAGGCTGAACGACGTGAATAACATCCCCAATTGCCGCTACTATCATCTGTTGATTGGCATAAACGACAGCAACTCCGCGAAAGATGACAACACCGTGCCTGTCATTGCACGAGGCACGGCGGACCGCATCCTTCAGATTATCGAGGGGCTGCTGGCGCGCAAATGCACCGAGAAGGTCTTCTGGGGAACGATACTTCCAGCTGCACCCGTGAAGAACGCCAAGCCCGAGGGGGTGGAGCACATGAAGTACCGCGACAAGGCGGGCTCGGCGACGAACGTGATTCTTCGAAAGGAGATACCAGAACGTTTTGGTGACAAGGTGGTTATCATCGAATACGAGAAGCCGTTGCGGGCGCGTCCAGACTGGCCTGAAATCATCGTGCTCCACCCGACGCCCTTCGGCTATGACGTGGTGACGGACATCACGGCGGAGTACATCCGCAAGTATGCGACGCCAGCCAACACCCCGATGGAGAAGTTTGGGGTCGAGGTGACGAACCTGTGGAATGACGAGGAGAAATGCACCTCGCCGCTGATTGCAGGGTGGTATGTGCTTTCCCTTGAAGTGCAGACAGATGCACCTGAAGTCAAGCTGACCTTGAAGAGCAGGAATCCCGAGAAGCTGAAGTCTCCGCTGAACATGACCTTCACCATCAAGGGGCCCTTCAAGGCGGGGCAGCGTGCTGAAGTGATGTTCATGACAGGGTACGAGGGTTACAAATACAACAAGTCCAATTTGGAAATAACGGAGTGCAGCGTGGGCTATGCCAAGGTGATGATGGAGAAGATGCGTCCGAGCATGAAGGCCTCCGTCTATGGCAAAGGAACGTTTGTTGACAGTGCCAGCCCCATGGCCCTTGGGGAGCGGTTTGTGCCTGCTGAGTAATTGTGAATGTGATGGTTAGAAGGAACGATATGCGGCGTGTCAGTTGGTTTTGCGTAGTTTTGCTGCTCTTCTCTTTGTGCGTTTATGCTAAGGAGAAGGATGTTGTCGAGCAGGTGGTTGGCGAGGCGGAGGAGCTGGAGCTTTCCGCCGACGACATGCAGCAGGATATTGAAACGGGCCTCTTCAAGGCGACTGGCAATGTAAAGCTGAAATACGGCAAGCTGCACCTCACGGCCAACGAGCTTGCCGTGAACCGCGAGACCACTGAGTTCAAAGCCGCAGGGAACGTCCACATCACATCGGAGGATGGCAGCAGCTGGGAGGCTCCCGCCGTGAGCGGCAATCTGGAGAAACGCCAGTTGAATTTCGGCCCCTACCGCCTGGATTCACCGATATGGCACAGCGCAGGGCAGGGTGGCGCAACAGATGACAAGGGCAGCATGAAGATGAGCAAGCTGTGGCTCTCCACCTGCGACAGGCATGAGCCGCACTACTGCCTCTACGCATCCAGCGTCAAGTACAACGAGGACAGGACCTTCTCAGCGAAGCATGTCATGCTGAAGTTCGGCGGGGTGCCCGTCTTCTACTTCCCCTATCTTTGGGGCAACGTGGATGGCACCAGCGGGTTCATCATCCGTCCTGGCTATTCAGGCAAGCGCGGAGCCTATCTGCGGCTGGGGCGCATCTGGCACCCTGTCCCGAAGGGCTCGCTCAACCTCTATGTCGATTTGATGAGCAAGCGCGGCATTGGTCTTGGCAGCGAGGGCGAGTACGATTCGGAAAAACGCGAGGTGAAGACGCTGCTATATGGTCTGAAGGACAGTGACCCGCCCGAGACGGAGCACGGCTACAACAGGCGCTGGCACACGAAGGATGAACGCTGGCGCATCAATGCTTACTGGCGCGAAAACCTCGCCGAGGGGCTGACCCTGCGCGCCAATATCGACAAGTTGAGCGACATCGACATGCTGGAGGAGTGGTTCAAGAGCGACTACAGGCGCAAGCAGCAGCCCAAGACATTCGTGGATTTCATGTATGACAGCGAGTTTTTCAGCGTAGGGCTGGCGGTGCGTCCGCGCGTCAACGACTTCTACACGGTGGTGGAATCCCTCCCCGAACTGCGATTCGAGGTGCCGAGATGGACGGTGCCCTACACGCCACTCCAGTATGCATCCTCCACGCAACTTGGATATTACTCCCTGAAATGGCGTGAGTTCGACCGCAGACGGTCGAGCCTCATCCCCGACATCTACGTCGAGGGGCTTTATGACGACCCGCACAACTATGAGAGCTGGCGGTTGCACTCGCAGCACTTCCTCTATCTGCCGATTTCGCTGTGGGACAAGGTGACCCTCACGCCGCGTGGTGGCTTGGCGGCGACTTACTACAGCCGTTCCAGCAAGCGGCGCGTCACGAAGAACGACCTGGCGGACATGCTGGAGGTCGATAACCCCGACAAGCCTTACGCCAAGGAACAGGTGAACTACTACGACGCCGAAGGTGGCGAGATTATGCGCATGGCGTTTGAAACGGGTATCGAGCTGCGCACGAGCCTCTACAGTGATTGGGTGTGCGGGCGTCATGTCTATGATAAGAGCCATGTCATCGAGCCATACGTGAACTACACATACGCACCTGAACCATCCCATGACCGCGACCACATCTACTACTTTGACGACATTGACCGCCTGGAGAAGCAGCATTTCATCCGTCTGGGCGTTGGCCAGCGGCTGCTGACGCGGCGTGAGCAAGTCACGGCCTCTGTCCTGCGTCTGCAGT
>JAEEGL011965610.1_pt1 | contig 10435 bp, 11 predicted proteins | sample 9134231 | NCBI WGS metagenome assembly JAEEGL01 (sample SAMN16246548, study PRJNA631951) | gut metagenome | biome: gut microbiome; feature: rumen; material: fiber-attached | host: Bos | place: Iran: Karaj | collected 2018-10 | reverse complement strand
TGATCGGATGAATATTATTTCTACAGTTAATATGAACAAAAGACAATCGACGTGTAGTTTTTTGTATCTTTGCTGCGTCTAAAGAGTAAAATCATATTGAACAGAACGACAATGACAGCTTTAGAATCAAAATTTGCGCAAACAGTGGCTGAACAGAAGAGCACCATCTACACCGTGTGCTATATGTTCTCGCAAGATGCCGACGAGGTGAACGACCTTTTCCAGGAGGTACTAGTGAATCTATGGAAAGGCTTCGAGGGCTTCGAGCATCGCTCCGATGTCAGGACATGGGTTTACCGTGTGGCGCTCAACACCTGCATATCGCTCGACAGGAAGCGCCGCCGCTCGAAATCGGTGAAACTGACAATGGACATCAACCTCTTTGAAGACCGCGACGAGGATACTCGTCAGGTGGATATACTCCACAAACGGATATCGCGTCTGCAACCCTTCGACCGTGCTATTGTGCTGCTATGGCTCGAGAACCTGTCGTACGAGGAGATTGGACAGATAGTGGGCATCACGGCAAAGAACGTCAGTGTACGACTGTTCAGAATTAAAGAACAACTGAAAAAAATGTCAAACGATTAAACTCTTTATTAAAATGATGGATTACGAACTTGACGAGATGCGCCAGCAAATGCAGACGCTGAAGAATAAACTCGAGAAACAAGAGATAGTGAACGAAAGCATTGTGCGCCATTCGATGAAAAAGAGTGCCGACAGCATCACCCGCCGATATTATATCCTCGTGGCCGTCGCCTTGCTTATGTTGCCCTACGGCTACTGGGCTTTCGTGATGTTAAGCGGTTTTTCAAAAGCATTCTGGATTGCCACATGCGTCATGATGCTGATATGCGCCGCTGCCACATACTACAATAGTAGGAATGTAAGCAACGTCGATATGACACGAAACAATCTGGTGGAGGTAAGGAAGAAGATGGCTCGCGCTAAGAAATTCGATGCCGACTGGCTATTCTTTGGCATTCCTATGATAATAGTTTGGCTGGGGTGGTTTGGTTACGAAGTTTACAAACAAGACAACGATGTGGTCTCCAATCCCCTCCTCTGGGGCGGATGTGTGGGAGCTGTCATTGGAGCGATAGTAGGTTTTTCGATACACTTCAGGACTCAACGACAGTATCAGGAGATCATCAACCAGATTGAAGACATAGTGGAAGAATAAAAAAAAGTGCCCATTCCAGCACTGACCAAGACACTGAATGGGCATATAATAAAAAAGAAAGAGCAGAAAGGTGCGGTGGGGATATCATTCCCCGAATGCTTCCTTTCTGCTCTTATTCTTTCTTCTATCCTAACGATATGCTTTCGATACGCAACTTCATCACACCGGCAGGCACCATCACTTCAACAACATCGCCGACATGGCGGTTGAGTAAAGCTTGAGCAATGGGCGATTTGATTGAGATCTTACCCTCGTGTATACTCGCCTCATGAGGACTTACAATAGTATAGGCCATCTTGGCATTTGTGGCTACATTGACTATCTCAACGCGACTCAACAACTGCACACCGTCGGACTTCAACCTCGACATGTCTATCACTCTTGCCCCTGCCAGCACTTTCTGCTTGAAGCGTATGCGGCTGAGCAGCCTGCCTTGCTCGCGCTTGGCAGCGTGATACTCGAAATTCTCGCTAAGGTCGCCTTTGTCACGCGCCTCAGCTATCGCCTCCCTCACACGAGGCAACTCTACATTCTCCAACTCCCGGAGCTCGGCCACGAGCTTATCGTAGCCTTCTTGTGACATATATTCCATCTGTCTTAACGATAACGCTAACCTTAATTTATACGTGCAAAGTTACGCATTTTTTCATAACTACAGAACTTTTTGACAAGTTGCAATTGACATAAAGGAACAAAAAAGCCCATACAAGCAAAAATAGCATATATGGGCAATAGCGATATACTCCAGAGGAGATATCAATCGGTGGGATTCCACTGCATGAACCAACGCTTCTGGTCTTCGTAAGGCATGTTGAAATAGCGTTTCTCCTTATCGAGCATATGTATGCGATACATCTCATAATTCGACAATGAAAAGTCGAAGACCTCGATATTTTCATGGATGTAGTCAGGGTTAGATGCTCCTGGTATCACTGAGAATCCTTCCTGCAGATGCCAACGGATGATTATTTGAGCAGCACTCTTTCCATGCGCTTTAGCTATGTCATTTATTACCGGATCACGCAGAATTTCCCCCTTCGACTCGCGTCCTCCAAGGGGGAACCAACATTCTATCTGTATGTTGTGGCGTGCAGCCATATCCTGCCAGTGACGTCGCTGTGCGTAAGGATGACATTCTATCTGAACAATCTGCGGCTTTATGCGTGCGCTCTCCACGAGCGAGTTCCAGATGCTGTCGTTGACATCGAAGTTGGAAATACCGATGGCACGCACCTTACCCATCTCAAGAGCCTGTTCCATCTCCTTCCAGCCTTCTAAATAGTCGCCTATTGATTGATGGAAATACACCAGATCGACATAGTCGAGCCCCAGTCGTCCAAGCATACGATCGATGGCCTTGAGTGTCTTACCCTTGCCATACTCGTTTGGCCACAGCTTGCTCGTCACCCATATAGAGTCGCGACATATACCGCTGTCCTTAATAGCCTGCCCCACACTACTCTCATTCTGATATGCGTGGGCAGTATCGAAGTGACGATAACCGCACTTCAGGGCTGTCATCACCGAGTTATAAGTCTCGTCACCTGCGGGAATGCTATACACTCCCAGTCCGAACTGTGGCATCCTGACTCCGTTGTTCAATGTGAGATAAGTTTGATTACTTTGAGCTTTCATAACCGTTATACTTAACAATGCGATTAAACTTAAAAATATTCTTTTCATTTCCGAAAATGTTTTTATCCAAGTTTATACATTCCCGTTCTAATGCTGGCTATCACTCCCCCGTCGATAAGCAGGTCAGTTCCTGTGATGAATCGTGCATGCTCGCCCAAAAGGAATTCTGCCACCTCGGCAATCTCGTCACTGGTTCCTGTGCGCTGTGCAGCAGAGGCGTCAATCATACGCTGGTAGCCATCGCCATTGGCATTAAACTCATCGTAGGCCAGTGGTGTGACGATGACACCCGGCGAGATAGTATTGATGCGTGCACGACGCTCCCGCCATGTTGTTGCAGCGGCGCGCTGAACTTGCAGATGGTTCATGCGCTTAGCAATCATATAAGCAAGACCTGAGTTCTGCATGGCCACCTCGCGGATGAACGGCGCATCTTTAAGGCTCTCGGTTGGGGTGTTCAACAATTGCAGTTCAATATCGTTAGGAATGGGATACATATATGCAGCTTGGCTCGAAATGATGAGTCCAGCCCCACCCTCGGCCATCACTTTACCAAAGGCATCCACAGCATAGCCCGTGCCTAACATGTCGAGGTCGACGATATGCTCTGGATTAGCTTGATTTGGCGATGCACCTGCCGTGTCAATGAAATACATTACCGATCCTAGTTCTGCAGCCTTACGAGCAAAATTTTCCACACTTTCCTTTACAAGTGCGTTCACCTGCAGCGTCTCAACATCGTAACCACTGCGACGAAAATCGTCGCCCACACGCTCGAGAGCTTTCTCACTGATATCACCAAGCAGTATCTTCTTGCCTGCTGCTATGCGCCGCACGATTGCCGTACCCATACTTCCGGCTCCCAAGAGCGCCACAATTTGTTTTTCTGTGTTTCTGTCGAAAATCATAATCTGTTCTTATATTCTTTTATTCAATTATTAGAAGTATTTAAATAATTAAAAGTTGAGGACTCCTCTAACTTTATTCCAAATTATAACGCTTTTATAAACTTTGCAGGATTACCACCTACTATGGTGTTTGGCTCCACGTTTTTCGTAACAACCGCCCCTGCTGCCACAACAGCATTCTCGCCCACAGTGATGCCTGGAAGTATGATTGCCCCTGCACCAATCCAAGCATTCCTACCGATGTGAACTGGCTTGCAACGCAGCACCATACGGTTTCCAAAGTCATGATTGTCAGTTACAATGCGTACATTGGGGCCTATCATCACTCCGTCGTCGATAGTAATACCACCAGCCGACATGCATGTGAGCGAATGATTGATGAACACATTCTTGCCGAGAATCATCTGACAACCGAAGTCAATCTGCAGTGGAGGCATTATATAGCTTGTTGCATCAAGTCCTCCGTTCAACAATTCTTTCTCCAATGGACGTATGTTGTCAATATCGGGTTCGGTGGTGTTAATACGGAAACAAATCTTGCCAGTGCGCCCCATTTCGCTGATAGCCTCAGCATATTCGGGCGTTGTCATATCGACGTCGGCACCGGAACGAAGTTTTTCAAAAATATTCTCCATCTTATTCTTTCTTTGTTTAACTGCTGCAAAGTTAAAACAAAAAGGGCAACCTGTTGTTACACAGATTGCCTACAAAGTTTCACAAATTGCGGATATTTATAAAAAACGTTTCCCAGCCTTTACTCCTTCTTGTTTCTAAATGCCGACGGCGACACACCTAACAACTTTTTCACATAGCGCGAGAAATGCGAGGCCGTCTCGAATCGCATCATATAGGCCACTTCTGTTAGCGACTTCGACTGATCGTTTAGCAACGCCACAAGATCGAATGTAACATAGAAAGCTATCCACTGTGATGCCGGCAACCCGGAAACAGCATTGCTGACCTGCGATAGGTATTTCGGAGTGATGCACAGCATGTTGGCATAGTATGATACATCGCGTTGCTGACGGCAATCTTTCTGCACCAGCGATAGGAAACGGAGGAAGATACGCGCGGCATTGTCGGAGGTCTCCATTTGTGACAGTTCGCTCGAGTAGATAGTCCACAGGTCATAAAGGAAAATCTGCATCACACGCCCTACAACATCTTCCTTGAATGGTGAATCGGGCTGGCTGAGCCTACTACGGAACAAAGCTAAATCGGCATTTATAAGATTGAGCGACTCGGCATGGAGACGAAACGACGGATTGATGCGAATGAAGATAAAACCCTTTGATGCCCAAATCATCTCTGGATTGTAGCGTGAGAGGAAACTGCCTGACGCAATAAGAAAGTCGGCTTCAAAATCATCGGAATATTTAATCTGCTGAATGCTGTTCGACATTTGCCAAATAACCAAATCGTCACTCCGAGAGAGGAATGTCCGTTTCCCGTCGGAGAATTGCATTTCGCCTCCTCGCACAATGATATGCACATGGTAGTCGGCAATAAAGTCTGACGGCAAACACCCGTCGACCTTAGTGTTCAGTAAGTTGCATTCACAAAAATCACTATTCATATCATATACCGATGAAAGAGTTTCTAATTCTTCTATTCTACATTTCCCGCTCTGCCCAGTCGCCACGATCGAGGTTACCTGATTGCTTCGGCAAGATACATCGACTCAATCTTTTCGCTACCAGCCATATCGGCAATGGTAAGGGCAACTTTCAATATGCGATTATATTCCGGGCTGTGAACGAGAGGCGCTCCTTAGCCATGCGCAACATCTGCAAACCTACTTAATATGAAGCTCTACATTCTCCAACTCCCGGAGCTCGGCCACGAGCTTGTCGTAGCCTTCTTGTGACATATATTCCATTTATAATGCAGGTTATTCTTTCTTTTGTTTAGATTCTGGCAAAGCTTTGTATGTTGCACTTACGAGAGCGGAAAGATAGTCGCGATCATCAACATCGGCGATGTAGAAATAGTCTTTTGCACCATCGTAAGGCGGACGGAGTTCCACTATCCTAAGCAATGCACGAGCAGCGGCGGTGGGCTTCAGATAGAAACGATTGTCGCATACAAGGCCGAAAATCTTGCCGTTGCAGTAAATGCCATAGTCGCCAAACATCTTCTTAGCAACTATCTCGCCCGCCCCACTGCACTGGTCAGCGATGTATTGTACAAAATCAGCATTACTTGCCATAACATCAAATCATTTTCTCACTTCAACATATTTGCAAAAAAACTCCCGCCTCAATAACCCAAGACTAATACCCTCAGGCTACAGAGCATGATACCTCGCTCGTCAGACCTAATCGTCCCAGCAAGTCAGGTCTTTTTCTATCTCTGGTAGCTGACTCCTTCGAAACACAGGGTCTTTTATTCCACTGCGCTTCTGCTGCCTATAGTCGTCAAGCAATCGGAACACATACTTACTCAGACAGGCGATGGCTATCAGGTTGACACCGGTGACGAGTGCCATGAATAGGTCGCCGATATTCCAGACAGTGTCGAGGGTGACGAGCGAACCGAACATTACCAGCACTCCGGCTGAGAAGATGCGGTATATGGTAAGTACCAGTCGACTGGATGTCATGAAGCGTATGTTTGCCTCACCGTAATAGTAGTTGCCGATGATAGACGAAAAGGCGAAAAGGAAGATGGCTATCGCGATGAAGATGGGGCCGAGGGAACCTATCTCTGAATAAAGCGCAGCCTGCGTGAGCGTTATGCCATTCAGCTCCGGAACGTTGTACAGTCCGCTGATGAGGATAATGAATGCTGTGCACGAACAGACGAGCAGGGTGTCGGTGAAAACCCCTAATGCCTGTATGAGACCCTGTTTCACAGGGTGGGAGACAGTGGCTGTCGCTGCCACGTTGGGCGTACTGCCCTCGCCGGCCTCATTGCTGAACAGACCTCGCTTCGTGCCTATCAGGATGGTTGCACCTATCGATCCTCCCACCGATTGCTCTATGCCAAAGGCACTGCTGACAATTACCTTCAGCACGTGGGGAATCAGATGTATATTGGCGACGATGACCACCAGCGCTAAGATGAAGTATCCTATTGCCATCAGCGGCACCAGCACAGCACTGACGTTTGCAATGCGATGGATGCCACCAAAGACTATGACAAGCGCCATGGCAGCGATAACCGCCCCCACAACAACCGGGTTCCAACCAAATGCCTCGTGCATGGCACCGCAGATGGTGTTGCTCTGTATGGAGTTATATGAGAGTCCGAACGTTACCGTTATCAGTATGGCAAACACGATGGCGAGCCATCTCTGATGCAGCCCCTTCTGTATGTAATATGCCGGACCGCCCACGTACGATTCTTTGTGCCGTTGCTTAAAAAGCTGTCCGAGCGTTGACTCGACGAATGCCGTAGCCGAGCCTAACAGCGCGATAATCCACATCCAGAAGATAGCACCCGGGCCTCCTATCGCTATTGCAGTGGCAACACCTGCCAGGTTGCCCGTTCCTATGCGAGTGGCAACAGAGACAGCGAATGCCTGAAACGAAGAAATATGTTTGCGGTTGTCGTCGGCGACACTAAGAGCACCTTCGGCTGTGCGGGCAGAGTCAGTCAACAGCCTGAACATCTCGCCTATCATGCGAAACTGTACGCCCTTCGTCTTCCACGTAAACCACAATCCGCACAATACCAAACAGCCAATAAGCAGATAGCTCCATAGAGCATCACTTATTTGAGATATAATATTGTAGAAATCCATTTAAGATATTTAGTTTTTGGTTATTGCCTCTTGTCTCTTTTTTATTTAAATCCCCCGCTCTGCCCAGTCGCCGCGGTCGAGGTTACGATAGCCAATTGCCTCGGCAAGATGCATCGACTCAACCCTTTCGCTGCCGGCAAGGTCGGCAATGGTACGGGCAACTTTCAATATGCGATTATATGCACGGGCTGAGAGCGAGAGACGCTCCATCGCCATACGCAACATCTGCACTCCTGCCTCATCGGGCTCAGCATACTGATGAATCATGCGCTCGGTCATCTGTGCATTACAATAGACGCCTTTCACATCCTTGAAGCGCTGCTCCTGTATGTTGCGAGCCTTTATCACTCGTTCGCGGATAGCAGCCGAGGGCTCACCAGGCTGAACCCTGGAGATGTCCTTAAATGGCACTGGCGTGATTTCTATCTGCAGATCGATGCGATCAAGCATCGGGCCTGAGATGCGATTCATGTATTTCATCCTCTGTCCAGGAGTGCAGACACAAGTGTGAGTGGGATCACCATAATAGCCACACGGACAAGGATTCATCGAGGCTACAAACATGAACGAGCAGGGATATTCTATCGTATACTTGGCACGCGAGATGGTTATCTTGCGGTCTTCCAATGGTTGTCGCAAAACTTCGAGAGTTGTCTTGTTAAACTCGGGCAACTCATCAGCAAAGAGCACCCCATTATGAGCTAAACTTATCTCACCGGGCTGTGGATTAGTACCACCGCCTACGAGTGCCACCTCTGATATTGTGTGGTGTGGGGCACGGAACGGACGCTGTGAGATGAGCGATGTGCCTTTGCCCAGTTTTCCAGCAACGGAGTGTATCTGTGTAGTCTCAAGACTTTCAGCCAGTGAGAGTGGAGGAAGAATGCTAGGCAGTCGCTTTGCCATCATCGACTTTCCGGATCCTGGCGGGCCGATCATAATCAGATTGTGCCCACCAGCCGCTGCCACTTCAAGGGCACGCTTCACATTCTCTTGTCCACGCACATCGGCAAAATCGAGATCGAACTTATACTGATGCTCATAGAATTCGCGGCGGGTATCGATGACGGTAGGTTCGTAAGTTGCTGTGTCGTTAAAGAACTTTATCACGTCCATCAGGTTATCCATGCCATAGACGTCGAGATTATTCACCACAGCAGCTTCACTCACATTCTGTCGAGGAACAATCAGCCCCTTGAACTTCTCCGCGCGAGCCCTTATGGCAATGGGCAGTGCACCGCGCACCGGCTGCAGATTGCCGTCGAGACCAAGTTCACCGACAATCATATACTTGTCGAGCTTCTGACACTCCACGTTACCATTGGCAGCGAGGATAGCTATTGCGAGTGGAAGGTCGAAACTGCTTCCCTCTTTGCGCAAGTCGGCAGGGGCCATATTCACGGTGATGTCTGCCCGTGGGAATTTGAATCCTACGTATTGCATGGCGGCAGCTATTCTGTCACGCCCCTCACGCACTGCAGTATCGCCAAGACCGGTGAAATGATACATCACTCCCTTTGTCAGACTAACCTCGATAGTAACGGTTGTCACCTCAAGGCCATTCACTGCAGCGCAATATGTTTTAACAAGCATACAATCTAAGATTTATTTAAATGTTTTTCCTAACTTTGTCGCAATATATGTGCAACTATTTCTTCGCACCCAGCAGCGCTTCAAGTTTTTCTATCAACTGGTCGGTAGGCAGGCTGCGGGCAACGATTTTGCCTTTCTGCAGGACAATATTGTCGGGAATGGATGTCAATGCCAAGCTATCGACAATGGGAGAATCGAATAGGTTGCCATCCGAAATGATAGGCCATGTGATAGTATCGCGACGCACTGAGTTTTCCACCTCTTCCCTATCGCTGTCGATTGCAATGCCGAGCACCTGAAGACGTCCATGCGATGAGCGTGCCGTGCTGGATAACATACTCTGCTGACGCATACTCTGCACATTCCACGTAGCCCATGCATTGATTACCGCCACATCAGCGTTTCTTATCTTCCCGAAGTCAACCTGCGTGCTGTCGATTGCCATTGCCTGCAGATTCTTTGGCAATAAGTTGCCTACGCTGGTTTGGTCAATTTTCTGTAGTTGTCTGTCGAGCCTTACGAGGAATCCATCGCGTGGCTGTGCCTCGAGCAGCTTTGCTGTCAGTCTCGCTGCGAGTGGATAATCGGGAATGGGACCCTGAAGGATATGACGCGCCACGAGGAATGTGCCTACCCTCGACTTCGGATGATCTTCCACCACCTGCTCGGCTATCTGCTTGCGCTCTTCGGGTGTGGAGTCTGAGATGCGCTGACGAAGCTTGTTCATCAACTCATTGTCGCGAGTGCCTTTCACCTCAATCTCTTTCAGGTGTGTGGCGTCGCCTTTTATGCTCACACTCTTGCCTGGCTCACCGAAGACAACTTGCTCGGAGTAATTTGGAAAGATGATGACAAACATCGTCGGCGAACTGATGCGTTTCTCATAGACTATGCGTCCGTCTTGCACTCTAATGGTATCGAGCGCGCCAGTGTTGCCTTCAATTGAGTACACCCAAAACTCTCCTTGGTTGATGTGCCGGAAGCGTCCTTCCATTTTGAAGTATTTTCCCTCGTGGGAGCACGACGACATCATCATTGCCGTGAGCACTGCGACGGTGATACTGGTAAATAATTTCCTCATGTGCATTGTTTTCCTAAAACGACAACACATCCCCGCGAGCGACGTGATTCCGACTTATACGTATCGTCCTGCGCAGGGATGTGCTGTATGGGTTTATGTGAACGTTATTTTAAAAGCGACAGTTCAAGATCGTGGTCGGCATAGTTTTGCAATGACGGATCGAGTTTCACAGCCTCCTCGAGGTACGACTTGGCAGCAAACTTGTTAGCGCGACGTGCAGCGACGATAGCGTGCAGATAGTTCGTCATAGCATTTGGCGACTTGATATTGTCGAGTGTCTGTGCAGC
>JAEEGL011776588.1_pt1 | contig 10435 bp, 5 predicted proteins | sample 9134231 | NCBI WGS metagenome assembly JAEEGL01 (sample SAMN16246548, study PRJNA631951) | gut metagenome | biome: gut microbiome; feature: rumen; material: fiber-attached | host: Bos | place: Iran: Karaj | collected 2018-10 | reverse complement strand
TCAATGAGCTGAAACACGGCTCCCCTGTTCCGCTTGTCGGGGGGAAGGTATTTGCGGATGAAATCGCACTGCTCAAGCTCCTCAAGCCTGACTTTGAAATTTCCACCTTGCTTCTGCTTCGCGGCCGTTGCAATCTCGTCGCGCGTCATGCCGCTCTTTTTCCCGGCAAGTGCCTCGACGATTGCCATGTGATTGCTTGCGTTTCGGAAGATCGACGAGTAAAGGAACCCGAACTCATCCCGAAGCGCACCGTGTTCCGAGAAGAATAGCGCGTCGATGTTTTGCGCGAGGCTCATGTCTGGTCTCAGCAGATTCCAGTAGTAGGGAACGCCGCCGAAAACCATGTATGCCTCGCAAAGCTCCTGCCGCGACATGGCCAGTCCAAGGCGGTCCGCGTAGGTTTCACATTCGGCAAGGGTGAATGGCCGAAGCCAAATTCTGTCGGTGAGACGCCCGTACAGCCCGCCAGTGTCGCCAAGGAGATTTTTCACAATCCAAGATGACGCGGAGCCGCAGACAATCAGGAAGACATCCTTCTCGGGCCGTGCGGACGCCCTTCCATTCCAGAACCCCTCCAGGCCGACAAGCAGGTCGGAGCGCGGCGTGTCCATCCAGGGCAGTTCGTCTATGAACAGCGTCTTCCTTCCCGCCGGGGCGGCGGCGACAAGCTTGTCCAGTTCCTCGAAGGCCTCCGCCCAATTGCCAAGCGCCGGACATTTGGTCCGGCCGTATCTGACCAGAGAAGCCCGAAATGCGGAGAGCTGAGCCTTTTGGTTGCCCCCGCGCAGTCCGGTGTGCGAAAAGGTAAAGGAGTTGTTGAACAGCTCCCGCACAAGGTAGGTCTTGCCAATTCGCCTTCTTCCATAGACGACTACGAACTGGGGTTCGCTTTTCTGCAAATCCCACTCAAGGGTGCGAATTTCGCCTTTCCTTCCAACGAGTTGCATGCCTAATCCCTTTCATTATATCCGTCATTATCATAGCAAAAAGAAGACTTATTGACAAGTATAATGCAATTTTTCCGTTATACACGTCATTAAGTCATATTAATAAAGAATTATTGACGCACAATCTCGCAGCAGATGCGCCCCTTGCCCCTATTCGGACCGAGCCGGGGTGGCCAGGGCGGACAGCGCCTGGTAGATGAGCCAGGCGGCCGAGGATGCGAAGCCGTGGTCCATGCTGGCGTTGGGCGACAGGTTCTCCCAGAGCGTCCCGGTCAGACGCGCCATTGGCGCGAAGTAGCTACGTATTTCATCGAGACACTGCGCGGCGCGACCGTAGCGCAGAAGCAGTTCGAGACGCATGTAGGCGCCGGGAATCGCGTTCGATGGCGTTATTTCAGGCCAGATGCGCGAGGCATCGCGCGATGGGCCGAATTCGGCGCAGAGGCGCGACCAGAGGGCGGGATGCGTCCCTGACGTCGCCGCACCGAAGTAGAAGGCGTAATACTGGCCGGTTTCCGTAACGTGGCTTTGGAGGCGAAGCACGCCGGAGGCGTCGCGCACGGCGTTGTCCTCGAACCACTCGCCGTTCCAGGCGAGGCGGGCGGCCTTCCCGCGCAACGCCGCGCCCCTATCGGCGAGATCCGGGCGGCCCAGCAGGGAAGCCGCGGCCTCGAGCGCGGCGGCGTAAAGGAAGTTCGACGGGAAGTTCACACCGCTGACGTGGTCTCTGGCGTTGCAGGCGCTCCACTCGACGAAGACCCAGCCGGGCATGTCCTCAAGAAGCCCTTCGGAACCAATGTGGCGCTCGAAGTATTCAAGCAGCGGCTCAATCTTCGGTCGCGAAGCGGCTATCGTGGCCTCATCGCCTGTGCGGTTTCGGTATTGCGCCAGTTCCAGCAACCACCAGAGCGACCAGTTGGCGATGTATTCGCCCTGGAGCGCCTCGGCGGGATAGCACATCGGCACCATGCCTTCGGGAAGCGCCGCCAGCTGCGGGGCGAGGGCGTAGTTTTCGAGGAATGCGCGCTCGACGAGATTGCGTCCCGTGAAGAGCGACTCGGCGCGTCCGGTGAAAAGGGAGTCGAAGAGCCATCCGGCACGTTCGCGGCTTGGACAGTCGGTGAGCAAATCAACGGAGTTCTGGGAGAAGGTCTCGCGGGCGGCTGAGACAATGATGTCGAGCGTCGCGTCACCGGTCGGAGGCAACGCGACCAGCGATTTGTCGGGGTTCTCGTAATCGACGATGCCGAGGCGTTCGACTTCGGCGTCGCCGTCAAGGATGGCGACGGCGGCGAAGCGGGCGCTTGACGGTTGGAAGGCGAGAAGGTCGTAATCGCCCGGGGCGAGGCGCCACTTGAGGACACGCGTCCAGGTGGCGCGGAGGGGGTTCACCGGGAAACGAGCGCCTTCTGGGGCGCGGATCTCGTCAAAGGCGACAAGGATGGTGGCACCCGATGGCGAGGAGGCATGGACGCATAGTGAGAGAAAGCCTGTGATGGTGCGGCCGAAATCGAAGAGCTGAACCGGCGCGACCTGTTGTCTAGCGCCTCCGTTTTCTGGAATTCCGCTCGACGGTGCAGGCAGATGCAAGACTCCGGGAACCGTGGCGCCGGGTGCCGCGTCGTTGAGGGCGCGCCGGCCATTCTGGGCGTCGATGTCCGCCTGGTTCAGAAGGCGCGCGGCGTCCAGTGCGGAGTCGTCCTCCCACTCGGCCGGGAGAAAGCCCTTGAACCAGTCGCTGCCTACGAGCGTGACCTCGCGGCGCTCCGGAGGTGTCGCGAAAGGGTCTGGTTCGACGGAGCCACGCCAGACCGGCGAGCCGGCGTCGTGGAAGGCGAGCGCCGGATAAGGGACGCCGCGAGGCAGCAGGTCCGGAAGTGGACGCGGCACGGTCGTGGCGCGCGCCCAACCTTCCGGCGCTGCACCGCCACGTCGGAAGGCCGACGGGTCGGCCGCCATGCGACGTGACTCTACGAACCCGCGCTGGTAACTGTAGCGCCTGACGCGTTGCACAAGCGTCAGGTCGCGCCACGCCTCGAAGTCGGTAGACGAGGCTAGGACACGGCCCTCGGCAGTGACGACCTCCGCCGCGAAGAAGGCATCCTGGTCAACGCCGTCGAAGCACGGCACGTGCGCTGAATGGACCTCGACGAAGATGACAGTGCGGGTGGAATGGCCGCACTTGCCAGGTTGGACGGAGAGCGGGATTTCATCTACGCGAGCATAGCCGTGCGCTGCGCGGGCCGGGCCATGCGCGGCGAGGCGACCGTCGATCCACAGGCGGTAGAAGTCGGCGGCGACGATACGCAGCACCGTCGCGGAACTGGCGGGGATGGCAAGTTGGAGGCGGAATGCCGCCGCGACGTTCATCTCGCCGGCGGGGATGTCAATCCAAAGAGCTTTCATGGTGAAGTGCGGTGGCGGGAGAGATACGGAGATGCGGCGGACATGGACCTCACGGGTGCCGCGTCACGGGCGGCTTTCGAGAATCTGGAAGGAGGTCGTCTGCTCTGCGTCGGGGCCAAGGGCGACAAACTCAAGTTCAACGAATGGGTTCCTCGCCGCCCTGCCGGTGGTGTAGACGATTGCCCTCGAAGGCGTGGCGAAGGCTGAAAGATGGCGCTCTGGCGCAGACTGCTCGATAAGCAGCCAGCCGACACCGGAAATTTCGGCCGCGAGGGCGTCGCCGTCGGCGTCGATCCGCGCGTGCTGCGGCGCATCCGCGAGGCCAAGGTCGGCCCAGTTTGAGCCGTCGCCGCGCGGAGTCGGCACCGGGCAGCCGCGCAGCAGCCGCTCGCGGCCCTCGGCGGCGCGGCGGATGGCGACATGCGGCGTGAAGGGGATCTGGGTGTTTGACCATACGCGGCGCGGGTCATCGGGTGCGGCAGAGGACGCAAAGTCTTTGCGGCTAATATCACTTAGTTTTTCCCGCAGCACCAGGCGGTCGGGGAGAAGCGTGAACTCGCGCTCAAGGGCGACGGTCCAGCCGAGGGCGGCATTGGTATGGGAGCCGGAGCGCAGGAGAACGTTGGTGGCGTTGGCGCGGACGACTTCGAGCGGGGCGGCGTCGAACCAGTCGGGCGGGGGCCAAGAAGCATCCGTCGGCGGGTTCTGGAAGCCAGGCCAGACCGCCTCCATTTCGCCCACCCACGTCTTGTTGCCGCCAAAGTTCCGCCAAACGCGGTCTCTACCGTTCGTAGGCGCATTTGTCGCGGCTGACGGGTTCGTCCAGAGGACGTTTGCGCCGCCGGGGCGTCCGAGGAAAATCAACCTTCCCGCCCATGCGGGGACAACTTCGGCGCGAAGTGCGGCGTTTTCCAGCACGATGGTTTCGGGTCCCTCCCCAAAGAAGAGCGTCACAATCTGCCAGGGGCCGATGTCCGCGAGCGTCACGACGGCCTCTTCGGGCGTGGTGCCGGGAGTACATTCGACCGGAACCGGCATGGTCTTCGCGGTGTCCTGCATGAACGCCATGCGCGAAACGGGGCGGCGGACGCGGACGTGAATCTCGTCGGTGCCGCCGATGGAGAGGTTGAGAATCGTCACGCTGTCGAGACGGCCGTCATCGCGGACGCGCGGCAGGATGCGCAGCGGACGGCATTCGTCGATGCGCACGGGGAAGAGCCCGCCCGTCACGGCATCGAGGTCGTCGAGAAGCTTTGCGCGGCGACTTGCGAGAGGGAACTTGCCCATGTTCGAAATGTCGACGACGGCGGGGGCGGAAGGCTCCGCCGTCGAGTGACGAGTGACGAGTGACGAGTGACGAGTGTCCAGCTGTTTGGACAAAGGCGAACAGCCTGAAAAAAGCATCTTGTCGGCCTCGGTCATTTCGACGCGGGATTTGTCGGTAAGGTAGAAGGCGCAAGGTGCGCCTTCGGCGACGGTGACGGGGATGCCGGCGCAGGCGAGGTCGAAGTCCGTCGGGTCGCGCAGGTCGAACCCGGCCGTTTCGGCGGCGGCGGAGCCGACGAACCGCGCCACGCCGCCTAGGCGCGTCCGACGCGTCGAGGCCGCCAGCCGTTCGAAGTAGGGGCGTGCGCGGAGAAGGGTGGAAAGGAAGCGGTCGTATTCGGCGACCGGCATGGGGGCCTCGGACGGGAACCAGTAGAGCGAGAGGGAGTCGCAGCCGGAGGCCAGCGCAAGGGCGCACTCGGTCATAATGGCGCCGGGCGACTTGTGGAGCAGATGGCGCGGATAGGTCTCCTGCTCGTAGCAGACGGATGCGACGAGGTCGCATCCGTCTGCATTAAGTCGGCCCTGCGGGCCGTTTAGTGCGACTTTACCGCTTATGTCGCCGCGTTGCGGCGTTAAGTGGCGGCACCTTTCAGCCTCGCGGGCGACGCCGAGGCACTTCGCGACCATGCCGCGCGGCCCGGACTCGTCGTAGAAGCCGTCGCCGGGTCGGATGCCGGCACCCTTGCGCCCTGGGCCTGAAAGGGCCGCAAGCAGCGGGCCGTAGTCGCGCGCGGGATAGAGGCGGTCTGCGGAAACGGACTGGTAGCCGAGACGGCAGTCGCTGCCCAGTTCGTCGGCGGCCTTGCGCACCTGCGCGGCGTAGAGCGCCAGCGATTCGGCGTTGAACTCGCTCCACTGCGCCCGCACCGGTTCGCGTGGAACTTTCGAGAAGAGCCTAGCGACGAGTGCCTCGCGCGTCCATGAGCCACCCGTCTTCTTGTTGAACGCCGCGATGCAGCGGTTGCAGAAGCAGCCCTCCGCATGGGCGACGCCAAGGCGCAGGTCGTCATCGAGCCAGTAGGAGACAGGGTTCGCCACCCGCATGACGGCCTTCGCATATTCGCGCTCGTAATCGAGGACGAAAGGTGAACGCGGACAGAGCAGGCCGAGGAAAGTCCCGTCGGCGCGCACCTGGTAGGCATCGGCCGGGAACTGCTGCTCGCCGACCCGCGGGTTCGTGAGAATGTCTGGCCGCTCTCCGTGGCCAAGCGTCAGCCCCTGCTGGTAGCCGGGGAGGATGCCCGCCTCCTCGCAGAGGGCGCGGCAGTACGCGAAAGCCTCGCACTCCTTCGCGACATCCGGGATCGTCTTGCGCGACCCCGTGGCGAACCAGAATTCGTCGCATGCGCCCGGATGGCGCCTGTGGCATTCGACGATTTGGCGCAGCGTCTCCTGGTTTCCGGCGAAAAGTCCCGTCTGGCGAATCGTGATGAACGGCCATGACGTCCCGCCCGCAAACCCGCACTGCACCGCCAACAGGATGACCGGGACGAATGGAGGCGTTTTCATGGAAGAGCCGGAGGAACGGGGTGGGCAGCCTATTCGCCGAGGTTGCACCAGACGCGGAAACCGCTGCCGCCAGCAGTCGCAGCCGAATTGCTCCTGATAGCCGAACGGCAATAGGCGGCCCGTTGGTTGTATGCGCCGCCTCTCTGGACGCGGTTGTTGTTGGTTCCCTGCCCATAACCGGTTTTCGGGTCTGTGACGGCGCTGGTTCCCAAATCCATTTTGAGACAATCCAACACCCATTCCCAGCAACAACCGTGGAAATCGTATAGGCCCCAGTTGTTCGGAAGTTTCTGCCCCACGCGGTGGCAGACGCCCTCTGAAATCGCGAGATACCAGGAATAGGCATTGAGGCCGGGTTCCTCTGCGGTCGGGACGGAAGCGTCCACCGTGCTGTCCAGCCCGTTATTGAAGGCGGTGGTAGTTCCGGCGCGGCAGGCGTATTCCCACTGCGCCTCGGTCGGAAGGTCGAAGCTGCCAATGCCCGTCTTGGCGCGGAGAAGCCCCATGAACGAATCTGGTGATACCGCATTGGAGGACGGCCATGTTTGCAGAGAGTCTTCGCCCCGGATTTCAATCCATGTTGCGCCGATGGAAGGGGTGAGCGATGCCACGGACCTGTCGGCCGGATAGATGTTGCCGTTAGGCAGTTGCCTGCTCACACCGGTCACGAGGGCGTATTGCGCAGCAGTCACAGGGAAAACGCCGGCGAAAAACGGCTTGGTGAGCGTCACCTGGTGCTGGGACTCATTGCTCAGGCGTCCGATTTCGGATGAAGGCGATCCCATCATGAACGTTCCCTCGTTTACGCGCTTGAGCCAGAGCTTGTTGGAGATGCAGGTGTAGTCGTTTATCGGATCGGGTTCCTGCGTCGTGTATGGGACTGGGAAGCGCGTCGCCGTCGGGCCCTCGGACAGATCGACGACCATGTAGAGGTCGAAGCGGTTGGTGTAGAAGGCCGTGAGCTGGATGACGGCGTTTGATGTGAGGTTGCCGCGCCAGTCCTTGCGTGCGTTCCATACGATTTTCTTGCCAGTGCCGACGGCGACAGGCGCGCCGTCGAGCTGCGAGACCGTCATGGGGGTGTCGAAGGTCTTGATTTTGTCAAGGCCGATGCTGACGCCGTTGGTGAGGACGTCCATTACGATGTAGGCAGGCTCGTCGTTCTGATTGGAGAGCGAGTAGGTGACATGGACCTTTTGCGTTTCCCTGCTCTGGTAGTAGGAGACGTCGGAAAGTTCGACGGGCTGGGTCATGACGGTGTCGGCAAGGACACCGAAGGAGACGGCGCAAAGGGCCGCGAGGATCGGGGAAGTTTTCATGGTTCTGGCAGTTGGGTGGTTGGAATGGTTTAAGGAGGGGGGCTTTTACCTCACAACGAGGATCAAGGCGAAATCGGAATCCGTGTCGAGGGAACCGGATGCGGTGACCTTGGTGTCGCCGGACCGGGTCTCGACGAGGATGGCGGAGTCGGCGCCGCCAGTTGCGGCGTCGCGCGTGTCGATGAAGCCAGGCGCGGTGGCGACGGTGCAGGAGGACGGCGCGGCCCTGGCCGCAAGCACACCGACGCACAGCGCCGCAGCGAGGAGCGTGCGGGCTGCCTTGGTGGGAGTTTTCATGCGGGTTCCTTTCGTGGTGTCGGGGACAATGGTTTGAATCACAACGCGACTATTATACACTATCGCCAAGAGAGAAACGCGCCATTTTTACCGATTTACCGCGCCGTTTTCACCATGACGCGGAAATTGTCGTATAATAAATCAGCCCATGAATACAATCCTCTTCTTCACCCCGGTCCAATCCCCTGACGCGCTGGAGACGATTGCCGGCATCAGACTGGTCACCGCGCGGCGCGGCCTTCATCTGCAGATTGTCGCGCGCGAGCCCACGGCGATGCTCGTCCGCGAACTCATGCAGTTGTGGAGTCCGCTGGGGGCGATTCTTGACTGCGGATCAATCTGGGGCGAGATCAATCCCGCTCTTTTCGGCGACCTCCCGATCGTCCTCCTCCACCACGCACCCGAAACGCTCCCGCCGGGAATGACGGCCGTGCGCCATGCGTCCGAGGAGACGGGCCGCACAGCCGCGCGTGAACTTCTGGCCACCGGATGCCGCCATTTCGCCTTCGTGCACTACCCAGCCCGAAAATACTGGAGCGACCTGCGCTGGCGGGCTTTCGCCGACACAATCCGCCTGCATGGTTACCGCTGCGGCGTGATGGCCCCGTCCGATGGCGGAGCGGGAGCCGATGCCACCTGGCAGGGCCGACTGCGCGCCTTTCTGCGCGGACTGCCAAAGCCGTGCGCCCTCTTCGCGGCCAACGACGCCACCGCCGCAGAAGTCCTTGCGGCCGCGCGCCACGAAGGCATCAAAGTCCCGGAGACGCTTGCGGTGCTTGGCGTGGACGATGACGAAATATGCGAGCAGACCGTTCCGACCCTCTCCTCGATCAAGCCGAATTTCCGAAATGCGGGAGTGCTGGCGGCGCTGCGCCTGATGGAGGTGGCCGCAGGCGACGCGGCGGCTGCGTCCGGCGAAGTCGCGTTCGGCGACCTCGGCGTCGTGCGCCGCGCGTCGACGGCACCGTCGCACGACAAGTTCGTCGACGAGGCGCTGGAACGCATCCGCAAGGAGGCGTGCTGGGGTCTGCGTCCAGCCGACGTCGCGACGCTCTTTCCCGGTACGCGGCGCGTCGCCGACCTCCGCTTCAAGAGGGCCGTCGGCCGCACCATTGGCGAGGAAATCCACGCCGTCCAGCTGGAGACGGCCAAGCGGCTGCTGGCGGACGGCTCGCGCCGGATCGACGCGATCTGCGACTTCTGTGGCTTCTCAACCTCCGGCGCGATGCGGAAGTTCTTTCGCCGCGAGACCGGCAAATCCATGCGGGAGTGGCGACGGGAAAATGCCACGGAACCGCATTCTCGGCTCACGCCAACCAACCGTTAGTGATTTCAACCCAAACAAATTGGACCGATTCCGTATAATATGGCTAGGGGTGGACTGCCCCTGACCGCATGGACATAGTAGAGGAAATCCGCAAAGACCCGGAAAACGGGACCCGCAGGCTGGAAAGCGAGTACAAGGTTGGCCTGATGGCCATTGCACGCCGCTTTTGCACGGACGAGGGCGACGCCGAAGAGTTGGTGAACAGCACCCTCGCGGAAGTCGTGGCCAGCATCGACCGCTACGCCGAGCAGTCGGCGTTCTTTGCCTGGATGGCCCGGATTCTCGTCCGCCGCCACGGACACGACACGGAGCGCAAGTCCAACGAGACCGTCATGCTCTCACCGGAGGCGGTGGACGCCGCCGCCGATCCTATAGCAGAATCACGCATTTTCAGCGATGTCGACTCCGCCATTCTCCGCGACGCCATAGAGGGTCTTCCCGAGGACATTCGCAACACAGTGGTGATGCACTACTTCATGGGCATCCCCGTGCGCGAGGCCGCCAAGGTGCTGTCCGTGCCAACCGGCACCGTCGCCTGGCGCCTGCACTACGCGCGGATGCTCCTCGCCGCCAAGCTCGGCGCCGCCGCGAAAAAGCCAGGAGGCAAGGCGTTGCTCATCGCGCTCGCCCTCGCGGCGCTCACCGCCATCGGCGCGGCCGGCATCGCGGCGATTCGCGCCGCGATGACCGGCAATGCAGAATGCACAATGCAGAATGCAGAATGCCAAGACGCCTTTCCCGCCGAGGGCTTTTCGGCAGCCGACCTTCAATCTGGCAACTCCTCAACTGTCCAACTGTCCAACTGTCCAACTGTCCAACCTTCGGCGCCTCGCGCCGCCCAACAGGAACAACCAATGAACGCAACAACACTGCGCACACTCGCCGCATTCGCGGCCGCAACGGCAACCACATACGCGAACACGTATTACCTCTCACCCAACGGCGACGACAGCAACAGCGGCACGAGCGTGTCGGCCGCGTTCAAGACCGTGAACAAGGCATTCTCAAAAATGCACAACAAAGACACAATGGATGAACTTGTAATCCTTCCAGGCGAGTATGCCGCGACAGGTCTCTTGTCCATGGCCGGACAGTATGGTGTGACGGACATTGCAGATGCGGATGTAATCAGGAGTTCCACAGGGGATCCGGCGGATGTCGTCATATACGGCGACGGGACATTCAACTTGCTGAATATGGCGCAATGCGTGCTTGTGGATGGCATTACCTTCTCCAATGGCGTTGCGACAGCTGCGGGGACGGGTGGAGGCGTAAGGGTCGGCAGCAGCACAACTACTAGT
>JAEEGL011543974.1_pt1 | contig 10435 bp, 8 predicted proteins | sample 9134231 | NCBI WGS metagenome assembly JAEEGL01 (sample SAMN16246548, study PRJNA631951) | gut metagenome | biome: gut microbiome; feature: rumen; material: fiber-attached | host: Bos | place: Iran: Karaj | collected 2018-10 | reverse complement strand
TCTGATCTTATATAATCTAATATGCTTTCTACTAAATCATCCATTTTCTTTTCTCCTTTTTTACTTGTTTAATCTTTTGTAAAAGTTAAAACATCTACACATTTTGGATTTGCTTTAAGCAAAATTTTTGTACATTCTTTCACAGTATTACCAGTTGTATAAATATCATCAAAGATTAATATTTTTTTATCTACTAAATCTTCTTTCTTCGTAAGGCAGTATGCATTTTTTAAATTTTTTTCACGTTCTTCTTTGTTTAACATACTCTGTCTTGGAGTATCTATATTTTTTCTTAACACACTGTTATTTGTTATAATATCTGTTTTATACTTTGAGTTCAATTCATTTACAATCCCCTTGATTATCAAGTAAGATTGATTATAACCTCTTTCTTTTTTTCTATTTTTATGTATTGGTATCGGTATAATTATATCATAACATTTTATAAAATCACAAACTTTTTTATCATTTAATATAATTTTTTGAAAAGTTTTATATAAGTAGCCTGAATCATTGAATTTATAATCGATTATGCTTTTTCTTATTATACCTTCATACTTTAGAAAAAAGAATTTCTTTTGATAAAATAATTTTTCATATTTATCAACTTCTAGAAGATTAATTTTACTTTGATAAACAATATCTAAGCATTTATCACATATAAAATCATCATTAATCTGTCCACAAATTCCACACACAGGTGGATAGAATAAGTTTAAGATTTTTTCCATTAACAAATTTTCTTTCTCTTTCTTATTATAATTAAATAATGAATACAAAAAGGAAATTAGATATTCCTAATTTCCCCTTACTTATTGTTTTTATTTTATATATTCACTAATTAATTATATATATTCATACACTTGCTATGTCAAGTAATTTCGTTCGTCAAATTACCCTATTTTTTTTATGTTTTTATTTATCAAATCCAATTTATAGCAAAGCCCTGTATTTCTGTTTTTTGTGCTATTATTTTTAATCATAAAATCAACTGTGTTTTTACTTCCAATTATTATAATTAGTTTTTTAGCTCTTGTTATAGCAGTATATAATAAATTTCTTGTTTGTAACATTGGTGCTATTTGATAAATTGGCAATATAACAACATCAAATTCGCTTCCTTGTGCTTTATGAATTGTAATAGCATATGCATGTTCTAGCTCCTCTAAATCTTCACTTTGATATATTACTCTTTTATCATCATCAAATTTAACTAATACTGTTTTATCCTCTAGATCTATCTTTTCAATTATTCCTAATTCTCCGTTAAATACACCATTGCCAAATTCTTTCTTAGACTCTACCTTATTATATCTTTCCCACATTATATTGTAATTATTCTTAACTTGCATTACTCTATCATTTTCTCTAAATATAACGTCTCCGTATTGTCTTTCTAATTTTTGTTCATCCGGTTCATTTAATTTTTCTTGTAGAATCTTATTTAATTCATGAGTACCAGCAGCTCCTTTTTTAGTTGGTGTAATTATTTGTATATTATCTAGAAACTGATAATCTCCGTAGCTTTTTAATCTTCCACTGCAAAGACTAATAACATTCTGAATAATACTATCAGCATTACTATCATTCACAAAGAAAAAATCATTTAAAAGCTTTATTTCTTCTTTCTCCATTGATTCATTTTCTATAGTAGTTACTGATTCTTTTGCTTCAATAAGTGTTTCTCCCTCATTTACTCTATGTGCATTAACAATTATTTTACTTTTAGCTGCTTGTCTAAATATTTGATTAAGTACAACAGTTTTAACCACATCTGATTTAATAATATCTTTTAGCACAGCTCCTGGCCCTACTGATGGTAGCTGATCAATATCACCTACTAATACTAATTTAGTTCCCAAATATACACCTTTTAGTAAATAATTCATTAGAAACATATCAACCATAGACATCTCATCTACAATAATAATATCGCCATCTATTGGTGTAACAAATAAATCAGTACTATAATTATTTAGTTCACTATCATTTGATCCTGTTAACTCCAAAAGTCTATGAAGTGTTTTTGCATCTTCTCCCGTTGCTTCCGTCATTCTTTTTGCAGCTCTTCCCGTTGGCGCACATAATACCGGCTTTTTACCATGATTTTTATAAAGCTCAATAAGAACTTTAATAATTGTAGTTTTTCCTGTTCCTGGACCTCCAGTAATTACACACACATTATTATCATTTATTGCATTAATTGCTTCTTTTTGCATTTGAGATAGCTTTATTCCTATCATCTTTTCGATTTTTTTAACTTCTTTTTCTATATTGTTAATTTTCTTTATATTTTCCCTTGTATTAAGCCCAATAATCTTTTCAGCAATATTTTCTTCAGCCTCATAGAAATCGTTTAAATACACCCATTCTGTTCCATCTTCTCTATCCTCTAATACAATTTCACCTTTTGATTTCATATTAATAATTGTATTTTCAATTGTATCTTGATTAACACCAAGTAATTGCTGAACGAATTTTAACAGATTCTCATAAAGAGCAGTAGAATGGCCATTTATTGCTATTTTACTAAGTGCAAATTTTATTCCACTTCTAATTCTTTTTTCATTATCCTCTTCGAAGCCAAGTTTCATAGCAATATAATCTATTTTTTCAAAGTTCACTTTTGATGCAACATCTATTAATATATATGGATTATCCTGTATCTGTTCTAAAGCTGTTTCTCCTAACTTTCTATAAACACTTTCAGCACCCTGTGGGCCAATTCCAAATTGATCTAAAAAGCCAACCAACTGCCATATTTCCCAGTTTTTAAGAAAATCTTCTGCAATCTGTATTGCCTTTTCTTTTGTGATTCCTTTTATCTGTGTTAGCTTTTGAGGTTCTAATTTAATTATATTTATAGTATCTTCTCCAAATGTATTTACAATTTTTTTGGCTGTAGCAGGACCTATTCCTTTAAAGCTACCATTTGCTAAATACTTTTCTAATGCTTCTGGAGTAGATGGCATTAATTTTTCAAATGTAGAAATTTTAAACTGCTTTCCATATTCTGGATGATTAATAATACTACCTGTTAACTTTAAACTATCGCCCTCGCTTATAAAAGGCAGATATCCCACAACTGTAACCTCTTGGTTTTCTGTTGTTTCAAATTCTGCCACAGTATAACTATTTATATCATTTCTAAAAATAATATGTACTAACTGTCCTTCTATTTCCAATCTTTAGCTCCCATTTTAAGTTTTGAATCATTCATTTTTCATCATAACACTTTATTTAATAATCGAATATTATCATATTCGAAAAATTATATCAAGAAATTTCATTTTTCCATTTATTTTTTTTAATAAATATGATAGAATAATAGACAAGATGAATTGTATGTTAGGAGGAGTTTTTTTATGAACTTAAGTAAATGTGAACGTTGTGGTTGTTTTTTTGTAACAGAAAATGCAGTATGTCCTAACTGCCGAACAAAGGATGAAAATGAAATATCTCAATTAAAAAATTTCTTAATAGAAAATGATTCTAAAATATCTGTAGAAGAATTATCATTATCAACAGGTATTTCTGTTAAAAATGTTAATAGATTTCTAAAAGATAGTGAAATCCAAAAATCATTTTCAGGTTTAGGATTAGTTACTAATGGAAATATAAATATTTCTCTTTAAAGAATTATAAAATAAAATAAAATAATATAATATATTTAATAATTATAATAAATTAACTAGAAAGAAAATATAAAAGAACGTTGAATTAATTCAACGTTCTTTTTGATTAGTCTTGTGTTTTATCTTCGTTTACTATATCACTAAGTTTGTATAATGTTTTTTCATTTATAATACATCCTTTAGAAATAATAACTTCTTTTGTTTCATAATTAATTATGTAGGATGCCCCTTCTTCATTGCTTACACCTGTTCCAAGTGTTAACAAATTTTCATCAGATAATAAATAATATTTCTCCAATTCTTCCTCTGTAATAACTTCATTTTCAAGTAATTCTGTAATAATTGAATTATCTTCTAGTTCAGATAATTGTGTTCCAATATAAGTTACGTCATCACCATCTGCTTTTTGTTTATTAATATTTTCAATTGCTTTTAGCTCTATATTGGACATATTTGTTCTAATAGTCTTTATTTTAGCCTTTTTATATTGTTCTTGTACAAAATATAGCCCAACCGCTACAACTGATACTATTAAAATTATAAGAAATATTGATTTAATATGCTTCATCCCTTTGTTGTTTTTTATCATTTTATTCATCCTTTCTCATTATGAACCTATAATGCTTGACTCATTGTAACTAGAGTGTAAGTTTTTGGATAAGTACTAAAGAATATTGTAAAAGTCTTAATTCCACCATCCATAAATGAAGCCATTAAATTACAGAAAACATTTACAACTCCCGAAAGTGCATCAAGTAATCCCGCAAAAATAGCTTCAGCAATATCACCTATAAGCGAACCAGTGTTGCCTGTAGTTTCAGTACGTAATTTAAGAAGTATATGTGAATTATCATCTTCAATTTGGTTTGCCATAGCCAACAAATAATTACCAGGCGTTGAGTCAATATCTTGTAATCCATTTGGGCCTTCACTATCAAATATTTCAAAAGGTGTTTCAAATTTTGTTTCATTAGTAGCAGAATCTATTACCTTCAAAACAAGCTCTATTTCCTCATAATCTATTATATAATTATCATTTTCATCTTTTACAGGATTAAATGGCTCTAGTACTTTATCAGCTGTATATGATGTTTTTAATACACCTTCTGATTCTTCTGTCCATCCATATTGCACATTAGTTTCATTGTTTTCATCAAACTCTAATCCTTCAGGCAAATATGCAGCTATAACCTTTGCAGTTGCAGCTGTTCCTCCTTTAGTAGAAAGAGCTTCATTATAAACTTTACAACTTATTACAATAGTATCACCTGCTCTAACAAGCTCATTAACCGAACCTTGAGTAAATATTCTTGTTGATGAATACATATCTGGACTATTGGCAAGAATAGCTAAGTCTTCTTGACTTATATCACTAGTTGTATCCGAATAATTTGGATTTTCCCCATTAATGCTTTTTACTGCAACTTTCAGTGACAAGTCCATATATTCATCATTTTTATCATATATGCTCTCTTGTAATCTTGCCCAATCTAGAGTATACACATTAATATTTTTATTTGTATATGATATATCATTATCATTCACACCTATTTCATCAACCGTAAGTTCTGCTAGTTCGTATAAGTTAATATATATCTTTGGACTACCTTTAAAATATAAGTATAACATAGTTGAGCCCATTTTGCTCTTATCTACTTCCATTGTACTTCCATTGTATATTCCACTATATGCAATATATAATTTACTCTTTTGTATTACATTTTCCATGTATTCGGTTAGTTTATCAAAAAATACTGGATTAATAGTAAATGGAGATTCACCTTCACTACCTAATTCATTAATTGTTTCAATTATAGGATCTATCAAATCTCTAATTTTATCAGCAAAATCTGCTGCTTTTGAAGTTCCTTCTATATCACTAAAGAAAATTGCTTTATCATTATTTGTTTTGTATCCCCAGCCCTTGCTACTATCACTTGGTGTTGTTAAAGATGAAATAAAGCTTCCAATAGGATGTGGTTCGCCATATCTATTTTTATCTTCAGTAACAGCACATAAGCCTGCTGTGTTTACTTCTCCTGTTGAACGATCAATCTCAGCACTTAGCATTGCTTTTTTTCCTAAAAATCCACTTGATATTTCCATGGACATAAAGTGGTTGATAGGTTCGCTATTATCTCCTTGTAGCATCAATCCATTTTGATTAATTCTGTAAAAATCAATCGTTATTGGTTGTGTTAAATCAATTTCTTCTAGAAGGTCATCTGTATCCACATGACCAACATATCCAGAATATAAATCAGCTAAACCTTGTATTGTCATATGTACTTGTGTTGTAAGTGTGTCTGGTAGAGAAAAGCTAATTTTTTCCCCTGCAATTCCACTATACTGCAATGTATGTTGGAAAGTATATTCTAGATTTGATGCAGTTGAAACATCTATTCCTGCATCTTCAATTGCGTCATCTGTTAATGAGCTAAGTATTGATGATTCCCTAAGAACATCAAACATTCCTTCATTTACTTTATAAGATAATCCAATTGTTCCTGTTCCAGCTCCTGTATCATTTAAAATTAAAGTGAATTTACCCAAAATGTTTATCATGCCAAGCATTTGGTATTTAAGACGTCTTGCAATAATTGTATTTAAATCACTCTTTATTGAATAGCCACCTATTTTTCCACCTATTTCGTCTATCAAAAACTCTTGGCCTTCTGCTTTAAGAAAGTATTCATATCCAGCATTTAATTCTACATCATCAGGATTTATAACTTCACTTTTTTCAATTTCGTGGCCATCTAAAGTTTTAACAACATCAACAACATCAGCTAATACTAAATAATCCCCCTCTTTTTCTGCATAAATCTCACTTAATCTCTGTCTGATTATTTCTATTTCATTTTGTCTTTGAGCTTCAGATTTTAATTGTTGAGCTTCACCAATTGCACCACTGCTCATATATGTGATTGTAACACCAGCTATTATTGATAATACAATAATTGTAACAATTAAAGCTATTATAGTGATACCTGTATTTTTCCTAAAAATGTATCGTTTTTTATTCATTTGTACCTCCTTAATCCGATATTCTCGAATAGAAGAATGCTTGGAATTCTTCATCTAGAATATTTAGTATTCTTTTCCTATTATTGATATCATACTCTTCTGTTCCTTTGTAAAACAATTCGTTTCCTTCTGAATTATTAATAACAAGATATACTGTTCTCGTTGAACTAGAGCTGCTTTCTTTAATTGCAGCATAATTTCCTGATATTTCATTATTACTAATTCTAAAATTCATTACACCGTTGCTCACATTACACTTATTGCTTGAATTACTATAAGATGAATATGACACATTATCTAATTCATATAAGCTACGGTCATTTTTTATAGAATAAAGCATTTCTCCTTTTGAATTTGTTACAATTAAATACTTATCCAAAAATTTAAATGTTGTATTATTTATTTCATCAGTATATTCTCTTACTCCTGGTCTATGTTCAATATTAAAGTCTAGTTTTTTAGTATCATCTTCGTAATAAGAAACTCTTCCGCTATCGATATTATATAAATAATACTTTTTTGTACTCTCTTTTCCCACACAATACAACTGTATTTTTTTCTCAACTACATCAATAATGCCTAATTCTTCAAAAGTAAATCCACCAATTGTCGCATCAATATAATTAACTTCATATTCTTCGTCATTTGATCCAATTACTTTTTCTGGCAAATCTGATAAATACAGTTTTCCTTGATTTTTTATATAATATCTAGACAAAGCTTCACTTATCGTTTTTATTCTTATACTTGTATTAGTTTTACCAATTTCTTCTGAAGTCTTGTTTATTAATCCATTAGAATCAATTGCTACAGCTACTGATATTCCTGCAATAATTACCATAACGACAATAGTAAGAACTAATGCAATTAGAGTTATTCCTCTTTCGTTTGTTTTAGTATAATGCATACACTCCTCCTTTGTACAATATCTCTATTTATAATTTACCACTTTAATTATTTTTTTTCAACATTTATTTACAATATTTTTATATTTCCTTTTTTGTAAAAAATAGTAAAAAAAACAAACCAATCACCTCGCACGTGATTGGTTTTGAAAATAAAAGGGGATGTTTTTGTTTTAGTCAGCTTCTGCTTAACTTACTTATATATTAACAATCAATTTTGTCCATTTTGTGACCTGATTGTAAAAATTGTTTGTTTTTTATTAATTATTTTTCACCCAATTTTATTTTTATTTCTTTCTCTTTTCCTTCTCTATTAATGGTTACTGTCATTTCATCTCCTATTTGATGCTTGTTTTTAATTTTATTCAATTCATTCATTGTTTTAACTTCTTCACCATCTGCTTTAATTATAATATCACCTATTTGAAGTCCTGCTTTTTCAGCACCAGAAAATTCTTCAACTGATACAATATATACGCCTTCTACTAGTCTATATCTTTTTGCAAGAGCTTCTGTAATATCTCTACCACTTATTCCAATATATGGTCTTTTAACTTTATTATATTGAATAAGTTGCTCATAAATTGGCTCAGCCGATTTGATTGGAATAGCAAATCCCATTCCTTCTACACCTTCTTGTTGAACTTTTAATGTATTAATTCCAATTAATTTTCCTTCACTATTTACTAATGCTCCACCACTATTTCCTGAATTAATAGCTGCATCAGTTTGTAATAGAATAAATGTCTTTCCCTCTGAGTCTGTAACTTCTCTATTTACTGCACTTATTATTCCAGTTGTTACACTGCTTTGCATTCCAAGTGGATTGCCAGCTGCCATAACAAATTCTCCAACTTGAACAGTGTCAGAATCTCCAATTTCAATTGCTGTTAAATCATTGGCATCAATTTTAATAACAGCTAAATCAGTTTCTTCGTCTGTTCCAACAATTGTTGCTAAATATTCTGTTTCATCATCATGTAAAAATACTGATACTTTTGTTGCCTGTCCTAAAGAATAGAATGATGATGATGAGCTAGAATTAATAACGTGATTATTTGTTAAAATGTACCCATCCTCACTTATTATTATTCCAGATCCTTCAGCATTCGCTGTTGTTGACTGATTCATGAATATAGAATTAACAGGAAATTCAACTTTAATACCAACAATTGATGGTAGTATCTTATTAGCTACTCCAACAGCAGTATTTGAGTAATCTTCTAATGAAATAAGACTTGTATTTAACTCTCCGTCAGATACAGCATAATTACTAACAATTGCCTTTCTTTCTTCATTTTTTAATAATACTTTTCTTATAGATGGTACTCCAAAACATGTTCCCATCACAATACTTGCTCCTGCAATTCCACAAACAAATGAAGCACATAGATTCTTTTTATTTATATTTGATTTACTATTGTTCTCTTTATTTGGCTTGTTTTCTACTTTAACAAAGTTACCATTTTTTTCTTCCATTTTCTTTGTCCTTTCTTATGTAAAAATCATTATATATTATTATATATTTAATTAATTGAATATTACAACTATAATGTGAAAAATTTGTGAAAATTTTATGATAATTTAACTATATTTTTGACAAAAAAAAGAAGAAACCTTTAGGTTTCTTCTTTCAATAATTATTTATAGATATACTTTTGAGGGTTTATTTGTTCTCCATTTAAACGTATCTCAAAGTGTAAGTGGTTACCTGTTGAGTTACCTGTTGAACCAACGGCAGCTATAGTATCACCAGCTAAAACGCTTTTTCCGGCTGAAACATATAATTTACTACAGTGACCATAATAAGTTTTTACACCATTACCGTGGTCAATAATAACTAAGTTACCATATCCACTATGCCATCCAGCTTCCACAACTACACCGTCTGCGGCAGCACGTATTGTTGTACCATTTGGAGCAGCTATATCTATTCCTTTATGAACGTGGTTTCTGACACTTTCGACAGCACCAAATCTTGATGATATATTACCAACTACTGGCTTAACTCCAAAGTACACTCCATTTAGTGTAGCCTCTGCGATTCTTATTTGTTCATCTTTTATGGCTCTTAAACTATCTTCAACTATTGATGTAGCTTCAGCTAATTCATCAACCTTGATTTCGTCTATATTTTCTGTATATTTTTCAGTTACTGTGATATCAACACCAGTTACATCTTTATAATCTTCTTGCATTTGTATAGCAATTTCTTCGGCTTCATCCCAATTATTTACATATGTTAAAGCTTCATTGTTAACGTTAATTGCATAAACCATATAAGTTGTAACTATATTTTTTGAAAGTAATGTAACTATATCGTCTTCGTTTGTTTCTTGGAATCTTGATAATTCAAATTCATAGGTTGGTTCTATTTTAAGGTCAATAGCTACGGCATTTTCTTCTTTTGGTGTTAAAATCTCTTCTTTAATTCTCTCTTCAAATTCTACCTTACTAGAAATATATCCTATTTCTTTATCATCAATAGAAACTTTGAATACTGGTTTATAACTTCCTATTGCTATAGCACCACATATGAATACGCCTAATGCTAAGAATTTTACACTATTTATAATATAATTATTTTTAATTTTCTTTTTTAAAACTTTTTTGTTTAAAATATCTTTTGTGCAGTTTCTAAATTTAAAACTGTTTACTATAAAAATTCACTCTCCTTTTTAACTGCCACATCTTTAATTATACCATATATTTTACTCATTTTCAAGTAAAGTATTCGTTTGAACTCATTTTTGGAGTACTTTACATAATTTTCTCGCTTGTCTGTTCTTTGTTTTTATATGTTTTTCTCTTTTATGCTCATTCATTCTCACTTTTTCTCTCTTTTTCTTGTTGTTATTATTATGTGTC
>JAEEGL011280179.1_pt1 | contig 10435 bp, 5 predicted proteins | sample 9134231 | NCBI WGS metagenome assembly JAEEGL01 (sample SAMN16246548, study PRJNA631951) | gut metagenome | biome: gut microbiome; feature: rumen; material: fiber-attached | host: Bos | place: Iran: Karaj | collected 2018-10 | reverse complement strand
CAGCCAGATTTGAACTACCTTTGCAGACGGATTTGAAACGACATAAAACAAAAACCGGAATTAAACAGATGATCACAGCAAGCAAGGCGCCCCGCGCAATAACGGTTATTGGTTATTGTTTATTGGTTATTGTCCTGTCTTCCTGTTCGGGCGACGGCAGTCAGATGCGTGCCCAGCTCGAGGAGCTGGAGCGGCAGAACCGTGCCGACTCGGTGATGACCAACGACTCGCTGGCCGAGCTCCTCGTGAAGTACTTCGACCGCCACGGCACTCCCAACGAACGCATGCGAGCCCACTACCTAATGGGTCGCACCTGGGCCGACATGGGGGACTATCCAAATGCTGTAGAAGCCTTCTTGACAGCTACTTACAGTGCTGACACCATGCGCTCAGACTGTGACTTCTTCAGATTGAGTCGAGTCTATGGTCAAATGTCAAATCTGTTTTATAAACAGCATCTGTTAGAAGAATGCCTTGAAAACCTCAAGTCTTCTTCAGGCTATGCTTGGAAAGCAAATGATACCACCCAGGCATTGACCGCAACCGCATTCATGATACCCGTACTATTCAAACTTCATCAAGACGACAAGGCCATTTCTTTATATGACACACTATATGCCAAAGCGATGCTTTTTCAGGGAATAGCAGCGGTATCTCGCTATTGCATGTTGCCGGTAGAGCATTTCCTGGAAACAAAAGACTATCAAAAAGCCAAGGAGGCTATTGAATGCTACGAAACATATTCATGCTACTTCGATTCGTGTGGAAACATTGAAAAGGGCCGCGAAGTGTTCTATTATTACAAAGGATTATATTATCTGAACACTCTTCAGTATGATTCTGCAGAATTCTTTTTCAGAAAGGAACTTCGCGAAGGGCATGACTTCAACAACCAGAATGCCGCTGCCAGAGGACTGGCCTTGTTGTATCATCAAATCAACCGCTTAGACTCCGCTGTGAAGTATTCTCTTTACAGCTATGCGATGAATGACTCCTCCTATAATCGCTCTGCTATGGAAGAGATGCAAAGGGCGAGGTCTCTTTACGACTACCGACATCATAAGAACGAAGCTCAGAAAGAAAAGAAGTTAGCAGAGCGCAGGAAGAAAGAGGTTCGTTATCTCGTTATGGGATGTTTCTTTCTCTGCCTTTCCACCATCGTCGTCTGGCTAAAGAAAAGACGCGATATTGAGAAATATAACATGGAGAAAGAGAAGGAACTTGAAGAAGCCAGGGCAAAACTGTATGATCTTCAAGTCCAAAAGGAGAAAACATACAATCTAGCGAAGGAACAAGAACAAACTATTTTCCGTGCTGTAGAAGAGTTACAGCAGCTGGATCGACAAGAGACATCTTTCAACTCCTTGCTACAGGACAAGGAACTCTTTGAAGGCTATCTGAAAGAAGAGCAGGCTATCATGCGTGAGCAGGGGAATACCCTTCACAGAATAATAGCTGAGAAAATGCAGATGATTAGTCTGAGCGAGAAGGAACTCGCACAGATAAAACAGGAAAATGCAGCCTTGGAGACAAAGATTGTTGAGAAGCAAACGGAAGTGCTCGTACTCCATGCGCAGCTTCAGACCGACAATAGAGAAACGCTACAGAAAATGAGCTTGATTGACGAGCAGTTCAAATCATATTCAATCTACAACAAACTTCACAACAACAGTACTGTCAGCCAGATACTTTCAGAGAAAGAATGGGACGACATCGAAAAAATGCTGATGACCGTAACCCCTGGGTATTATGGTTTCATGGCTGCCAAAAAGAATGTGCTGAACAAAACGGAGTATCGCTTATGCCATCTGCTTCGTCTGCATCTTGAAATGAAAATTGCGGGATTCTTTGCTGGTGTCAGCCAGACGCATGTGTCACGCGCCTGTTCGACTGTTCTGGGTAAACTTTTCCACGAGACAGGTGCAGGTAAAAAGCTCCAGAAACGACTAGAGCATTTCTTCTGAAAACCACATTGTCAAGTCAATGCCAAGTTTTGATTATCAAACAACCCGCTGATAGACAGCGGGTTGGCAAACCATGTCAAGTCAATGTCAAGTTTTTATTGAGAATAGATTCTTTCGTTTTGAAAAACAAGTTGTAATTTTGCCACGTTTTTCAAAGTTTAACAGAAAAAATTTTAGATTTATGAAGAGACACTATTCTTTCATCTTAAGCCTGCTTTTCACAGGAGCGTTGTTTGCAACACCTGTGCCCGTGGGCCTCCAATCAGGTGACGTTGATCCTACACCAACCTTGCCACCATTGGGTAAAGCTCCAGTTCAGATTCCAACAGTGGAACTTGACGGCCATGAGCTCATCTTCCAATCTGGTCATCCCGATTACTCCATCGACATTGTGTCGAACGGGGTAGTGGTCTATTCTGTGGATGTCGATGCTGCCACAACGTCCATCGTGCTGCCGGCTTGGCTGTCTGGCGAGTATGAACTCCAGCTCTACCCTGACGGTACCAACTACTACTACTACGGATTCATCTATCTGTAAAACTATCATTCACTGAGGCAGGAGGCTTCGGCCTCCTTGCCTCTTAGCAAACAAACAAAAAGAACCATATTATGAAACGCAAGAAACTACTATTAGCCACATTATTGTTACCAGCCGTATGCCATGCACAGTCGGTAGTGGAATATACCTATGATAATGCAGGCAACCGCTTGACACAGATGTATCCCAACAACAACAGACAAGGAGGCTTTGGTGACAGGCAGGAAGATGCATTTGGAATGACCATAACAGGAGAACTGGCAGGCCACTCCATCCGGATCATATCACTATATGGACAGGGCACGGTGAAGGTCGAGGTACTTGGCCTTCAGGATTCTGACGATTGCATCATTTCCGTATATGCAATCAGCGGGAGGCTGCTCATCAACCAGAAGACAGATGATGTGGTGACCACCCTCGACATGAGTGACTGCCGCAGGGGCATATATATCATCAAGATCCGTCTCAATGGCCAGGCCGGAAGTTGGAAAACCGTCATCAAATAACCATAACCAAACTCTCATACTATGAAAAAGCTGCATCTCATCATCATAGGCATGCTACTTGTATGCGTCATGGGTCTCTATGCTCAGGAAGAAGAGACAAGTTCACCTAACCTTAGAAGTATCATCAACAATACAGGTGACGTAGGCACCCCGTCAGGATCCTTCTCCGTCACTCCGACAGGCGGAGCATCATATTCCATAGCCATAGAGGCGCCGAAAGGAATCACGGGAGCAGAGCCACAAGTAGCCGTAACCTACAACAGCCAGGCTGGCAACGGCATTGCAGGATGGGGATGCAACATCTCAGGTATTTCAGTCATAACACGTGGCATCCGGGACATCTATCATGATACCAAGGCCGCAGGCATGACCCATGAGATGGATGATGTCTTTTACCTTGACGGACAAAGGCTAATGGAAAAGGAGCGGGTGGCCGGACGGGACACGGCCGTCTATTACCTTGAGAACGACCCTTATACACGCATCGTGCTTCATGGCCTTTCCTACAGCTCTCAGTGGAACACGTGGTTTTCTGTCGAATCCCCTGACGGAATGAAATATGTATACGGGCGTCTGACATCCTCTCAGGACTATTATTCCTATGGAATTGGCCCAAGGACTAACGCTTGGTATATTTCAGAAGCAGAAACCGCTACTGGCAACCCGATATATTACAGCTACACGACTGACAACTACTGTCTATACCCCAGCCAGATTCAATACGGTACCGTCAGGGCTCATTACATCAAGTTTGAATATGAGAACCGCCCTGATACGACACATTTCGTATTGGAAGACAAACACGGAATGATGACCAAGCGCCTGAAATATGTCACCTCGTCCAGTTCCCTTGATAACAACGAGCATAAGTACAGGAGATACACGTTGTCGTATAATGACACAGGTGATGGAACGGCAACAAGATTCTCACGCCTCACATCCGTCACGTTGGAAAATGACAGCGACGAGGTGATGAATCCCATACAACTGGACTGGCTTTATCTTTCATCATATGGTTGTGCAAAATCAACACCGTCTTTTTCTCCCAGTATCTATACTCAAGGAGCAAGGCAGGAAGACATGTCGTTCAGTGCTGCCGACTTGAATGGAGACGGATTGACAGACATTGTCTTAAAGGCTAAACAATATGTTGGAAATACTGAACTGGGGCAGTTCATAAGGGTTTACCATGCACAGGCTGAAGCTGGCGGTACCCCCAGCTTTCAACAGGCTCATTATATGTTCCTAGGCGATGATATAACTGCGGGAGCTGAGTACTGGAGTTCAGTATACACGGCTCCCGTGGGAATGGATGTCGACGGTGACGGTATCAACGAATTGCTTGTTCCCAAGCTGAATCTGTTCGGGGGTGACAACTACCTCACTTTCTACATTTTCAAGCAAGGATCTGAGATTGCAGGAATAAACTGCAGGAATCTCCATACGACGAACGCTAGTAAGGTGCTCTGGAGCGTAGCCGACTTCAACAACGACGGCCAGGGTGAATTCATTGTCCTCGAAAAGGAAAAGGAAGGAACGAACCTCTACTACGCTTCCATTACAGGCATTAACGAGGGGGATACATGTCAGCAGCAGTTCAAGCTCTCATTGCCGCAGGAGCCCCGCCACGTCCTCACTGCAGACATGGACTGTGACGGCCTGTCCGACATCATCGCCTTCTACAACGGAGGTTATGCCGTGTTTCTCAATGACGGTACGTGGATTGACAACTTCAGCAATAACAACCCTCTTCTCAATATCGCCATCACACCTACTCCAAACTTGTATACGAACTCCCTTGATCCAGCTCACGTATGGCAGGGAGACTTTAACGGTGACGGAATCTCGGATTTCCTCGTGGGCGTTTATTCAACTGGGAATCTTTACTTCGAGCTTGGCAATGGCGATGGAACCTTAACAAAAAAGACGGCAGCATCAACCGAGATTCATGAACAATCGACTACACCCGAGGACAACGATAAGATGAACTGTCAGGTACTAGACCTTGACGGAGACGGGAAATCCGACGTGGTCATTACAAAGTCGATGTACGATGATGACGATTTCCTTAAGACTCACACCTATTGGTTCCTTTCCGACGGTGAGAAGCTTATACAACTTGCCCATGCCACCTCTGACAGAGAGGAAGACGGTCTGGCAAGCCATTATGTATCCGGTGACTTCAATGGTGACGGCATTGCAGAAGTTGCCAGCCTCTCTTATGACTGCTACAGCAGCACCAATTCAAACGTGGAACCTGTGTTCCGCATATACAGGAATGCTAACTACAATCTTGCCAAGGGAAAAGTAAGCACAATCACAAATGGTTTTGGGACTCAGACTCTAATATCATACAAGTCGATGGCGGACAACGATGTCTATACAAGAGGGAACAACACTCTTTCTTTTCCTGTAGTCCACGTTACTCCAGCCATTCCTGTCGTGTCCTCGGTAACTGCAGGGAATGGAGCTGCGGGGAATGCGACAACCAATTATTCTTACGAAGGAATGAAAGTTCACGTCCAAGGCAAGGGACTAATCGGGATGACATCAACGACCACAAAGAACGTCCAGACAGGACAGAAAGTGGAGGCAAGAGTCTCTGCATGGCATCCAGTGAGCTTCCAGCCGACCACGATAATTACTACTGATTCATTGGAGCAGGCCGCGTCTTCCAAGGTGCAGTCAGACCTTCTGGTGAATTACAGTGGGACTATGTCTTATGTACTCAGCACTAGAAACGTCTCTTTATACGACTATGACGGCAATCACACTACAGAAAACTATTTATTTCAGCCATTGTATAACAAGGTTGTACGTCATGATATCTACACAAACGACAACAAATCCGTTCGAACTTGGTATACCTATGGCCTCTACGGCAGGCAATACCTGCCTACCGAGGTCGAGAAATGGCAGAAGTCCGGGAGTAATCCATGGGATATCACTACGACGGCTTATGCCTACAACAACAAGGGACAGGTAACCTCTGAGACCCGAAATGCGGGTACAAGTCTTGCGCTAACTACCTCCTATACCTATGACACGGTAGGCAATGTACTTTCAGAGACCACCACAGGCAACGACATCGAGTCAGTCACCAAGACCTATCAGTACGATGCCACCCGCCGTTTCATCACCCACAGTGTGGAACGTGGCTACATCATCACAGAGTACACCTATGACAAATGGGGCAACATGCAGACAGAGACGGACAAGACTCGCTCGGCATGTCCGATGATCACTCATTATGCCTACGATAACTGGGGACGGCTAATCTCCTCAACCTCTCCAATCGGGCTCACCACTAATTACAGTCGTGGGTGGGGGTACACGGCAGCCAAGCGCTACTACACCTTGGAGGAGCCTGCGGCACAGCCATGGGTAAAGACTTGGTACGACGAAACGGGAAGAGAGGTGCTGACCGAAAGCGTAGGATTGAAGGGTGTCAGCATCAGCGAGCAGACTACCTATACGTCAAAAGGGCAAGTACAAGGAAAGACCAGCACCGAAGGCAACCGCACCGTTACGGAAAGCTATACCTATGATGCCCGTGGGCGGATACTCAACAGTCAGGTAACGCCAGGAGCCTCCATCTCCTATGCCTACGGCAACCGCAGCGTCACCACTACAACGAACGGGCGTCAGTATATCAAGACCTACGACTCATGGGGCAACATCATTCAGGCCACTGATCCCGTCAGTTCCGTCACCTATGTCTACGGCTCCAACGGCAAGCCCAGTTCCGTCACCTCCGAGGGAGCCACCGTAACGATGCAGTACGATGCCGCAGGCAACCAGACGCAGCTCGTCGACCCCGATGCAGGCACGATGACCTATACCTACGATGCCCTGGGCCGCATCAAGACGCAGACCGACGGCAACGGCATCGTCACTACCAACACCAACAACAGCCTCGGACAGCTGACGCAGACCATGATTGGGAACGTTGCCACCACCTACACCTACGGACAGGGGACTACGAACAAGGGCCTGCTGCTCACCATGAGTCGCGACGGCTTTACCGAGTCATACCAGTACGACAACTATGGACGCGTGACACAGGAGACACGTGACTACGGATATAACATTATTCGCACGAAGACCTACACGTACAACCAGTTGGGACAGGTCTCAACGCGTACCTTCCCCAATCAACTGTCCGTCAGCTATCAGTATGATAGTTATGGCAATCTCGACAAGATGCTATCTGGCTCCAGCACGCTCTATCAGGTGCAGAGCTACAACGGCACTTCCATGTCGGAAAAGCTTGGCTCGGCCATGACTCGCACCACCACATACAATAATCTCGGACTGGTATCGTCAAGGAGCACGGCATTGAGCGGGAGTAGCACCACCATTGCTCCACAACAGTATTCCTATGACCTTGCAAGAGGGAACCTGGTAATGAGGTCTATCAACGGTGCAGGAATCGAGACCTTCAACTACGACGACCTTGACCGCCTTGTCAAACTGAGCCTGAACGGAGTAGTGAAAGAAAGCTATTCTTATAGTGCCGATGGAAACCTAACCTCTAAGAGCCATACGGGTAATTATAGTTATGAAGGTACACAGCCCCATGCCGTGACAAAGATTACCAACAGTAACGGCAACGTACCAGTGACCTCTGGCGACATGGAGTTCACCTATGACGAGACGGGCAACATCAGCATGATTGAGGACTATGCGAATGTCCGTGGTACAAGTTTCTTTACGGGCCCAGACTTGCAAAGATGGGAAGGTGGTGATTTCCTCTATTTTGGTGATTATGAAGAACGCTATGATAATGTAAGCTTCACTTATCTTGACGGCGGTGTACTTTGCATCTCTAATCCTTATACAGGAAACGCCTTCTATTACATCCAGAAAGACAATCTCGGTAGCATCATTGAAATTGTCGATGCAAGCGGGCAGACCGTATTCCGAGCCAGCTATGATCCATGGGGACTGCAAACAACCAGTATTAATAGCATTGGTTTCCATCGTGGCTATACTGGCCATGAGATGCTTAACGATTTTGGCCTTATACACATGAACGGTCGTGTCTACGACCCCATCAGTGCCCGTTTCCTCAGTCCCGACAACTATGTGCAGCAGCCTGATAACAGTCAGAACTTCAACCGCTATAGCTACTGCCTTAACAATCCGATGAAGTTCACCGATCCGAGTGGGGAAATATTTGAGTTAACAGCAATCCTTACCGCAACTTTCGCTGTAGGGAATACCATGGTTCATGCCATTAGGGGTGATATTCATCATCATGGGTTTTGGAATAATTTTAAGTCAGCGGCTTTCTATTATGGTCAAGGTGCTCTTGCTGGAGCAGCGATAGGTGCAATTGCGGAATTTGCACCTATGATACCGGTCGTTGGAACAGCTATTGACAAAGCAATCTCCGCTTATAAAATCGTCCAAGGATCATCTGCGATTCTTGGTGCATTAAGTACCCTTACAAACATAGGTAAAGGTGAGGGGATGTGGAATGGACTTAAAACATTTTTGGGTAATTTTTATATTGACGAAAATGCGGATTTTTTTGAAGGCGTTTGGCAAGGAGTTTCACGACATACCTGGGAATTTCCTCAGACTGCTTTTGGCAACGTTTTTACACAATTCAGAAATCTATTTAGGTCTGTTGATCGAGTAGATTATATGGGGGGAGCAACTTTCGCGACGACGTATGTTAGCTTTGACAAATATAAAGGGTCCACTCTAGGGAATTTCATAAATGTTTGGAATGATGATAAGATAAAGGGTGAATTTGACGAATATGTGATATCGCATCCTTTATATATGCATGAATATGGACATTATTTGGATAGCCAAAAACTTGGACTTTCCTATTTGCCTTGGGTAGGATCTTTCAGTTTCGTTGATTCATGGTTGTTTCATTCATCTGTTTACAATATAAGCAGAACAAAACATAGAAGTATCTACGTCGAAAGGAGAGCAAATAAACTTGCAAAAAAGTATTTTAATAGGAACTATGGGGTTGATTGGAATACCATTTATCAAGACGGTAAATATAGTGGACCAATAGAAAAAGGATACCCAACATGGTAATATTACAAAAAGGTTAGTGAAACAATAGTTTATATACAATATGTATTTGAGATTTACGTTCTCTAAAAAGAAGGATGATAACGCATATCTATTCATAACATGAAAAAGCTACTATATATGATGCTTGCCAGTCTTCTCCTCGCCCTGCAAAGCTGTGTTGACGACGACTATAAGCACATTTGGATTGACAACCGTTCGCCACATGACGTCAGCGTGTATGTGGCCACCGGCTTCTACGGCTTTGGCCCGACGGCTTACCCTGACACGTTGCTGCCACAAAACTACGATTTGTCAGAATATGGATGGAAAGGAAAGTTGGAAGACTGGCTGAAGGACTATCCTGTGGCTTCCTTTACTAAGGAGTCCGTGACACCAAGTATGTCCTGCGACGACAATGGGGTAGTCACGCCCAGACCGCCTCGTGATACCCTTTCCATATTCATTATCGACCATGACACTCTGATGAAATATGGCTATGACTATGTTAGGCAGCACAATATGATACTGGCTAGGTACGATGTGCACTGGAGAAATGCATGGAGCATGGACTATACCTTTGTCTATCCCTCAGAAAATCAGAGTTTAAAACCACAATAAAAGCATGAGGACAGTGAAGAGAGTCTTATTATTCATGGCGATGTCACTTTCTATAAACAAGGCATGGCCACAACATACGGATAGCCGCTGGATGCTTACACCTCAGGCAGGAGTGATGGTTTCGTGGATGACGGACAATGCCCTGGACTGCAGGCATGGTTTCGGATGGACTGGAGGTATAGAGACATCGTATGCTCTCAGAAAGGACGTAAGCCTCGCCTTTGGCTTGTTCTACATGCGTGACCATATGAGTTGTTTGAATTATACTACCTACGAGCATCAGGATAAAGGCATGCAATTCTACATTGTTGATAAAAACTGGGTATTATTTGAACAAATGAGCATACCGCTGATACTGAGCCTTCAGGTAGCGCCACAATTCTGTTTGAAAGCCGGATTGCAGGCCGACCTGCTACTCTCTGCCGAAAAGAAAGGTCGTCTTCGTGGGAACCACTATTACGAACAAATAGCTAAAGTACAAGAACCTGTAGAACGAAATGTGCATGAAGATATAAAGAATAAGTTGTACGATGTCGGTTTCGTGGTGCCCGTCGGCGTGAGTTATGAGCTGAGCCGTTTCATTTTCGATGTCCGCTACCATTTCAGGCTAGGACATAAGATAAAAAACAATGACGGCAATCATCATTACCTACTGCTCAGCGTAGGTTATCGCCTACCGATGTCGTGGAAATGAAATCGGCAGACCTGCGGACACCCAGCGTCGGCAAGGCCAAACCGAGATTGACACAAGTCATAGAGGCTGTTAT
>JAEEGL010024967.1_pt1 | contig 10435 bp, 9 predicted proteins | sample 9134231 | NCBI WGS metagenome assembly JAEEGL01 (sample SAMN16246548, study PRJNA631951) | gut metagenome | biome: gut microbiome; feature: rumen; material: fiber-attached | host: Bos | place: Iran: Karaj | collected 2018-10 | reverse complement strand
TGCTGCATGTCTGGATGTATATGAAGAAGAATCGAATGTATTCTTCCATGATTATTCCAATCATATTGTGGATGATGATACTCTGGCACGTTTAATCTCAATGCCGAATGTTATAGTAACATCGCATCAGGCTTTTCTGACGGAGGAAGCATTAACCAATATCGCAGATACTACACTGGATAACGTAAAAGAATTTTTCGCCCAGGAATACAGCAAAAACGAAATATGCTATAAATGTCCCGACGTTGCAAACTGCATGCAGGAACATGGCAAGAAATGTTTTTAAATAATCAGGTATAAAAATGCTTTTTATTCAATCGCTAAATACGTATTACAATAAAGAGGAACGGTCTTCGGAATATGCCAGGTTACGAAGTGAAGATTTGTTCCGTGAAATTGCTGTGGAAAAATTAAAAGAATGCGAAGTATCTGCGCAGATTCTAAGCTTTAAATATGAGGCAGGTAAGTGTTCGCAGGCAAAGCCGTACCAGGAAACTTACAGGCAGTATGGCACGGAAATATTTACCGAGGGTACCAAGGACCGATACGCTAATTTCAACGAGCTGTTACAGTTTATCCGTATCTTTAAGGAAGAAGATAAGTACAGGATAATGTTTTGCGATGAAGATGTTGAGTGGTGTCCGACTAAGCGTCGCGGACACAATGAGGCATTTAATGATGAGGAATCAATACATTATCGCAAAGACAGGCTATATGAAACAGCCTTCATACTTGGTGAAAATCAATACGGAAGAATAATATATAACAACCGCTATGTCGATCCGGACAGCCAGAACTGGATCTACGGATGGCATGTTTACAATATAATCAGCTGCGATAAGTCAGAGTGTAAGGAAAAAATGTTTTTTAAGAAAGAGCCTGATTTTATATACAGGCAGCTGCTGGATCTCAGATAATACGGAAGGTATAAAGGGGAGTTTATTATGAGCAAAAACAGAAAAAAACTATTATTGCCGTTGATTCTCTCGACTTGCTTTGAAGTGTTTTATATCGTGATGTTGATAGCGTTTTGGGGCAGGATTTACAGCCCTGTTGGAGTAATAGTACTCGGAGCGATACTCACACTTTTCTTCGTGATGAGTATAGTGTTCTTCGTTTCCCCAGATAAGCTGTTTTCAGATGATAAAAATGATAAAAAAAGAAAAGTCCGTGCAATTCTTTTCGATACAAATGTTGATGTATATGATGACGGGGCAACGGATGAGTATATAAACGCCTGTATCAAGTTCTTTAACTCAATCCCCAAGGAAACCATAGTCAACAAGGCACACGAGCATTTTGAGCAAATTAGAAGCATCAGCGAGGGTCCCGGCATAGATGAAGTGGCTGATTACGGTGACGGTGATAATATTTTAATTTACATCAAACTCAAGGCGATGCATTTATCCACCGAAAAAGGCGGCGACCCCGAACATGTATGGTTCATCATGGAGGGTGACACTCCCTGGAGCGACGGCTTCGAATTTGTGGTTGCTGATAACCAGCTTGTTAAGGTTGGAGAGTATACTGGGGAGTTTGAAGTAGAGGAATAATTTATTTCTACAATGAATAATTTGGATTGAAAAGACTGACTAAAAGTAAAGCCTTCCATTTCGGGAGGCTTTTGTTATAACATTTTTAAGATAATGCAAAGTGAATTTGTGGTTTGTTTTTTATCTTTTTAGTTGCCTGCCTTTTGCTTAACGCCGTTTATAGAAAAATAATAGAGATTAGTCAAAGATTGAAAAAGATTTTAAGAGTTTTTTCAAATATGATTTGTCTCTTTTTTCCAATATGAATTTTATATGATAAAATAAAAATATACAATCATATTAATATCGGTGGTGGCAAATATGAAATATTATTTTTCAGATGAATGTTATTGGGACGACGAAATAAAAAAAGTATATCGATTGGGAATCGAAATTAAAATACCTGAAAGTGAAATAAAACTTTTAGATATGTTATTGAAGAATAATGGCAATATGTTATCTCATGAAGAGTTATATCATGCATATTCTGGCCAAGAACCATTTGGGGATTATAAGAATCTTTTAAGTAATAAATTCACAAGAAATAAAAAAAACGAGAAAGGATTATTGATTCGTGTTCCCGAAATAGAAAAGTATTTTAAATCTTCAAAAAGACAAGTGGGAGGAGGATATCAGATTTCTATCCCGGAAAATCAGATTGTTACTAAAGAAATCAAAAAAGAAAAAATAATTATAGAAAAAGAATCATGGATATCTGGTAGTAAACTTTCGGATTGGTCAAAACAATCCAAAAAAATGTTAGAAGATAAGAATAAGCTGATGAGAAATTATTTACTAGGAGGAAGATGCACATGGCCAATAGTTTTTATTAATGAGGATGGCCCAGTAAAAAGAACAGTAGTTGATATTATAGAGAAAAAAATAGATTCATTTGGAGGTGCATATGTATTATCTGGTCCGGGAGGCGAAGGCAAGACAACTATATTAATGCAACTGGCAGTAAAACTTCAAAATGCAGGGAAAAAAGTTCTATTTCATGCTCCTACTTATAATTATTATTTTAATGAATCATTTGAAGATTCAATCTTTTTGATTGATAATCCTACTATTACAAAAGAATTTAAGAAATTTATTGATTTAGCTGTTAGTTTTGGAGCAACAGTTATTTTTTCGATGCGAGCAAATGAATGGAATATTAACAAAGAAAAATTATCAGGTGATACTCTAAGAAGTATTGAAGAAATAGTTATTCCTAAGTTGGATGCAAAAGAAGCAAAAGAATTTGCAAGGATTTTTAAGATATATTTAAGTCAGATTACTCGAGATGAAGATGAACTCGTTGAGATGTTTCTGAAAGACTCATATGGATTTTTATATGCATCCATGTTAATGGCAATTTATAATGCAAATTCTTTAGAGGATATTGCTAATCAGATGCTTGATAAAGTATATGAAAATGATAAAAGTCGTCCAAGTTTATGGATATTAGCTTCTATTGTTTATGCAGAAAAAGCTAACATAAGAATAAATAAACCAATATATAAATATCTATGTAAAAAAAACAATATTTCGGAGAGCCACCCAACATATTATTTAAAGATGGAATTATGTGAAAATGGCGGAGCATATCAGACAAGACATCATTCTATATCAACGTTGTTTTATAAATATTTATTTTCTAATGGAGATTGGAAGAATTATTTCGAAGAGGAACAGAAAGAAAAAATAATAATAGATATTTTGGAGTATTATTTTGTATTATTCTCAGAATTGTCAACTGATATTAAGTGGAATAATGAAAAGGTTTCTATCGCTTCAAGGTTAATTATCATGGTTCTATTTGATTTTGAAGATAATTCAGAATTTATTGAATTTATCATACAACGAATGTTTGAATCGTGTAAAAAACATGCCTATCCTGTGATTGGTTTTGTTTATAATATGGAACAAAATCTGGAAATAAAAGATTATATCGCTCAAAAATGTTTTGATTATAAATTATTTATTTGGAATGTATATGGTACCTGGATAAAAAGACTACAAAGAGATAAAGAAAATAAGGAAAATGTAAGATATATATTTAAAGAATTACTTAAATTGGGGGGATTTCCATGGCAGTTGTATTTAAATTGGGCAGAATTTGAGGAAAAAAACGATAATATTGGTACTACAGATGATATTTATTCAGCAATGTGGTTATATAATGAGGCAATAAATATATATGGTGATATTGGTGAAGTATTAAATAATTATGCTACTTTTTTATTTAGAAATAATATTACCAAAGATAAAGAATATTTATCATCGTTGATGAGAAAAGCTTGTTTATATTGTGGAGCACCTGATAGTGAATGGTTTAAGTGGGCTGATTTCGAAGAGCGCTATGGAAATGTAAGCTATGAAAATGAATACTCAGCAGGATGGATTTATAGAGAATTATGTGAAAACAGAGACCCTGATAATTCTGCATGGATTTTTTGGTCAAGATTGATTGAAAGACATCCTAATGAATTTGAAGAGGAATCAAGTGAAGCTATATTAAAAAAGGCTTGTCAATTAAAAAAAGGATCTTCTATATGGATAGAATTAGCAAACAAGAGAATTAAAGAAAACAATATTGGTAATTATGATATTGTGGATAGCGCTTCTTGGATGGTTAAGGAAGCTTGTTTGTATAATAATCCCGAGGGTAATTCACTACCATGGCGAAAATGGCTTGAATTAGTTGGGATTTATTGTGAACTAGAAGAGTATTCAAGAAAAGAAATTCTTGAATTAGCTTGTTACAAATATAATATTTCAGATTGGGTGTTATGGGCGAAATTGGCTGAGGAAGAAATTGCAGATAATAATATTGGAGATTATGATACAAAAGGAAGTGCGGCTTGGATATTTAAAGAAATTTCTCTGAAAGTCAAAGAGGATTCGAGGATAATTTGGATAAAATGGGCGAAGTTTGCAGAAGACTATCAGGCAATACTAAAGGATCAAAAAGGTTATTCTGCAGAAAAAATATTTTCGACTGCTTGTATTCAATATCATGTTGATGCTTGGGAGGCATGGGCATTATTAGAGGAGAAAAAAGGGAATATCGGAGATTATTATATCGAGGGATCAGTAGCCTGGATTTATAAGAATGCTGTAATTAAATATACAAGATTTAGTAATGTTTCGGTTTTGATAAACTGGGCTTCATTCGCTTTTGAACACCCTATGTATGATGGTGATACATATATAGATATGAATTATGTGCTTGATTTAGCTCATAAGAATGCCTCTTATTTTTCTGAATTACAGATGGAAGAACTAATACAATTTGAAAATATTAAAGGATACGATTATAATATAAAACTATAAAAATACCTAAATGAATATTTATATTTCTATTGCAATAAATCCCCTAGAAAAGGGGATTTATTTTTTTCCCCATGATTCCTGTAAAAATCCCCAGTTATCTATATAGGCATCCCCATTTTAAATGAGTATATTTGTACTATCAAAAGAAAACACAAGGAAAAAATATGAAAAATAATAATACAGTAAGTGTTTTGTTGTAATCGTGTGAAACATTTTTAAACAGAAATGAATCTTTTTTAAGAGAAGAGCAAAGAAAACTTAATCACAATATTCTTATAGTATATATCTCCTATCTGATGAGTGTTGAGTGATTCTCAACCGAAACGGAGCCGGTATATCACCTCCTTCACCTCCGCCGGCTCCGTCATAGGAAATCAGTTATAGAATATTATTTTTATAATTAATTCCAGAGTAGAAGCGCGCTGAAAACTAGAAGAATCAATATCTGAATAAAGTCTAGTTACAGATTTATTTATGCAACTAAGTATATATGTATAAATCTTAATTAGTTGCTAACTACTATTCAGAAAACAAGGAATTTTTTACGCTTTATAAGCGAGAAAGAAGGCTTTATGGAAAGAATAAAGAATATTGATGAAATATGGCATTACATGGGATGTGATAATTGTCGTAATAATTTTAATGCATCCGGCACAGGACCTTGTGAAAATTGCACATTAGGATGTGAAAACTGCAGCAATCCTGCTTACTGTTATAATTGTCATTCTATTCCTAACCATTATGTTCCCAAGAGAAACACTATATATGAAAAAGTATTTTATCATGAAGAAAATGCGATAACTCAGACTGAATACGACTATTTTTTAAAAAATCCTTATACAGCTATCTAGAGTTAAATATACGACTTAGTATGTAATTTATATTCTGTAAAACGTTGTTTTTTTAAAACTATTTTATAAAAACAATAGAATATCCGACAAAAGTAATTCTTCAAAGTATATAAGTAGAGAGATAAAAACAGATTTACCTTTTTCCCTATCTGATGAGTGTTGAGTGATTCTCAACCGAAACAGAGCTGGTATAATCCCGCCATCACCATTGCCAGCTCTGTCATAGGAAATCAATTATAGAATATATATTCTATGATTAATTCTATATTAAAAAGCGCGCTGAAAACTTGTAGTAAAAAAATCGTTTTAACAAAGGAGGAACTCATATGTCCAATTATTATTCAACAAATGGAACCCTGAAAGGCTATTCGAAAGGCAACAATTATTACAGCACTAACGGAACATACAAAGGCTACAGATCCGGAAATAATTATTATAGCTCGAACGGAACATATACCGGATATAAGAAAGGTGATTCATATTATAACTCAAGCGGAGTATGTACCGGATATAAAAGGGGAAATACAATCTACAATACAAATGGCACGGTCAGAGGCTATTTGAAATAGTGATACTTAAGTATTGCTTCATATAATCAAATTGTTTCTGTGGTAGTTTAAACTATCACAGAAACAATTTCTGATTAGATTGAGATTGTTTGTTTTATATACAAGGATTAACGAAAATAAGGAGAATGCTTATGAAAGAATTTTTATGCGTTACTATTTCTTTAATAATATTTGTAGGTATTATGATTTTTTTAGTATATATACAAAAAGAAAATTATAATAGTTTTGAAAACAAAAAGAATAGTCAAAATGATACTTTAAAAAAAGCTGGAATTATAATAAGTAATGAATATGTTTGGTCAAACGGGTCTTTTGAACGTTATTATCGCTTTATTATAGACGATGTGCATAAAATTATATATATAACAAACAATAGTAAAAAGGATTTTGATGAAATTCCTTTTTCAAAAATTATAGGCTTTGAGGTTTTATCTGACGTTATACCTGCAGATAGATTAGAACGCGTTATAATGGGAGGAGCTTTATACGGACCTATGGGCGCAATGATAGGAGCACATACTGCTAAAGACAAGGTTGATTATTATACTGGTGTAATATATCTTAATGATCCGAGTAAACCTCGTTACAACATTCATCTTATAAATAAAAAGACATCAACTTCTTCAGGAGATTTTCAAAGAGCGACAAGTTTTATGCAAAATGTTGGTGCTTCCATCAATGCAATTGTGTCAATGAACAGTTCGTATAACCGAAATTATCCTTTTTAATATAATAATATAATATGTTCAATATCTACATAGTTATGACTGTGTAGGAATATTTAAGGAGTAAGGGAAATACTTACTCCTTTTTCACATCTGCAACCTGTGATAAAATATCAGCTGTAGGGGCTTAAGCATTTTGGAGTTTATCATGGAGATTTATACAGTTAAACAAATAACAGAGGCTGATTTTGGTTGTGAGGAAACGGATAGAAAAGAGCCGACTGCGCTTCTAAAATTGGTGTCAGGCGTAAATGAAAAATATGTAGAAGTTCCGGAAGCCGAGCTTGAGAAAAAAGGTATTTCTGAAGGAAAGAAAGTTATAATCACCGCTGATGGCAAAGTATTAAAGTATGTTCGTGTTGTGGCAGCAGTTATCAGAGACGGAGATAAAATCTTTGCCACATCTAGAGGATATGGAGATTATAAAGGCTGGTGGGAATTCCCCGGAGGAAAGATTGAAAAAGGAGAGACACTTCAGCAGGCACTTGTTCGTGAGATTAAAGAAGAACTTTCCGCAAATATAGAAGTCGGAGAGTTAATAGACACTATTGAATATGATTACCCTGATTTTCATCTTTCGATGGATTGCTTTTGGGCCAAGTTGGTTGAGAATAAACTAATTCTTAAGGAGGCAGAGGCTGCCAAATGGTTATCTCCGGATGAACTGTTTTCGGTAAAGTGGTTACCAGCCGATAAAAGTTTAATGCAATTTATATAATAGGTTAATTAATCGAAAAATTATTGAGGGATATAAAACAAAACCAATGAAAAACAGTAAAAAAAGAAAAAACAAAAAGATAGAAGAAATCTGCTCAGCAGGTTCTTCTATTACTATGCTTGCGATTCTTTATCTAAGCTTTAAATATCGCGAACACTGGCAAGTGGTTACCATTGGAGTGGCAGTATTTCTTATATGCCTTTTGGTACTTGTTTTCTTAATTACTCGAATTATCAGAAAGAAAAGAATTGAGAAAGCAATGGTAACGGAAAACTATGATTCAATGTCTGGGGAAGATTTTGAAGAGTTTTGTGCAGACATTCTTCGTGGAAATGGTTTTTCTGATGTAGAAGTAACAAAAGCCTCTGGCGATCATGGTGTAGATGTTCTTGCAAAGAAAGACGGAGTAAAATATGCAATTCAATGTAAAAGATATTCAAAACCCGTCGGAAATAAAACTGTTCAAGAAGTCTATTCCGGAAAAGATATTTATAAAGCGGATGTTGCGGTTGTAATGTCTAACATGGACTTTACAGCTCAGGCAATTGAAGATGCAAAGAAATTAAAAGTTGAATTATGGAATAGAGACAAGATTTATTCATTACAGAAAGCGGGAAATAAAGAAATAGTTCCGACACCTGTAAAAGAAGAAACTTTAGTATGTCCAAATTGTGGAGGAGAGTTAGTATTAAGAACTGCAAAGAAGGGATCGAATGCAGGAAATCAGTTTTACGGATGTTCGAATTATCCCAATTGTAAATATACTCGCTCAATATACTAGGCTATAATAATATTTATAAGAGGAAGGCTAGAACATATGAAAACTAAAAAAACAGAAACTGAAAAGGATCTTTGTAACCTTAGGTTTTGCGCTGGAACCAACAAAAGGGCTCTTTGGGTGCTGACAATCACACTGATTTATGGAGTTATTTTTGCAATTATTCTGTCTGTAAAAATAATATTAAGCATTATTCAACTTTTTGATACAGAAGAATTGATTTCAAAGGTTATGATTCTTTATTCCTATGCTGAGGAATGGATTTCTGGAATAATGATTGGGTTAATTATAATTAGCTCCTTTTTTATAATAGCTTATTATACATGTCTCAAAATTTTTGAAAAAAGTATTTTGAGAGTGATGTTAAACGAAAAAATAAAAGAGTGGTATAAAAATGGAAAACTAAACAAGCATAGCACATATATTTTTAAGTATTATTATAGGCTTTATGATTCAAATAAACTAAAATCAGAACTAACACCTAAAGAAAAAAGTATATTTATGGCTTTAAATGAAGTATTTTATGCGGATTCTTTTTGCTTAGATGATATGGAAGGGTTTAATTACGATTTGTTTAATAAATCATTCAAAGATATACTGATTGAATTATGCAATGATCCTTCTTCAAAGGGAATTGAGTGTACAATAAAACATTATAAAAAAGAATTGGATTCTAAAAAAATAAAAAAAATAAATAAAACATTTTGGAAAATTCAAAATAGAATTACGATAAATTTAAATTTGTTATTGTTCAAAGCATTTCTCTTGTTTTCTATGATTGCGTGGATTCTGGATAATATGATTAATTATCCGGGAGACTATGGCCCGTTTGGCGCAAATTATTTTAATATATGTGCAGTGGTTTTATTAGGAATTGATGTTTGGGAACGACGAAAGGATTTGTTTTTCCTAAGAAATTTGGATGAAATTGAAATGAATGATAAAAAGGAATAATATTTTTTCTTCTTGAAATTCTGAATGATAATTAGAAAGAGTTACGATTTGTTTTGTTAGAAGGTAAATCGTAACTTTATTAATTTAGTTGATGTGTCAAAGAGGCGGCATATTTGATATAATAATATAAATGCAATATAACGAGAAAAAACTATGAACAGTATTAATGATTTGCGCAAAGGATTTGAAACAGCATTTATAGATGGTTCTGTAGTTTCCGATCCTCTCTGCACACCACAATTTGTCTCCAACAATTACAAAGAAGGAAAGAAAGTTTTCTCATCCATAGAGGATGAGCTTTTGTCGTGCGATCAATTTTTCATTAGTGTTGCGTTTATAACTTATGGAGGTATTGTGCCTCTTCTGCTCACATTGGAAGAACTCGAAAAAAAGGGCGTAAAAGGTCAAATTCTCACAACTAATTATTTATATTTCAGTGAGCCCAAGGCATTAGAAAAACTCAGTGAATTATCAAATATAGAATTGAAAATGTATGATGTCGAACAAGCAGAAGAAGGCTTCCATACCAAAGGATATATTTTCAAGCAGGAAGAGATTTACAGAATCATAATTGGCAGTTCCAACATGACTAAAACTGCTTTAACAACCAACCGTGAATGGAACACCAAGATCATTTCAACAGAGCAGGGCGAGATGGCCCAGGAGATTATTAAGGAATACAGAGAACTTTGGTCGTCACAGTATGCTTATGATTTCGAAGAGTTTTATGAGAACTATAAAGAGAAGTTTAAGATTATCAAGCATCAGCGTGAGATAGCAAAACAGGATGAGATAACTTCTCTGGAAAAATACAGACTTAAACCCAACAGCATGCAGGTTGGTTTTATTACTAACTTACGTAAAATAATTGCGGCAGGCGGAGAACGCGCATTACTTATTTCAGCAACCGGTACCGGAAAGACATATGCGTCTGCTTTTGCTATGCGTGAACTTGGCTTTAAACGTGTTTTGTTTTTAGTTCACAGAGGT
>JAEEGL016456161.1_pt1 | contig 10436 bp, 6 predicted proteins | sample 9134231 | NCBI WGS metagenome assembly JAEEGL01 (sample SAMN16246548, study PRJNA631951) | gut metagenome | biome: gut microbiome; feature: rumen; material: fiber-attached | host: Bos | place: Iran: Karaj | collected 2018-10 | reverse complement strand
GCCCTTGCCGAGGAGCTTCTCCGCTCCCGCCATATCGAGTATGGTGCGGGAATCGACCTGCGAGGAGACGGCGAAGGCTATCCTCGAGGGGATATTTGCCTTGATGACGCCGGTGATGACGTCCACCGAAGGTCTCTGGGTCGCGACGATAAGGTGCATGCCGGCGGCCCTGGCTTTGGCGGCCAGCCTGCTGATATAATCCTCGACCTGGTTCTGGGCGGCTATCATCAGGTCTGCCAGCTCGTCTATTATGATGACTATCTGGGGCATCACCATGTCCTCTTCGCCGTCGGCTCTCACCGACTCGTTGTAGGACTGCAGGTCTCTCACGCCTCTTTCGGCGAACTTGTTGTACCTGTCGTTCATTTCGGCGACAGCCCAGCCTAAAGCCGCGGCGGCCTTGGGAGGCTCGGTGACCACAGGCACCATCAGGTGGGGTATGCCGTTGTAGCAGCTGAGCTCCACCACCTTGGGGTCTACCAGTATGAGCTTGACCTCGTCGGGGGTAGCCTTGTAAAGAAGGCTTATGATTATGCTGTTGATGCAGACGCTCTTGCCCGAGCCGGTGGCGCCGGCTATGAGCAGATGGGGCATGTCCTTGAGATTGGCGACCACGCTGGAGCCGGAAATGCCTCTTCCCAGGCCCACCGAGATCTTTGATTTCGCGTTTTTAAACTCCTTTGATTCCAGTATCTCGCGCAGATAGACGCTGGCTATGGCGTCGTTGGAGATCTCTATGCCCACCGCGGCCTTGCCGGGTATGGGGGCTTCTATTCTCAGAGACTTGGCTCTCAGGTTGAGGGCCAGGTCGTCCTGAAGGCTGGTGATCTTTGAAACTTTTACGCCGGTGGAAGGCTGCACTTCAAAGCGGGTGACCGCGGGGCCCTTGATCATGTCGACGACGCTGGCGCTGACGCCGAAGCTGGCGAGGGTCTCTTCCAGGAGCCTCGCCTGGGCGTTGAGGTCGTCCAGGCTGTGGGTGTTTTTGACGCCCTGGGGCTGCTTGAGCAGGTCAAGAGGCGGGAAGACGTACCCGGGGGGTATCTCTTCGATCTGCATCTGGACCGGCTTTGCGTTCTTCTCTTCTGCCGCAGCAGGCTTTGCTTCCGCGGGCCTGGCCTTGGGCTCCTTCGCGGCGGGGACAGGGTCAGGCTCCTTCTTTTCTGCGTTGAGCCCGTAGCCTTCGGTCTTTACGCCTCCGGCAAACAGGTTATCATCCTTGACGTAATCCAGTATCTTCTGCTGGTTGTCGCTTATATTCTCGCCGGGGACGGCGGTCTTTCTTCCTATGGACTCGGGAGTGAGACCTTCGACGGGAGGCTTGGGCTCCTTGGGCTGCTGAGACTCGGAAACGGGCGTCTGAGCGGCCGAAGGCCTGTGGATCGGCAGATTTGCGGCAGCGGCGAAAGCGGCCTCTTCGAAGCTCTGAGAGGCTTTGGGGGCCTCGGTCTTAGCAGGCAGCTCGTCGACGGGAGGCTTGGGCGGTTCCCCGCTCTGACCGCCGGTCTCTCCTCCTTTTCCCGGAGTCTCGCTGGCGGCGAGAGCCACGATGTTCTCCTTCTTCTTTTGAGAGGATTCCTCCTGCTCCCTGATCTTGTCAAAGAGACTGAGAGGCTTTTCGCCGCCCGAGGTGACGGGAGCCGCGGCAGCTTTTTCGGCGGCGAGGGCAGCAGCCCTTGCCGCTTCTTCCTTTTCAAGCTTCTTTCTCGCTTCTATCTCGGCCAGCTGTTCTCTTTCCTCGGTCCTTGCTTCCTTTCTTGCCCTGGCGCTGAGCTTCCTTTCGTCGAGCCAGCTGGAGATCGGTGTGTTCACTATGAATATGAGGGCTATGATGACGAGAGCCCCGCAGATTATATACAGGGCGGTCTTGCCGGCTGCCTTGAGCAGCCAGAAGGCGAAGACAGTGCCGAGCACCCCTCCTCCGTCTCTGCCCGCTTCATAAAAGGCCTTGATGGCTCCCCCCTTAAGGCTTTCGGCAGCTGAAGCAGCGTTCACCGAGAAGACGGCGGCGATCGCTATGAAGAGCAGAGCTATGGAAAGCCAGGTCCTTAAGGTCAGCAGGGCCAGCTTTCTTGTGAAGATAAGGGCTCCGAACAGTATGAGAAAATACGGCACGGCGTAGGCCGCCTTGCCCAGTATGCCGAAGAGGAAGCCGTTGACCGGTCTTCCAACGGCGCCGGAGCTCTCGGGCTTGAGGCTCCATACGAGAAGCAGTATGCCCAGCACTATGATGACCACGGCGCAGATGTCGTCGTGGATCAGTTTCTTTTTATACAGAGCCTCCTGCTTTTCAGCGGCCGTCTTTCGAGTGCGCTCCTGATTCGCGCTCCTCGAGGAGGCCGGGTTCTTCTTTTTTGCGGAGGATGAGCTCCTGCCTGAACTTGTCTTTTTCTTTGTATCTGCCATTATTGCGCTCCCGGGCGAATGTACATAATAAATCAATATATACTACCACAAATAGTGGCTTTTGTGTTGAAAAACTGCGATCCGCCACAAAAGAATGTTTTGAAGCGCGCAAAAAGACCCGGCGCAGATCGAAGCCGCGTCAGGCCTTAAGGTCTGAGACCCGGATATCGGATATCTAAAGTTTATAAGTGATGAACTCTCCCGTGCAGGGGGGACCGTAGCAGAACTGAGCGCTGCCCTCGGTGAGATCGTAGATCTCGCAGGCCACGGTGATGGACCGTTTTGCGAGAGGCAGTTTGGGATCGGCGGGATGCCTGCATATGGCCTGCGGATAATTGGCGTGGTCTGCCATGCAGAGCTTGATGTATTCCGCGTCTATACTGCCCTTCTTCGCCTCGAGAAGCTCTCTCAGCCTCGCGTCTCTGGGGCTTTTGGGAAGGAACTGCAGATCCGGATGAACGATAAAGTGGTTCGCGTGGGTAAGCAGATCCCCTTCGGGCCCGATCACATCGGTCCCGCCGGGATGGATCTCAAAGTCGAAGGCCCTCCCGTCCTTTGACACCATCATGGTGTTGCCCGAAACACTGCGGGGAAAGCTTTCAATATAAGCCTTGGCGTCTTCAAGGGTCTTTGAGCTCAGCACCCTTCTTCTCATGAAGCAGGTGGGAACGCCCTCACCCAGGCTGTCGTTCACCGACTGGAGGTTGTTGCTCACTATGCCGAAGCCCCGGGTGTTGATGCCGTCCCTTATGAGCTGGCCCGCTTCGCATATGCCGAGGATGTCCCCTTCGCCCTCTACCGAAAGCCTTAGGATCACGGTGTTGTCCATTATGCCGACGCGGTAATCCCAGTTCTTTATCATGAAGACATGTCCGTCCTTTGACGCGGCGGGAAGCACCGCGGCTGTGGTGCACTCGTGAGGCTTTGGCATCTTTGTAAGTTCATATCTGGTATTAAGCACCATTATGTCTTCAAAGGCGGCGCCCGAACCTTCGGCTATGCCCTCGGCTTCGCTGATCTCATCCTTCATGTCTTTTTCTATTCCGGGAAGGCAGGCCATGGCCATCCTGCGTATCTCGTCCCAGCTTACGCCCCAGGCTGAGGGAAGGAGCCTCTTATAATCCTCTATGCCTCTTTCTATCTTCTCCCGCGCGGCGGCTCCGTATACGCGGCCCGCTTCTCTGCGGGTCTTTCCCGCTGCCTCTATGTACTGTATAGTATTCATTTTCTACCTCCGAAGATAAAAAGAGTATATCATCAAAAGGCTCATTTTGATAGACTTGCGGCTCCCGAAAGGTTAAAATATATAAAACAGCGAAAGGAAAACTTCCATGATACTTGAATTCGGAATAGGAAAAGAAACTCAGAAGGTCGATGTAAAGGACGAGCTGGTGCTGGACGTGCTCACGGCCTCCGAATACGAAGCGAATGAAGACGAGGAGACCCTTGTAAAAAAGGCTCTGGCGGAGCCTGTCGCTTCCCCCGCCCTGTCCGGGATAGTAAAACCGGGTCAGAAGATAGTCATAGTGAGCAGCGATATCACAAGGCCCATGCCCACCTGGAAGGTAATGCCCTCCCTGCTCGACGAGCTCTATAAAGCCGGAGCCTCCCCTAAAGACATCACTCTTATGCTTGCCCTGGGCAGCCACCGCCCCCACACTGAAGAGGAACGCAGGCATTTGGCCGGGGAAAGAGCCTTCAGCGAAATTACCGTCGTGGACTCTGACCCCGATGATACGGTCCACCTGGGCTGCACTAAGGCCGGCACACCCTGCGATTTCGACAGAAGGGCCGCGGATGCCGACGTCAGGATAGCCCTGGGCAATGTGGAATACCACTACTTCGCCGGTTACTCCGGAGGCGCCAAGGCCATGATGCCGGGCGTATCCACCAGATCGGCCATCCAGATGAACCACCGCATGATGGTAAGGGACGAAGCCTGCGCCGGAAGGCTCGAGGGCAATCCGATAAGGGAAGACATAGAAGAAGCCGCCGCCATGCTGGGCGTCGACTTCATACTCAACGTGGTGCTAGACTCTCACAAAAACATCATATATGCCGCCGCGGGCGACGTGACAAAAGCCCACAGAAAGGCCTGCGCCTTCCTCGACACCATATACCGCAAGCCCATAAAGGAAAGAGCCGACATAGTCATAGTCTCCCAGGGAGGAGCCCCCAAAGACCTCAACCTCTATCAGACGCAGAAAGCCCTCGACAACGCCAAGCACGCCGTAAGAGACGGCGGCATAGTGATACTTGTCGGAGCCTGTCAGGAGGGTCTGGGCGAAAAGACCTTCGAGCAGTGGATGCTCGAGGCCGAAAAGCCCCGCGACCTCATAGACAGGGTCAGGCAGAACTTCAAGCTGGGCGGCCACAAGGCCGCAGCCATCGCCATGGTCCTTGAAAGAGCCGGGATCTTCCTGGTCTCAAAGATGGACGACGATTTTGTCAGAAGCATATTCATGGAGCCTTATCACAGCGTGCAGGAGGCCTACGACGCAGCGAAGGCGAAGCTGGGCGAAGACAGCACGGTCATCGCAATGCCCTACGGCGGCTCCACCCTTCCCATAGTGACGGGCTAAAGCCTGGTGTTGAGATACTCCATCCTTCTGTCGATGGCGTCGGCGAGCTCGGCGCACTCGTGCAGCTCTCTTTGGATCTGGCCGGAAACGTCCAGGTCCTTTTTGTATTTCATTTCGTGCTCAAGGCTCGCCCACCAGTCCATGGCCAGAGTCCTGATCTGGATCTCGACCTTCATCATCTTCTTATTGTTGTGAAGGAAGATGGGCACCGCGACTATGAGGTGCAGGCTGCGGTAGCCGTTGGGCTTGGGGTTGGCTATGTAGTCCTTGCGGGCTATGAGCTCGACGTCGTCCTGGCTCAGCAAAGCGTCAGCCAGATTGTAGACGTCGGACTGGAAAGAGCATATGACCCTCACTCCGGCCACGTCGTTGAGGTTTTCCTCGATGCTTTCGACGGTGATGTCGAAGCTGTTCCGCTGGAGCTTGTCTATGATGCTGTCGGTGGTCTTGAGCCTGGGCCTGATGGACTGTATGGGGTTCCTGTCGTAGCGCACCGAAAAGTCCTCGCTGAGTACCTTGAATTTGGTCTCCACCTCCATCATTGCGCAGCGGTAATATGACAAAAGCTCCTGATAAGGCAGGCTGCTCTGCTTCGCCCACTGGCGGAAGCTCTCCTGCTTTATGAGCATGTTTATTCCTGTATCCATATTGCGCCTCCGTATACTTAAAGGAGTTTTACTGCCTTTATGATAGCGCACGATTGTGAAATCCCCGGGAAGAAGTGATTACAAGTTTCATACGATTTTCAGATAAGTTAATAAAGATAATATAAAAGCGCGGGACTTTAAGGGTCCCGCGCCCTGTGATAAATGTTCTGATGCGGTTTTCATACGATGCCCTGAATAAAGGACTTTACACGCTCTTTAGAGCCTCAAGCACTGCTTTTTCAAGGTTTTCCCTGTCATCACAGTTCTCTATGACCACGCTGCATAGGCTCTTCTTGTACTCCTGTGAGAGCTGGTTGTTCATCCTGGCGAGAGCCTGCTTTTCGGTGAGGCCCGAGCGCTTCTTCACTCTTTCTATCCTCACATCTTGGGGGGCGGCGACGAGCCAGACCCTGTCGAAGCAGTTCTGCCAGCCCGCTTCGAAGAGCAGAGGCACCTCAACGAAGACCGCCCTCTCCTTTCTCTCAAGCTCCAGCATGTGAAGCTCGTCGAGTAGGCGCAGCTTGATCGCCGACTGTACAAGGGAGTTGAGCATGAAGTACTTGTCGTTGTTTGAGAAGGCGATCTCGGCGACCCTGGCCCTGTCCATGGAACCGTCTTCCCTTATGATGGAGGGCCCGAATATCTTTTCCATATGGACCAGCAGAGGGCTGCCCGGAGCGGTCACGACCCTCGAAAGTACGTCGGAATCTATGACCTTAAAGCCCTGCTCCCTGATGATCTTCGCGGCGGTGCTCTTGCCCGCTCCCATGTTTCCCGTAAGCGCTATCTTAAGCATGATCCCTCCTATTTGAGCTGGTACCAGTTGTCGCCCTCTTCGAGGGAGACTTCAAGCTTGACGTTCAGCTTCGCGGCGTTCTCCATTTCTCTGACGAGCAGTTCCCTGACTTTGTCAGCCTGGTCCTTTCTCGCGTTGATTATGAGCTCGTCGTGGACCTGCAGAATTAGGTCGGAGCCGGGGCATTCCTCGGCCAGCCTGTCGTAGACCCTTATCATGGCAAGCTTTATGATGTCGGCTGCGGTGCCCTGTATGGGCGTATTCATGGCAAGGCGCTCGCCCAGCTGCCTTACCGTGAAGGCTGAAGCGCCGATCTCGGGCACTTCCCTCTTCCTTCCGTAGAGGGTGCGGGCGGAGCCTGTCCTTCTGCATTCGGCGACGCTGAGGTCCAAAAACTCCTTGACCTGGGGGAAGCGTTTGAAGTAGTCGCTGATGTACTGCTCTGCTTCCTTTCTCGAGATCGAAAGGTCAGATGCCAGGCCGAAACCGCTCATACCGTAGATCACGCCGAAGTTTACTGCTTTGGCGTTGGAGCGCATCTGCGAAGTAACCAGCTCCTGGGGTACGCCGAAGACCTTTGATGCAGTCTCCCTGTGAATGTCGAGTCCCCTGTTGAAGGCTTCGGTCAGGGTCGCGTCGCCCGACATGTGGGCCATGACCCTCAGCTCGATCTGGGAGTAGTCGGCTCCTATGAGCACATAGTCGGAGGAATCGGCAGTAAAGGCGGTGCGGAGCCTTCTGCCCAGCTCCTGCCTCACGGGTATGTTCTGCAGGTTGGGCTCGGTGCAGCTGATGCGGCCCGTCGCTGTGACGGTCTGCTGGAAGTGGGCGTGTATCCTGCCGTCCTCACCTATCAGCGGCAGCATGCCCTCGACGTAGGTAGAGTTGAGCTTTGACAGCGTTCTGTAGTCCAGTATCCTCTCGACTATCAGGTGGTCGGGAGCTAGCTTTTCAAGTATGTCGGCACTGGTGGAGTAGCCGCTCTTGGTCTTTTTCCCGGCGGGAAGGCCAAGCTTTTCAAAGAGAATGCTTCCCAGCTGCTTGGGCGAGTTGATGTTGAACTTTTCACCCGCCAGCTGATGGATCTCTTCTTCGAGAGCGCTGATGTCCTTTTTAAGGGTCTCGCCGAAGTTCTTGAGGAAGGTCCCGTCGGTCCTGAAACCCCTGGCTTCCATCGACGCCATGACCTTGCAGAGGGGCAGCTCGATATCGTAAAGGACCGTTCCCAGGCCTTCCCTTTCGATCTCGGCCTTCTGCTGCTTTGCCAGTTTGTTTATAAGAGCAAGCTTCTTGCCGCTTGAAGCATATGATGCAGCCTTTTCCTGCGCGCCGAACATCGAGACCTGCGAGCCCGCTGCTTCTTCGCCTCCAAGGTCTTCGTGGAAGAGCTCGAAGATGAGGGTCTTGAGCTCGGGAGCCTTGGTCCCCGGGTGCAGGACGTACTGGGCAAGGGCGCAGTCGAAGGCCGTTGAAAGGCCCTTTACGTCGATGCCATGGGCCATCAGCACATAATACAGCCTGCCCAGATTAAAGCCTTTAAGCCTTGTTTTTGAGCCTTTGAGGGCCTCTCCCGCAAGGCGTATGAGCTCGTCTTTCGGAGGGCAGACCGCAGCGCAGCCTCCGTCCCAGAGCAGCTCGAGGCACTCGAGGGAAGGCTTCTTCACATGGCTGAGATCGCTTACCAGATCTACTGTCAATTCGTCCGCGGAAAAAGCCCGCTTAAGAATCTCCGCAGCCTCGGAGGCGTCGGTTATGATCTTTGCCTCTGTTGCAGCAGGCTCGCAAGTCTCCTCTCCTGAGGCTTCGGAGGTCTCGCCTTTTGCATCTGCAGCGCCGACCGCGGCATCTTTGGAAGCTTCGGCGCTTCCGGACCCGGCCTGAGCGGAGGCCCCCTCTTTCATGAGCTTTGCAAGATAAGTCTTAAACTCCAGCCTGCTGTAGAGTTCGATGAGCCTGTGCCTGTCGGCAGGCGCGATCTGGCAGTCATCAAGGCTGAACTCCACCGGAACGTTCCTGATTATGGTAGCCAGCCTCTTGCTCAAAAACGCGTCGAGCCTGCCGTTTTCAAGCTTTTCCTTAAGGCTCTTCCCCGCCACCTCGCCGATGTTCTCGTAGAGGTTTTCGATGCTTCCGAACTGCTGTATGAGCTTTTGGGCGCTGACCTTGCCGACTCCCGCGACTCCGGGGATATTGTCGGAAGGATCGCCGTACAGGGCCTTGAAATCGATGAAGGAGCTCTGGGAGAAACCGTACTCCTCCTTCATGACCTCCTCGTCGTAGGCAACGAAATCGCTGACGCCCTTGCGGTTTATGATGACGGTGCAGCCGCTGCCGGCAAGCTGCAGGGCGTCCTTGTCTCCCGTGATGACAAGTGACGGCATGCCTTCGCTCTCCGCCATTTCGACTGCCGTGCCCATGATGTCGTCGGCCTCGAAGCCGTCGAGCTCGTAGGTCTTGATGCCCATAACGCTCAGCAGCTCCTTGAGCACCGGCATCTCCATGGCGAGCTCTTCGGGCATCCTCTTCCTTCCCGCCTTGTAATCTGGGAACTCAAGATGCCTGAAGGTGGGGGCCTTCCTGTCGAAGGCCACGAGCATGTGGGTGGGCTCGTAGTCTTTCCTGATCTTGAAGAGCATGCTCAGAAAACCGTAGATGCCGTTGGTGTAGAAGCCGTCGGAGGTTATCATGGGCCTTTGTATGGCGTAGAACGCCCTGTTCACAAGGCTGTTGCCGTCTATTATGACCAGCTTTTTTCCGGACATCGGAGCCTCCTTAAACAATAAAAAATCCCAAAGTGCCGTCAGACCCTAATTCACGCCCTATCGAATGATAGGTGGGTCGCCTGCCTGAAGTATCTGCCTTCCACTGGAACCTTTCGGCTGAGGCCTGGCATCGCTTCAACGGACTCGGCATCCCGATTATGTGATGTAGGTTGAATTAACGGTCTTAACGCACACCCCAGGATATAGCTCGTTTGATTATTCTTCTTCGTCCAGATCGATGGAGCAGTTGGTGTATACCTTCTGCACGTCGTCGTCCTCTTCCAGAGCCTCTATCATCTTGCGGAGGCTGTTCAGCTGGGAGGGATCGGGGGTCGACTGGACGGTGGGTATGTTCTCGACTTCCCAGGCGTCGGGCTCAAAACCGGCTTCGACCAGGGCGTTCTTCACCTCTTCGAGGGAATTGGGGTCGCACATGACCTCAAAGCTCTCATCGTAAGTGACCATGTCGTCGGCGCCCGCTTCAAGGGCGGCTTCCATAAGCTCATCCTCGTCGAGCTCCTTTTCTTCTCTGTCGTAAACGATGACGCCCTTCTTGTCGAACATGTAGGATACGCAGCCGGGGGTGCCGAGGTTGCCGCCGAACTTGTCGAAGGCGTGCTTTACGGAAGCGGTGGTCCTGTTCTTGTTGTCGGTGAGTATCTCGACCACGACCGCGACGCCGCCGGCGCCGTAGCCCTCGAACTGGCCCTCTTCAAAGTTGGTTCCGCCCAGCTCTCCGGTGCCCTTCTTGATGGCTCTGTTGATGTTGTCGTTGGGCATTCCTATGCCCTTGGCCTTATCGATGGCTGTTCTCAGCGAAGGATTGTAGTCCGGATCTCCGCCGGCCTTCGCCGCTACCATAATAAGTCTTGCGTATTTTGTGAACACCGCGGCTCTCTTTGAATCCTGAGCCGCCTTTCTTCCTGCGATAGTTCCGTGCCTACCCATGGGGTTATTGCTCCTTCCTTTGTTTGATTAAAATATATCACAACGGTTTTGGGCTTTCAACAGAAAAGCGGTCCTGCGCGCATAGGACCGCTTTCATTTTTTTCCTTTAGCTAAAGTAATAGGTCTTTATAAAGCTTAGCCTTCTACCACATTCTTGCCGTCATAGTAACCGCAGTTGGGGCAAACTCTGTGCGGAAGCTTAGGTTCATGACACTGGGGGCAGATGGAAAGCGCGGGAGCGCTCTTGACCATGTTGGCGGCCTTTCTGCTCTTAGTCTTAGCTGAGGAAGTTCTT
>JAEEGL016183731.1_pt1 | contig 10436 bp, 8 predicted proteins | sample 9134231 | NCBI WGS metagenome assembly JAEEGL01 (sample SAMN16246548, study PRJNA631951) | gut metagenome | biome: gut microbiome; feature: rumen; material: fiber-attached | host: Bos | place: Iran: Karaj | collected 2018-10 | reverse complement strand
GAGACGGTTGTGCCGGCGTTGGAACAATATAACCTGTATATCGACATGGCTTACAACCCTTTGGATGGGATGATGTATTATATGTGTCAAGACAGCCAGTTCAATTCTTACCTGAAACGTTCCAGTCTCGCCACGCCTTCAGAGGTTGAAGTCGTTGGGATGTTTAGCGTGAAGTTGTGGACACTTGCCATCAACGCTCAAGGACAGGCTTACGGCGTGGCTTACGAGGATGGTAACTTATATGAGATAGACCTCAACACAGCCGCCACTACCTTGGTCGGAACTACGGGCAAAGACGTGTGGTACACGCAAAGCATGGCCTTCGACTTCGACAGTGGGGAACTCTATTGGGCGCAGTTTGCCACTTCAAATGACCATGGATTGTATCAAGTGAATACTGAAACAGGCGCGGCGACCTCACTCGGTGAGATCGGTCAAGGAACCCAGCTTACAGGCTTGTTCATGGTGTCGCAACCCACACCCCCTGAGCCAGAGATCATCAATGAGATTTATGTGGAAGGCTTCACGGCTCCTGTTTGGGGCGAGCATCCCGATTTCGACTTGGAGGTGGACGAAGGAAGCCATTATTCCATAAACGAGGTTAGATGGTATTGGATTAACCCTTATATCTACGAGTTTATGGAAGAGGATGACATCTTTGACCATGAGGATGCAGCGTATTATTTAAGCATCACTTTCGAGCCTGAAGAAGGCTATGTGTTTTCCGAAGACGTTAAGGTGTTTTATAATGGAAATCCATCTATATTTGACGCTGCCGAAAGCTATTTTATTGAAGATGGAGCTTTCATAGCTATCACCATTGACTTTCATGTTTCCGATCCTACAGGCATAACCGAACTAACATCGGAAAGCATTGCCGTTTGGCCGAATCCCGTCAGTGATATGCTTCATCTGAATGTGGTGGAGGGCGCGACCGTCAGCGTTTTCGACATGACGGGTCGCATGGTGATTCAGCAACGTTACGAGGGTCAACTCGATGTAAGTAGTTTGGTTCCTGGCCTTTATGCCATTAAAGCTGGAGACTATGAGGTACGATTTGTGAAGGAATAATCTCGTATAAGTCTGAGCTCGCCTTCCCGTATCTGCTTTTTTGAGAGCAACACTATCAAAAGTCATTTTTCTTTATCTTTGCGCCATCAAAAAAGAAAACATCATGCCCAAAAAGAAGACTGTATTTTCAAAAGACACCAAATTTGCCGAACTGTTGACGGATGACCGACGGCTGTTGCAACTATTGTCTCGTTTCGGCATCGGATTGGGCTTCGGCGACCGCAGCGTGGATCATGTGTGCCAGATGAACCATGTCAACACTGACCTTTTCCTCATGATCTGCGAAGTCTATTCCGACACCGGTTTCAAACCTGGACAAAAAGAGCTGAAGCACATCGACTTGAGCGACCTTCTCTCCTATCTTAAATCCTCACACCAATATTATCTGGAGGAGCGCTTCCCTCATATTGAGGAACATCTTGAACGCATCATCGAAGCTTGCGGACAGAAATTCGGGCCAATGCTCAGTCACTTCTACGATGAATACAAACAGGAGGTGATGCGGCATATCCAATATTACGAGGAAGAGGTGGTTTTCCCCTATATCGAGACCTTGATCAACGGGCAACGCACTGATGCATACAAGATTACCGAGTTTGAGCATAACCACACAAATATCCAGGACGTGCTCGACGACATGATGAATATCCTCCTGAAATATCTGCCAGATGACATCTTGCCCAAGGAACGCATTGAAATCTCATATGACATCATGGAATTGAGCGACGACCTGAACCGACATTCCCTTATCGAGGAACGCATTCTCATCCCTTGTGTCGAATCCCTTGAAAACGCCCAGCCATGAGAAACCGAGTCATCATTTGTGAAGCCTCTGAGATTATCACCACTGGCTTGTCCGAAGTCATCGACAGCATGGCGCAATTCGATGTGGTGTCGCGCCTCGACAGTCCGGAGCATCTCTCCGAGAAAATCACGGTCTCTGATGCGAATTTACTGATTATCAACCCTTCACTGTTAGGGTTTCAAAACAAGGATTTCCTTTCACAGTTGGTCAAAGAACATCCGCAGGTTACCATTATCGCTTTATTGACTTCGTACCTCGACCATTCCATGTTGACACCTTACAGCGGGGTCATCGAAATCAACGACACACGGTCGAAAATCATCAGCAAGATGAATGAGTTTGCGCAAAGTGAAACCACAAAGAATAACGACGATGTGGAACTCTCGAAACGCGAGACCGACGTGTTGGTGGCCGTGGCCAAAGGCATGATGAACAAGGAGATTGCCGACCAAATGAACATCTCCATCCACACAGTCATCTCACATCGCAAAAACATCACCCGCAAAACTGGCATCAAGTCAGTTTCTGGACTCACTGTTTATGCCTTGCTGAACAACCTGATTGACGAGAAGGATTTGTTTTGACACACCCGCTTTTTAAAAGCTGTTTTGATCAGAGATGTTGCACAGCCAGAGGCCTATCTTTCTGCGAGATAAAACATATAGAGGCTACCTTACTGTTACTCTCGTAGTCTCAACGCCCTTGGGGGTCTCAACCTTGATTAAATATATGCCAGCTTTTTGATGGCTGAAGTCATATTCAAAGACATCACCATGAACGGCGCTTTCATGTATTTTTTCTCCAAGGATATTGAAAATGCTGATATGCTGGATGTTCTCAACTTCAATTGTCACTTTTCCGTATGTCGGATTTGGATAAATCGCTGTGTCAATAGCATCGACTTCCGTAACTGCGGTGCAATCTTCAATAAACTCATTGAAACCATTCAATCCCAAAGGCTCGTACCAACTGGAGTTTTGGTAAGCCTCAATACATCCGCAAGGAACGACGAGGATGGGATAGCCGAAAAGCTCAAACACCAAACCGCCAAAATCGTCTCCAAGGACAGGAGGTGTGGAGGCCAAAGAGACGGCTCCCGTAAAGCCGGAGCATCTTCTGAACGCCTCGTCACCAATAAATGTGACAGATTCTCCTATGGTCAAGGTTCCGCCAAAGCCTTCGCAATTGAAGAATGCGCCTGCGCCAATCGTCTCCACAGAATTCGGGATGGTCAAATCGCCTGTCAGGTCATAGCAAAATGCAAAAGCGTTCTCTCCAATGTTAGTCACCGAATTCGGGATTTCAATGGAGGTCATGCCTTGAACGCCCCTGAAGGCGCAATAGCCGATCGAAGTGACCGTGTTGGGTATCGTGCTGTTTTTGCATCCTGTAATAAGCTCGTTTGTGCTCGTTTCGATGATGGCGTTGCAGTCGTTTCTTGAGTCATAGACGCTGTTTTCAGGGTCAACGACAATGCCGCTAAAAGCGCAATAGCCAAAGGAGTTGCCGCCAAGCGACCGAACACCGCTTGGAATGTATAGTGTGCCCGTCATGCCGTCACACGAATTGAATGCATAATCGCCAATTTCAGTGACAGAGCTGCCTATGATCAGATCTCCATCAAAACCAGGGCATATCTGAAATGCGCCATACCCGACAGTGGTCACAGAGTTAGGAATCACCAAATCGCCGGTAAAGCCTTGACAATACGCAAAGGCGCTCGCTTCGATGGTGGTTACCGTATTGGGAATGGACAGGTTCGTCAAATAGAAGCAATACAAGAACGCGCTTTCGCCAATGGTGGTCACGGTATAATTATGCCCTCCGTAACTTACCGATTCAGGAATGATCAAATCCCCTGTGGCTTCGTAACCATTGACATGTCCTGTAACCGTCACGGAAACTTGGTCGTCATTGACACGATACATCAAGTCGCCGGCCGTGAATTCCGACGGATTGGAGCTGTAGGCCATAAACAGGCAAGTCGGATCATAGTTGTTGCCTCCATCATGGAGTGCGCCCAACAGGGTATAAGCTCCGGTATTGGTGTCAATCTGATACAAGTTGCCCATAAAAACGCCAAACAATTCTCCTGTCAGCATGTCAAAAGACATTTTTAACGGCAAATCAATCGGGCTGATTACTGTCATCTGTGCATTGGAAAGATTCAGTGAGCAGAAATTACCCCAAGTGCTTATGATATAAGCGTTTCCTTCCATGTCAATGGCCAAATTGAAACCATCGTTCTCTATCACGCCATGGTCTTGCATGTTGCCGGGGTTGGCGGGATTGAAGCTTTTCAGATGCCCTCCTGTAATGACATAAATCAATCCGTCAGCAGGATTGTATGCCATATCATTGAAATAGGGTACGTCTTCAGCCATCAATTCAGGGGCTTCAATAAGATTATTGACGGCATCGAATCTTGACCTGTAAATGCAATAGCCGAAAATGTTAATCAAGCTCCACACATAACCGTCGGCGAAGGTGGCTGACGTCACTTGAGGGATCTCGTCCGACGCAATGGACACGGAGCCTAAATCCTGCATGGTAAAAGCGACGTACTTGCTGGCAGCTGGGCTGGGAGGCAATATGTATCCAAACCAGTTGGCGGTTGATGCGGGTCCTTGTGCTTGAGCGAAGCTGGCGAACATGAAGATCAACAAAAACAGATGTAAAATTTTTTTCATGGTGATTAAGTTTAGTTTTGTAGCTGCAAAAATACAATATGTGTTTAGAAGCTGTTTTGATTTTTTTTACAGTTTTTTTCTTTTTTCGGCATCTTTGAGGGTCTTTTTGGTCTGATTTTTCGTTTCGCTCGCTCCGATAGCCCGCTATCGTCGTTCGCTTAACAGAAAAATCATCCTCAAAAAACCCTCTCAAATAAACTTGAAAAAAATTCAAAACAGCATCTTATTCCATTGCAAAAATAAACATTTCCTATCTTTGCACCCAAATATGTTTATAGGAGAACTGATTTCGTTAGGCGTTGCCGTTTCATGGACTGCCACTGCGTTGTTCGCGGAGGTGGGTTCAAAGCGTATGGGCTCGCTGCCGTTTAACGTCATCCGCATGACGCTATCGTTGCTGTTTTTGTGCGTGACGTTATGGTTGGTGATGGGTGTGCCTTATCCCCGTTATGCCGATGCCAGCACTTGGACGTGGCTGCTGCTCTCGGGCATAGTGGGTTACGTCATCGGTGACTATTGCCTGATGCAGGGCTACATCCATATCGGATCACGTTTTGGGCAGCTTTTCATGACGCTTTCGGCACCTACCGCAGCACTCACCGGACGCTTGCTCCTCGGTGAGCAGATGCGCCCCATTGCCATTGTCGGCATGGTCGTCACTTTGAGCGGCATAGCGCTATCAATATTATCCAAGAGTGACGATTCCAAGCATCATGCGTTGCGTTTCAAGCTGCCTGCGAAAGGCATCTTCTATGCCGCTATGGCGGGCATCTGCCAAGGCTTCGGACTAGTGCTCAGCAAGGGGGGCTTGACACATTACGAAGCCGCCCTTACCGCCGCTGGCATCACGGGAGACTCCGTTTTCTCCGGCACGGTGTTACCGCTGCCCGTCAGTGTGAGCATGTCGTTTGCCGCCACCACCATACGAGCCTACATTGGACTGATAGGATTCTTCCTGGCGCTGGTGTTGTTCAACAAAGACGGCCTTGCCCAGCTGCACCATGCCGTGAGCGACCGCAAGGCCATGTGGTGCGTGCTGGCATCCACCATTTTCGGCCCTTTCATCGGGGTCAGCGCCTCTTTGTTGGCCACACAATACACTTCTGCGGGCATCGCCCAGACGCTCTTCGCCCTCACCCCTATCCTCATCATTGCCCCTGCGGCCATCTTGTTCCACCAGAAAGTGACACTTCGAGAGGTGATCGGGGCAATCGTCAGTGTTACGGGAGTGTGCTTGTTCTTCGTTAGCGCCTGACAATTCTATAATGCGGATTATAGGTATTTCTGAACGTTTCGCTATGCCTCACGGCGTGCTTGCCTTTTGCCGCTAATCGAAGCTCTGCTTGCAGCTGTTCATCTTCCCAATCGGGACAAACCTGCAAGGCAATGTTCTCTATCTTCTGCCACTCTTCCGCCCACGAATCGCCAAAAGCGTTATCCTTACTCGCCGCTTCAAAGAACTTGGCAAGCAATTGTGCTTCAGTCAGTTCACCTTCAACAACACTGGCAAGATTGACACGTGTGAAACGATGCCTGAACCCTGTTGGTTCCCTCTTCGGCATAAGACTCATATCGGTGTCGCGGCACTCTTCAAGTTCCATCAACAGGTATTTGCGGGCGGCTGCCGTGTCGCTCATCAGATGCTCGGCACCGAAATAGTCCTGATAGCAGGTCTTATAAACATCCTGCAAAGTGGCCACAGGGTATTGCTCATGAATCTCCACACACATCTGACGGATGGCTTTGTCTTCGTTGTCACAAGGAATTGCCACAATCCCTCCGGCCACCAATGCCGCAGGAATACCCAAGAGCATTCCAATGAGTGCCCCTTTGATGTGGAACCAGTAGTCGTGGTATGCTTTGGTCATATCTTCCGTGCCGGGAATGACGAAATGCTTGTCATGGCAAAACCAGATGCAGTCGAGCACCAAGGCATCAAACCAGTTGACCACCACCCAAAGGGCATAGGCCGTCAGTGCGCCGCAAAGGAATGTCTTACTTCCATTGACGTACCTGACCAGCAAGCCTAACAGCACGCCAAAGAATATCATGGCAAAAATTTTCTTGACGTAGAACGTCACACCTCCGGGACGGTTGGTCGCATCAACCAATCCCAGTTGGTCGCACCGCTCAATGATGGCGGGTGGATAATTGAAGATACTCTTGATGGGATTTCTCGACATCAGGAACACAAATAGCGTGAACAAGGCGCACGCGATAAGGGATTCTATTAAGAACGTCATTCTTCTATAATTTTAGTAACAACTCGTTTGTAATTCCATTTTCTGTTGCATTTACGTCTGTCCATGTCCGAATCTGTTTTGAACATCTACTCTGGTGGCACATCCTGACCGCCGGTAAATCGGTGACTTGTTCACTTGTCTATATTGACAAGGTGGTACTTTCGGGTACCCAAGCCAATGGCTTCGGCGTGTTCGATGGTGTGGACACCATGCTGCTTGTTGATGCGGTTCAACAGGTCGGTGGGGTCGTTCTTAGCGGTCACTTCTTGGTTGTTGATGATGTCCACACAAGCTTGGCCATGTCGAGTTTCTCCATCTTACCTGAAGAGTGGATGTAGGCTTTGCCGTTCGAGTCAGTGAAGCCGTGGCGACGGATCACTTCCCAGTGGTTGGCTGAATTGTTACGTTCGTCCTTCTCATCGCCGGGGCCGTTGCCGTAGGCGGTGTTACATTCCACAATGGTGCCATCGACTTCATGCACCAAATCTTTGATGAGTTCCGGCTTCAAGTAATTGGGGTTGCTCCCCTCCCCTGTCGAGACCTTCACGGCCACACGGCCTGTGGCTTCCACACCAAGAGCCTTGTATATTGCTGTTGCCATAAGAATAAATGTTGTTTTTTTCATTGTTCGGAACGTTTCTCGTCTGTCAATACAAAAACAGTATTTGTCGCAAAGGTAATCTTTTTTTGAAATATCTTTTGAATCCCCAACATAAAAAGAATGGAAAAACACCTACCTGCCAAGGGTAAAGAGCATCCGCCCTGCCAACATGGCAAAAGCCATCAACAGCCTGTGGGAAAAGGACAAGCGACCTTTCACCTTCGCACCCAACTCAAACGGGTATGACCACTACGGTGATGATCCACACCATTCTCCGCTTTGGGTAAGACCTGAATCGCTGTGCCTGGACAACCTTTACAATGGAACTTCGGTCAAACAAATTGTCGGCCATACAAGGGTGAAGGAAATCTGCGAGGTGGCTGGAGTGATCATAGTGGATTGCTTAGATAGGATGGAGCAGTCCTATAAAGTGACGTCTTGATTAAAGTGAGCACAAAATTTTTTTGTAAATTTGCATTTTAAAACCAATTAAAATCCATAGAAAATGAAGAAGTTTTTTACCGTTATAGTGATGCTTTTGTTTGCCGGAATGGCTGCAATGGCTCAAGAAACCAACTATTCCAAGAGCGACTTCGTCCCTGGCGACGAAATTATTTTCGACGACAACTTTGAAGGAGAAAAACTGGGCGAGTTCCCACTGAGGTGGAATTTGCTGGATGGCTATGCGGAAATAGCCCAGCAGCAGGGATGCAACGTGATTGCGTTCACCGACAACGGACTGGGGCAAGTGATGCCGCTGATGAAACAGAAATGGGATTGGCTGCCGGAGGTGTTCACGGTGGAGTTCGACCTCTACGTGGCTCCGATGAATACGGGAGACGAGGAAGAGACCACGCTCGAAATGAGCATTTATTTCGGCGACCGAGGCGACGACAGCTACTACAACGCCTCGAGCTACGTGCGTTTCTGGTACAGGGAAGACGGGGCGTGCAACCTGACATGGAGCCTGCTGAAACCAGATGGAGACAACCAATCGAATGGAGAAAAGATGCTGGGATTGAGCCCAGGCAATAGCGACTACCTGGAAAAAGACAACCCAGTGGTTGCCGGCGAGTGGAACCACTTCGCTTTCTCGTTCAACCAACGAGCTTTCAAGGGCTATGTGAACTGCGTGCGCATGATCAACGTGCCGGCCATGAAAGCTCCAGGCTACCTCTTCTTCACCAGCGGAGCGTTCTATCGCTACACGGGGTTGAGCAATGTGCGCATCGCCCAGGGTGCCGTGCCGCTGTACGACCGCCTCACCTCTGACGGCAAGATTGTGTCCTACGCCATCACCTTCGAGACGGGCAAGGCCGACCTGAAACCAGAATCCGTTATCGAAATCAACCGTGTGGCCAAAATGATGCAAGAGCATGCCGAGCTTGAATTCGAGGTGCAAGGCCATTGCGACAACACCGGCACCGACGCCGTGAACGATCCGCTGAGCCAACAGCGAGCCGAGGCCATCGTAAACGCCCTCATGAAGCAAGGTATCGCACCGTCTCGACTCACACCCGTCGGCAAGGGTTCTCATTCCCCCATCGCCTCTAACGACACAGCAGAAGGACGCGCCAAAAACCGTCGGGTGGAGTTCGTTAAGAAATAATGATGTCAACTTCCATGAATCAAAAAACTTAGTTTATTCAAGTTCTTCAACGCCACTCCTGTCCCCTTGGCCACGGAATGAAGCGGGTCATCATCTCACAAGCCTTGTAATCGGCGATGACGCCTTTCTTCAACGGCCGAACCGTATAGATGCGTTCCTCGCCGCGGTCGATCATGGCAGCAGCTTTGCGGCCCACCGCCTTCATTTTGTCATCAGATTTACGGATCGCCACCACCGACGGCTCTTCCACGGCAATCTGTCCGTCGGTGATAATGATAGTGTTGGCGGTCCCGAGATCGATGGCGATCTCTCTTGTCAAAGATAGTAAGCTCATAATCTTTATATTGTTAAGAAAAAGAAAAGGGAATCGTTTTCTGTTTGCAAAGCTACAAAGAGGAACCTTGGTTTGTCAAGAGGGATGGGGTATTAATTTATCAACAAAAAGGGAAAAACAGGAGGGTGTCAAAATCAATCCAAAATAATCGTATCGACATCTTTGGTGACCCGAGATGGCAAGAAACATGCATTTTTGAGCATCAACAAACCCTTCTACAAACAAATTACCCGCCTTGAGATAATATGGCAAAATAATATCAGGGGCATCTCCTACAATCTTACATGTGACGCCCAACACTTCGCAATGATATTCTTTTGCCTTATCAATAAATCATTTGTCGTTTCTTAGAAGCTGTTTTGATTTTTGCTTAAAGTTTTTTTTCTTTTTCGGCTTCTTTGAGGGTCTTTGGGGTCTGATTTTTCGTTTCGCTCGCTCCGATAGTCCGCTATCGTCGTTCGCTCAACAGAAAAAAACATCCTCAAAAATCCATCTCAAATAAGCTCGAAAAAAACAAAACAGCTTCATATTTTTCTTCAAATTTTTTATTATTTTCGCAAACGATTTCTTATGAAAAGACGAGATTTTATCAAAGATGTTTCGGCAGCAGCTTGTGCCATGACCTTACTTCCCGCTGCCGGAAGTTTGGTGACAGGATGCAGCTGTCCCGTCACCCCAGAAAAATCGATCCTTGGAGGATGGGACTTCGACGAAATGGTTGACCGGTCCGGGACCTGGAGCATCAAGTATGGAAGGGCTTCTGAAGGGCAGATCCCGATGTGGATTGCCGACATGGATTTTCGGACGGCACCAGCGGTGTCAGCAGCTTTGAAAGAACGGTTGGACAAGGATGTGCTGGGTTATACCTCGACCCCCGAGGCGTTTTATCAAAGCATCATCGGTTGGGAAAAAGAGATGCACCAATGGCAGGTCGAAAAAGAATGGGTCGCCTATTGCCCAGGCGTCATCACCTCCATCAACCAAGCCTATCTCACCTTTACCGAACCTGGTGACAGCATCGTCGTCATGCCTCCCGTTTACAACCTCTTCCGACTGTATGCCGAAAGGCTGGGGCGCAAGGTC
>JAEEGL014961495.1_pt1 | contig 10436 bp, 6 predicted proteins | sample 9134231 | NCBI WGS metagenome assembly JAEEGL01 (sample SAMN16246548, study PRJNA631951) | gut metagenome | biome: gut microbiome; feature: rumen; material: fiber-attached | host: Bos | place: Iran: Karaj | collected 2018-10 | reverse complement strand
TTACGAAAGATTTAACTTTGTCAATTGAATTTAAAGAAATTTGAACCTTCTTCATTTGTACGCCTCCTATTAATAGAATAGTTATAATATAATGTCATCCTAAAGCAACTACTATTAAAAGTCAATGGATATAGTAACGAAAAATAGCTATATATCAATAGTATTTCATACAAAAGAGTGAATTTGAGGATTAAGATAAAGATATGAGAGATTATTACATAAATATGAAAGCTGCACTTCACAATCTGGGGTGTAAAGTAAATCAATATGAGACAGATGCTATGGAAAATATGCTTCGTGAAGCGGGGTTTGAAATTGTTCCATTTACAGAGAAGGCAGATGTGTATGTTATAAATACCTGCTCTGTTACAAATATGGCGGACCGTAAATCCCGCCAGATGATTCACAGAGTACATAAACTGAATCCTCAGGCTGCAGTTGTTGCTGCTGGATGTTATGTTCAGACTTCAGAGGAACAGGCCAAGGCGGATGAGGCTATTGATATCATAATTGGAAATAATCAGAAGACTAAGCTTGTAGAAATGCTTGATAAATATTTTGATGAACACCTGGAAGACTTAAATGACTTGCCAAGTAATGACAAGGTTGAGTCGCTTATTGACATTAGAAATACTGAGAACCCTTATGAGAAACTTATTGTAAAACATACAAGTGAGCATACAAGAGCGTTTATCAAAGTTCAGGATGGTTGTAATCAATTCTGTACATACTGTATTATTCCTTATGCCAGAGGTCTGGTTAGAAGCCGAGAAGTTTCTGATGTGGTGGAAGAAGTTAGAGGATTAGCATTAGATGGATATAAGGAAGTGGTTATAACCGGAATTCATCTTAGTTCATATGGTATGACTGAGAATTATAACAGCAATCCGGATAACTCTGATAAATTTCTGGAACTTGTAAAGGCGGTACATGATATAGATGGAATTGAGAGAATTCGATTTGGATCAATTGAGCCGCAGGTAGTAACAGATAAGTTGGCGGAGGAGTTGGCATCCCTGCCAAAGATTTGTCCTCATTTCCATCTGTCTCTACAAAGTGGTTGTGATGCAACATTGAAGAGAATGAATCGTCATTATACTACTGCTGAATACAAGGCTGGTTGTGATATTTTGAGAAAATATTTCCATAATCCTGCAATAACAACTGATGTTATAGTTGGCTTTCCGGGTGAGACTGAGGAGGAATTCGCAGAGACCAAGAAATATTTAGAAGAAATTGAGTTCTATGAGATGCATGTATTTAAATACTCAAAGCGACAGGGTACTCTAGCTGAGAAGATGCCTAACCAGGTGCCGGAGCAGGTGAAGGCTAAGCGTTCTGACGAGTTATTAAAACTGGAAGTGAAGATGTCCAATAATTATAGAAGAGCTTTTGAAGGAATGGAAGTTGAGGCTCTTCTTGAGACGCCTCTAGATGATGATGGTGACTTCATTACAGGTTATACCAGAGAATACATACGAGTTGCTGTTGAAACTTCTGAGTTGATAAAGCAGGCTGAATCAATTGGAGTTACTGAAAGACAGCTTGAAACTGGGGATTTTTCAAATATAATTGTACGAGGCAAAATAGATACGAAAATACTTGGGGATACATACAAGTTATTAATATAAGGGAAAATGTAGTAATAAGTGAATACTTAGTAAAGCACAGAATCTTTTGCGTCTGTGCTTTTTTGTTGAAAAAACAACAAAATCAGTTTATTATTATAATATGAGTTTGGAATCTGACAAAATTACAAAAAATCAGTTATTTTTGTAGAAAACCAAACTTTGAGACTCGTATAATTTTAAACTACACTTAAGGAGGAAGCTTATTATGGCAAAGGATGAGAACAAGGTAAAAAAAGCAAAAAGAGTAGATGCAAATCCTAAGTTTTATAATAAAATTGCGGTTCAGGTGGCTGTATTAAATGTGGCTGTACTTGTTGCTTTTATTATAACTATAGCAACTATTCAGAGTAAGATGGATCAGATGAATTCCACAGTGAGTGGTATTACTAGTATTACGCAGGAGATGTCAAAAACTTCCGGTAATATTAAGGTTGATGTAAAACAACTTGTATTATCTGTATCTACAGCACTTACATCATATTCATTTGAGCAGCCTTTGGATGAGAATGAAGTAACTCAGGCAGAAGCAACTGCTGAGGACCTCAAAACTCAATTGGATACATTGGAAGGTCTGTTTAGTACCATGCAAAACCAGGATGCGGTTAAGGCAGTTCAGGAAATGAAGACCAAATCTGATGTTGTTTGCGAAGCAGCTGTTAAAACAACCAAGGGTGTATATGATGGTCAGATGGATGAAGTATGGCCACTTTTGGCAGGCGAGTACAGAACTGTTGCTGAGGAGTTGAATAACGATCTTGATACAGTAAATCAGTATGCAGAACAGTCAGCTCAGTCAGCAAATGCATATTCGGATGTGCTTGAGAAGCAGGTTAAAAGTACAATAACTATAGGTTTGATTGTTGCAACTATAATGATATTGATCAACTTCTTAATGACATACTTCCTGATTAGTAGAAAGATTACTCAGATTGCTGATGAAGTGAAGAAGATAGTTAATGATATCAAGGAAGGCAGAGGCGATTTAACTGCTCGAGTACAGAATAGACCTTCTAATGATTTGATGTATATGACAGATGGATATAATTCATTTATTGAGACATTACAGGGCATAATGCGTGAAGTAAAAGATGGAACTGTTGTTTTAACAGAATCATCAGATGATATGACTGTTAGAGTTAACAAGGCGAATGAAAATATTACAAATACTTCTGCAGCTCTTGAAGAACTGGCAGCTTCTATGGATACAGTTGCTGGAACAACAGAAGCTATGAATCAGAAAGTCTTTGATGTTAGAGATGCTGCAAACAGCATTAAGGAAGAGGCTGATAATGGTAAGGTGAAAGCTGAGGAGATTCAGCATGAAGCATTGCAGATTAAGGAAGAAGCTTCATCTAAAAAGGAAAAGACAGGCTCTAAGATGCAGGAATTATCACAGGTATTGGAGCAATCTGTTAGAGATTCTGAACAGGTTAAGCAAATCAATGACTTGACTAATGATATTTTGGATATTGCTTCACAGACCAATTTGTTGGCGTTGAATGCATCTATTGAAGCAGCTAGAGCAGGCGAGGCAGGAAAAGGATTTGCCGTTGTTGCAGATGAGATATCAGCACTTGCTGCGAACAGCCGTGATACAGCAGGTAATATTCAGGTTATTTCAAATAGCGTGACAGCTGCTGTTAAGGATTTGTCTGAGAATGCTATGGAAGTATTGAACTTTATTAATGAGGTTGTACTTGCTGATTATGATTCATTTGTTGAAACAGGTGATAAGTATGAGAATACTGCAACTGTTATTGAATCTATTCTTGCTGATTTCAATGAAAGAGCTGAGAATTTAAATGTAATTATGGCTGAAATGGAAGAAGCTGTTCAGTCTATTACTTCATCAGTTGAGGAAAGCAGTAGCGCAATTAACATGTCAGCAACTAATTCAACAGAAATAGTTGAGGAGATTCTGGGTATTAGCGATGCTATGGATCAGAATAATAATGTGGCAGGACAACTATCTGCAAGTGCTGAGAGATTTGTGAAGTTATAATAAACATAATTCATATTATAATTTATAAAAATGATTATATGAGACCGTATTTTGAGTTTATAACTTGAAGTACGGTCTTTATACTTTTGATTTTTTTGAGTGTAGGTTATAATTAATTGGGTTTATACCATATATTAACAGGTATATAATTGCATTTAATCTATGGTAGGTAGACCTAAATAATAAGTTATGAGGAGAGTTATTTTGAGAAAGAAATGTATATTGTCGTGTATTATTGGATGTATGTTGATTACATTTGTAGCTTGCGGTAATGCAAATAACAAGAATGCAGCAAATAACGAGGGTGCCGCCAATAACACAGAATCAGTGGTTGATCGAGAAGTTGATGATAATCAGACAAAGGGATTATCATATGCTGATTTGGTTGGTGTAGAATTTGATTTAAGTTCAGGGGCTGGTGCATGGGCTACATCTATAACTATTGATGCAGATGGAACGTTTGAAGGAAATTATCATGATTCTGAGATGGGTGATTCAGGGGCAGATTATCCAAATGGCACATTATATGAATCGGATTTCACAGGTAAATTTGGTGAATTAGAGAAGGTTGATGATTTTACATACAAGACTACCGTTGTGGAGATTAATTATAAAAATGAAGTTGGAACTGAAAAAATAGAGGATTGTACCAGATATGTACAAGCTGAAGCTTATGGTCTCGCTGATGGTAAGGATTTCTACTTTTATTTAAAAGGCAAGAAGATTGCTGATCTGCCGGATGGATTTATGCCATGGATTCAGAATAGCATAAATGAAAGTAAGGATGAAACAGAGTTATCTATTATAGGGTTGTATAATGAGACAATGGAATTGGGATTCTGCGGGTACAGCATGCTGGAAAATTATGATGTGAAATATCAGAGTCTCTTAGAGGAATCAAAAGAAATAGATCTTGCTTTGGAGCATGATGATATGACTCAATATGATTACAATGTTACATCGGAATATTATTATGAAATCTGGGATGACCATTTGAATTATCTATGGACAATTTTAAAAGGCAAATTGTCAGAGGAGGAAATGTCTAAGCTTAAAACAGAAGAACAAGCCTGGATTAAACAAAAAGATAAAGCCATGGAGGAGGCTGCTGCTGAATATGAAGGAGGCTCCATGGCATCAATGGTTTATTATAACAAGGGTGTTGAATTAATAAAGGAAAGAGTACTTGTGTTACAGAAGTATCTATAGTGTGATTTTATAATTCCTGCTAGTACATCTACCATAATAATATCTGATGCTAATGTCATAACTTTACATTATTTTGATTATATTTGCCCTGTATTCTGTGGGTGAGATACCATATTTCTTTTTGAATAAATGATAGAAGAAAGAGGTGTTCTCATATCCACATTCCAGGGCAATTTTTTTTACGCTGAGTCCGGTGGAAGACAGTAGATTTACGGCTTCGGTAAGACGGACATTTTGCACATATTCTAAAAATGTTGTATCCCGGTATTTTCTTAGTAGATTAGCGTAATAATTTCTACTGTAGTGAAATACATCTTCTAATTCTGATACGGTGACATGTTGATAGTTGCTCCGTATGTATCTCTCGATTTCATATAGTATCAATTGTTCTTTTTCTTCCGGAGATGCAGAGTGTCTGGTTGGTGTGAAATATGTACACATAATGCTGAGCAACCTGTTTAACAGTCCATATTCTAGGGTGATGAAGTGTTCCTTCTGCAGTAAATCCTCCTGTAATAATAATTCCATAGTGAAATCTATTTCAGAACGCAGATATTTCCGTTCCTCTTTTGAGAGGGATTTGTTTGGTAGTAATTCTAATATGCTTTCTTCTTTTTTTTGCTTGCCCAATGCGTGAAAAAGGAAGTTCTGCAGCTGGTTAGTTTGGTTTGAGTGGTTTAACATAATATCCATAAAGTCTGCTTTTACCTGTATATAAATAACGGATGAATTTTGGTCTGAGATATAATCAGAATGTCTGCAATTTTGGTCGGTAATAACAAATGTACCTGATTTGAAAGTATGCAATTCACCTGCTATATATTGTGAGAAACTTCCGGAAATCACATACATTATCTCTACGAATTCATGCTTATGAAGTGCACCTGTTCTAGGATGCTCAAAGTATGCCAGTCTTTCACCCTGATGACTTAAACTGTATTCATAACCGGATCCTTCATATACGTAAAGTAAAACCTGCATGTTGGTATTAGTTTGTCTGCTTTCTGCAGTTGTATTTGATAAGTTAATTGAATCATATTGTCTGTCTTTTTTTAACATATCTGGGGCTATATTGGGATTGTTATAGGTATATGTATGAGATGAAGCATTAGGCTTATCTATCATAGATAGAATGTGATTATTTCTTATATCATTTATTCGCTTGTTAAGTGATATATATCTGTCTTTCATTGTATCTCCTATCTAAATCATGTTTGGTCACTGATATCTGCAGTTGTCGAAACAAATATGATGTTAAAACTCCAAATTGTATTAGTGCATATAGTTGTTATTTTTGATTATATAATAAAAAATGGTTCTTGTGGTATATATTCCGTCGTATTATTTTAAATATACAGAGTTGATATTAACGGTTTATATGTATTGGAGGTTTTATATGAAGAGACAGAATATCGACAGAGAATGGAAGTATGCCAAAGGGCAGTACAATATTGTTAGTGTCATGATGGAGATGCATGGTGTGATGGTGCCACGTTATGTAAATTTGCCACATGATGCAATGATTGAAACTGATGTAGATGAACATGCAATCGCTGGCACAGCTTCGGGTTTTTATAATGCGTCAACTGTTAATTACAGTAAAATGGTTGAGATTCCAAGTGATTGGGCTGATGATGAGATATACCTGTTAATAGATGGTGCCATGATGAGTTCTTCAGTGGATGTAAATGGTTCTAAGGTAGGTGCACAGCATTTCGGATATGTACCAAAATGTATAGACATAACCAATTCCGTATATCCAGGACAGGAAAACAGAATTATAATCACCACCCATCCTGGCTCATTGCCAAATAGCAGATGGTATCCGGGAAGCGGAGTGATTCGTTCGGTGGAATTATTGCATGGTCCGAAATTACATATTGTAAATGATGGTATATATGCATATACAGCAGACATTGAATATGATGATAGACATAATGCCTCAAGGGCCACAATCAAGACACAGGTAGAAATTGCAAATCATTATACCATTGCCCATACGGCTGTGGTTGAGGTGTCACTTATTGATGATGAGACGGATGAAGTTGTTATTTCAAGAAAGGGTAAATTACAGATTAATCCGGGAACGTCAGATACTGCTTATGTCACAATGACAGTGGATGCACCGAAAACATGGAATGTAGATACACCAAATCTGTATCGCGTAAAGGCAGTTGTAACTGACATTGGAGAATTTAAGACACATGAGATTGAAAATGATAATCCTACAACAGATGAGAGCGAAGTTCTCTTTGGAATAAGAACAGTGACAGCTGATGTAAATCACGGACTTAGAATAAACGGAGAGACTGTCAAGTTAAAGGGTGGATGTCTCCATCATGACAACGGAATGCTTGGAGCTGTATCTCTATATGATGCGGAATACAGAAAATTGTCTCATATGAAAGCTATAGGTTACAATGCCATTCGAACAACGCACAATCCACCATCCAAGGTTTTGATGGAAGCAGCAGCCAGAATAGGTATGTATGTATTTGACGAGGCCTTTGATGCATGGGATATTGCCAAGGTTGTAGGCGACTATAATGTATATTTTGAAAATGATTGGCAGAAAGATTTGGCTGCATTTATGAAGCGTGACAGATCTAATCCGGCGGTTGTTATATGGTCTACTGGAAATGAGATTCCGGAAAGAGGTGGCTTAGACGGGGGATATGCCAGAGCTACAGAAATTCTAAAATATGCTAAGACTTTGGATGAAACACGTCCTATTTCCAATGCTATTTGTTCATATTGGTCAGGCCTTGATGATGCAGGGATGGAACAAGTGTTTGCACAGTATGCGACTTTAGGAACAGAGAATGGTCAAAATGCTGATATGGGTAAAACAGATACTTCATGGGAGGAGCATTCATGGGCGTTTACTAATGGATTGGATATTGTTGGATATAATTATATGGAAAATAAATATCTACTTGACCACGAGATGTATCCTGAAAGAGTGATTTTGGGCTCTGAAAATTATGGAAATGAGATTGGTATTCATTGGCCAATGATAGAAGAGACCCCGTATGTAATAGGTGATTTTACATGGACAGCATATGACTATATTGGAGAGGCGGCCATAGGTCAGTGCGAATATATGGAAGATGATGATCCAAGGCTTGCAAGAGGTCCGTACGCATTGTCTTCTCAGACTGCCGAATATCCATGGCGAACTGCCAATGATGCAGACTTTGATTTGAACGGAGAACTTCTTCCTCAGGGTGCATACAGAAGTGTGGTATGGGGAAGCGAGGCTACACATTTGTATACATATGATCCTGATACATATGGTAAGCAGGAAATGATGACTTCTTGGGGATTTACCCGGGTTCAGAAGAGCTGGAATTACTCTCAGGAAGGAAAGCCTACATACGCTATATGCTTTACGGGAGCTGAGGAGGTTGAACTTTTATTAAATGGTAAGAGCTTGGGAAGAAAGAAAGTAGATGGTGTGACCAGAAGCAAAGAACTTCCAAAATCGGTGCTGTTTGAATTGAATTATGAACCTGGTGAACTTGTAGCTGTCAGCTATAGGGATGGTAAGGAAGTGTCTAGAGATAAGATTGAAACAACAGGAAAGCCTGCGACAATTCGCCTGACACCAGATAACAGCACTCCTATATCAAATGATGGACATGGATTGTCATACGTATTGGTTGAGATAGTGGATGATAAGGGCAGACTTGTGCCTGACGCATCTGTTAAGTTACATGCTTCTGTGGAAGGAAGTGGTTTTTTGGCAGCTTTTGGTACAGGAAACCCTAAGACAGAGGAGAACTATACTACAGGAGAATTCCACACATATCAGGGCAAGGCAATGGCAATTATAAGAAATGGCTATGACAAGGGCGATATAACCCTTACAGTTGAAGGAGATAACATAGGGCCAGAGAACATTTATCTATAGCTGAATTGTAAATCATATCCTTTTTCAGGAGGATGTTGATTATATAAATGTATTGTTTTTATAGGAGGGTTATAGCAATGGGAAAAAAAGAAAAACTTAATGAGAAGGGGATTTCTTATGGCTCTAGGCAGAAGATGCCATTCTGGTTTTCAGCAGCCTGGTCTTCACGAGGAATCGCCGCTGCAATCAATGCAGTAGTAATGATGCAAATATCATTTTACTGTACAGATATTCTGGGATTGAACGCAGGAATTATTGGAACATTGTTTTTGGTGTCGAAGATTATTGATGCTTTCACAGATTTAGGCTTCGGGTATATTTTGGATAAGACCCATACCAGATTTGGTAAAGCTCGACCTTATGAGATCTTCATTGTATTTGAATGGTTGTTTACTGTATTAATGTTCAATGCGCCTAAGATTTCTGTATTAGGTCAGTATATATGGATATTTATTATGTATATAATGATAAATGCAGTATGTGCTACAGCACTTGGCGGAATTGATTCAGTATATCTTGCACGTACATTTACAACAAATAAAAACCAGATAAAGGTAATGTCTATTAATGGTTTTATTGTAATGTTTATATCTATTGTATTTAGCATTATATTTCCACAGTTTTTGGCAGGACCAGGAAGAACACAGGCTGGATGGGCATCATTTATAATTCCGCTTGGTATAGCAATGGCTATTATTGGTATTTTGAGATTCTTTATCTGTAAGGAAGTTGTAGTAGATGAAGTGGATGAAGATACAGGTAAAGTGGTAACCAATAATTTGGGGATGAAGGAATCTCTTGGAATGCTTTTTAAAAACAAGGCATTGTTGATAATCGTTGGTCTTATGCTCCTTACATTCTTTGTAAATAATATGACAGCAGCTGCTACATATTATTTCAAGTATATTGTTGGTGATATTGGTTTACAGTCTGCTTTGGCAGTTACATCTATGGTTGTAGTACCTGCGTTGATAGTATTTCCAATGCTTTCTAATAAGTTTGGAACAACCAAAATTCTCAGAGGAGCAATTTTGATTGGAGCAATAGGCTTACTTATTCGTACTGTAGGTGGAACAAGTATGGTTACTTTGTTTATTGGTTCTTTGCTTATGGGAATTGGAACAATGCCAATTTCTATGATGATCAATACATATTTGATTGATTGTATGGATTATGGAGAGTGGAAGACTGGAATCAGAATCGAGGGAATGATTGCTTCAATTGCTAATTTTGCCAGCAAGGTGGGAAGTGGAGTTGCTCTTGGAGCAGTTGGATTGATTATGGGAATCGCAGGATATGATGGTTTGGCAGAGACTCAGACAGCTACTGCAAATATGGCAATTATATTCTTGTACAATATTCTTCCATTGATATTATTTATTGTAATGTACATTCTTGCGCGAGGGTACAAAGTTGATGAAGTTAGAGAACAGATGAATGCAGATCTTGCCAAGAGACGTTAATAAAAACACGGGAGTCCTCTCCCGTGTTTTTTTATCTATACAATCTGTCCAAAACATATAATATGTGCTATAATGAACTTCAAATTGGAACTGCATATGCAGTTTCGTGGTCGGTTTTTATATTTTATAGACTTGAATTTTGAGATTCGGATGGTGGAGAGTATGAGTGATTTAAGTAATACACAATTTTTTAAAGTGCAGAAAGACATACCAGTTGG